>MDSX01044798.1_pt1 | contig 12163 bp, 12 predicted proteins | sample 811141 | NCBI WGS metagenome assembly MDSX01 (sample SAMN05326642, study PRJNA326480) | marine metagenome | isolation source: seawater | place: Atlantic Ocean: South East | collected 2010
AAGAATCAATAAAACTCTTTTACTTCCATTGTCTTTTATTGGTAAAAATGGAGCATCTAATATCCGTAGATTAGATGACATAATTGTATTTTGAAGATGAAGACGTGCTTGATTGAAACTGTGTAAATTTTCAAGATAGGCCTCCTCTGCAAGTGCAATTTCTCGTTCTATCTTTTTAAGTCTCGAACCCCAAGGTGCAAACTGAGCATAAATAGTTTGAAATTCTTCTTTTCTGCTATTGAGAGCATCTAGACGCGACTTTGATGTTTCAACTTGTATTACACTTTTTAACCAGCTTGAAAGCAATTCATCAGAAAGCAACCCTTCAGGTGTATACTTTATATTATGAGATTGAAGGGTAATGCTGTTAATCTCACTTTCTAATTGCTCACGTTGATTAATCCAGCTCGCTTTAGATGAATCATCATATTTATCATTTGGACCTGAAAGTTCAAATAAGGTAAGTTTTTTTGTTATTTCTGAAAGCTGGTCTCGTTTTGATAATAGAGCATTATTCAATTCTGAGAGAAGTCCTCTATTTTTCAACTGAGAATCAATACGTTTCTTTGAAGAAATTGCACCCTGTAGTTGCATTTGTTCTTTTAACACCATTTCATCTAGATCTTCCTTTTTGTCTGCGATAAAACGAGTTTGCTCATAATAATTGATGATTTGGTTATCTACCCTAAACCGAAGCAATTTATCTTCTGCTAACTTTAATTTGTCCCTGCTTTCTCTAGTAGCTTCTTCAAAATACCCCAATACATCTTCTGATTGTCCCTCTTTAAGCAATCTGTGCTTTTCAAAAAAAACCTCACTGAGCAATTGAAGCGTCTTTCTACATACATAGGGATCCGATGTGGTGTAAGAGAACTCAATAAGATCACTTCCTCCTTTCCTGTTTACCCTAATTTTTTGAAGCTGCTCTAATCCAAAGAATTGATGATCTGAATAGACTAATTCGATCAATGATCTATTGTTAAATGTATCTATCAGATACTCAAGATGGGTGATTGTTTTTTCAATGTTCTCCTGTTTTAAATCGTCATAACTTAATGAACCAGTAAAAACGGAGTTTATCTCTTCAAAACCTTCTTCACTAATCAACTCTACATCTGCTTCTTCAAGTTCAAGGTAATGAGCTATCAATCGTATAGATAACATTTCTAGAGTTTCAAAAGCCGTAGCTAGATTAATGAGATTTTCAATCTCATTCCTAGTGTAATCTCTATCTATTCTGCTATCTGAATTATGATTCTCAATATTATAACCAGATACAACACCTGTATTAATAACGGCTTTGGATGTGAATTGCTTTTCTTCATTAGTTGTAAGAAAGAAGATTATAGATGCAGTCAAGATTCCAATACAAAAAATGAGCAAGAATTTACTCACAATAATCTTAATAAATCTTTCTAAGCTCATTGGACAGTATCAACAATTTTGGATGGAGAAGCACCAATAATTTCCTGAAGAAGAAGAAAGGATAAATTAGCCTCTGAATGAAAGTTCAGCAATTCATATTCTGCTCTGGAAAGTATACTTAATGCGGTCGTATATTCATTGATATCTAAATCTCCTTTTCTCATAAATTGCTCAGCATAATTAGTTGTCAATTTTAGAGATTCGATCTCCTTAGCTTTAATGCCAATAGCCTTTATTTTAGTCTTAAGGACATTGCATTGTTTGATAATAACTTCTCTTATTGTTTGCTCAATAGCTTCTTTTTCATACTCCTCTATTCTCCGCTGATTTAAAACCTTATCATTCCGAACTTTCCGATTAAATAATTCTGAGATTGGGATTCGAGCTGACAATGTGAGATTGGCAATACTGTTATTACGGTTAGTCGTTCTGAAATCATTTATACCTAAGGACCCTTCAGTAGTATCCGTATAAAAACTAGAGCCGTACAAGTAAGTTCCACCTACAGATATATAATCGCTCCATTTTCGATTATTTAATTTTAATTCGTTGTCATAGTTGGCTATCTGTATCTCTTTAGACTTCAGTAGTGGGGAGTGTATGATTGCTAATTCCACCATCTGATCAATCGTCATCAATTGAGTAATGTCCGGATTTTCATAGTTTACTTCCATTACTGATTTCGAAGGTGATAGATTAAAATCCTTTTGGTCTTGACTTTTTAATTTTTTAGCAGGGCCAATCACTAAAACAAATGCAAGAAAAAGTAATTTTTTATTCATAATGGATGTCAATAATTTAAATGGGAAAAATGAAGATGACAATCGTTCTTTAGTCAGAGAAGACCAGCTTGGATCCATAAAAGGCTTTTCAATTAATAGGTAAAAAACACCTGATAGTATTAGCACAATTGGAATCCAAAAAATAAATTGAAAAAAGAATGAGACAAAAATGGAACTTGTAGATAGAATTGGTGCTGACCATTGTACAACTAACTCCATCAAGGGAAGATGGATCAAGTAAATTGTATAACACATTCCTCCTATGGCAGTAATCCATGGATTAGAAAAGTACTTGTTCATTATCATTCCATTAAAGACAGATATAAATAGTAAGCCTGTTGAAAATGAAAAAATCAATTCTTTATGCCATTCATTAGACCATGTACAGGCCATGAATATTAATGAAAGGAATCCTACTAAGTCCCATAAATAATTCTTTCTAAAAAATAAGATCTGACGATTCAGATAAAAGTCCGCAATTAAAAATCCTAGGAGAAAATGTTGTAGTTGACCTATTATAGTTGCTTTCCATGGCATTGCATTCCAACCAAACATATGTTGTAGAATAGGAATGAGGATAATAAATACAGTAATAAAAATTCTTCTTATTCTTTCATGAGATATAGAAAAATAACCATAAGCCAGAAATGGAGCTAAAAGATAAAATTGAAATTCAACTTCAAGAGACCATGCTACCGGATTAATAATAGAATAGGAATTATAAATAAGACTGTGGCAATAAAAGATACTTGCCATATAATTACCTAGAATGTCACCAACAGGTGGACGACTTTGAATATAAAGGACAACTGTAAATAAAGTCATCCATATTATGAAAGGGGGTTCAAGTCTTGTAAGTCTCCTCTTCAAATAAGTCTTGTAAGATGGTTGTTTGCTCCGATTAAAAAAAGCCTTACCAAATGGTAAACTGAGAATGAATCCACTGATTGCAAAGAATAAAAAGACACCAAACGTTCCCCTCCCAAAGATTGAAACTATATTACTTTCTGACCAGGACACTCCTCCTTCAATTGGCGTATATTTTATTATTCTCTCTGACAAATGCTGAAAGAGAACCGGAATAATAGCAACAAATCTCAACCCATCTATTTCATGGATATATTTTCTGTTAGATGTAACTCGCCTTAATAATGTTGGAACCTTTTTTAGCTTTCTGAACAACTTAATGGCATTTTAAAATTATAACTATTGTTTATTGAAAGGATTAATTCCTTCACTGCATTTGTAAAGCAAAAGGAAACTTGCCGGCTATTAAGAATATTTAGGAATTTGGCAACAAAAGGAGGTTCAACTGTTTATTCTCCTCTCTTTTTGAACTATCCAGAAATATATCTACTAAAAATGCAGCAAATCAGCTCTTTTGGGTCGAATTCCGTTTCCAAAAGACCAAATTCCTAAAATCCATACTGTTCATGAATTCGACTTATAGATTTGGTGAAAAATAAATAGCAATGCAATCTATTTTCATAGTTGATGACTCAGAAATGATGCGAGTATTCCTCGGTAAGTTGTGTGAAAAACATGGCGATGTACACCTCTTTAATAATGGAGAATCAATTCTAGCAGAACTTAATATTGGAAACATTCCTGACATTATAATTCTTGACTTGAATTTACCCGGAATAAATGGAATGCAAATTCTTGATATTCTTAACACTTATTATAAACATCACCATATCAAAACCTTTGTAGTCTCGGGAATAGATAGTTCCGAAGAACGAATTGCATGTCTTGCCCTAGGAGCTGTTGATTTCATTGTTAAACCCTTCCACCCAAAAGAATTGGAGTATAAAATCTTAAATGGATTGAATTTATCCATTCAATAAAATTAAAAGATCACACTAAATCCAAATAAAAATGCTTGAATTAACAAATCTAATGGATAAAAGAAAATCTGCTAAAAGTAAATTTCCTAATTCAATAAAGGGGGCTGGTTTTATGGAAATTCCACTCTGGAAGCGAACATTTGATATAATTGGTTCAAGTTTGTTAATTCTGCTATTATCTCCGTTGTTCCTATTAATTTATATGATCGTTAAACTGGAATCAACTGGGCCTGCTATTTATACCTCTAAAAGAGTAGGTCAAGGGTTCAAAGTATTTCCATTTTATAAGTTTAGGTCCATGTATTTTAATGCTGACCAAAGAGTAAAGGATATGCAAAATCAAAATCAATACTCAACTGGCAATTCTGAAATACAAGTAAATATTGAGGTATACAACCAAGAGCTCTTAGATGACAGTGGGATCGTAGAGGAGTCCGAGTTTCAAAAACGAAAGATTAAGACAAAAAAACATACCTTTTTTAAGGTAGCCGAAGATGTAAGAATTACAGGATTTGGCAGAATTATTAGGAATACTAGCTTAGATGAATTACCGCAACTTTTTAATGTATTAAAAGGACACATGTCCATAGTTGGGAACCGTCCATTACCAGTATATGAAGCTGAAAAATTAACTTCAGACGAATGGATAGAACGATTTGCCTCTCCTTCAGGAATAACAGGTCTGTGGCAGGTAGAGGGTAGAGGTGGAGGAGATGTCTCATCTGAAGAACGCAAAAAATTGGACATTACTTACGCCAAAAACTATGGACCTTGGTTAGATCTTAAAATCTTGCTCAAAACCATTCCAGCAGTAATTCAAAAGGCAAATGTTTAAAATTATTTAAAAATCAAAATTAATTAATATGCAAATTACAGTAATAGGAACAGGTTATGTAGGTCTGGTGACCGGAACATGTCTCGCAGAAACAGGAAATCAAGTTGTTTGTGTTGATATCGACGAAAACAAAATCATGTGTTTGAATAATGGTGAGACGCCAATTTATGAACCAGGATTAGAAACAATTCTTAAACGAAACATTCAACTTGGGAATCTTCAATTCACAACGAATCTCAAAGAAGGAATATCCAATACTGATGTCATTTTTCTTGCATTACCCACTCCTCCTAAAGAAGATGGTTCTGCTGATTTGTCCTATTTATTAAATGTCACACATGAACTTGTAAATCTCATTCAATCATACACTGTCATTGTAACAAAAAGTACTGTACCTGTTGGTACAGGTGATCGAATCGAAGACATTTTATCGGATCATTTAGAATCAGATCTTTTTGATGTTGTATCCAATCCTGAATTTCTAAGGGAAGGTTGTGCTATAGAGGACTTTATGAGACCAGATAGAATAGTGATCGGTACATCCAGCAATGAGGCGAAAGAAATAATGATGAAGATTTATAGGCCCTATGTCAGACAGAACAATCCAATCATTTATATGGATCGAAGGTCCTCGGAAATTACAAAGTATGCCTCCAATAGTTATCTAGCTACTAGAATTTCATTCATGAATGAAGTAGCTAATATCTGCGAAGCTGTCGATGCCGATGTAGATTTAGTTCGAATGGGTATGGGATCAGACTCTAGGATTGGAAAACGATTCTTATTCCCAGGTATAGGCTATGGTGGAAGTTGCTTTCCAAAAGATGTAAAAGCTCTTCTAAATACAGCTTCACAAAATGGATACGATTTTCAAATATTAGATTCAGTAAATTCTGTTAATTCTGGACAGAAAAAGATTCTTACCAAGAAAATTTTGGCACACTTCAACGGATCCATTCAAGGTAAATCAATTGCAATGTGGGGCTTATCATTCAAGCCTAATACTGATGATATCAGAGAAGCCCCAGCTCTCGTCATGATTGATGAGTTTATCAAAAGGGGTGCTCATGTTAAAGTTTTTGATCCAGAAGCTATGATAAATGTTAGGAGAATATATGGAAATAAACTGATATATGGAATAAATCAATATGAGATACTTGAAGGATCGGATGCCCTTGTTATTGCTACCGAATGGAGCAACTTCAGAACTCCTGATTTTAGATATATGAAAAATTTGATGAGTCAACCATTAATTTTTGATGGAAGGAATATGTATGATATAGAAGAATTAAAATCTTTAGGTTTCAATTATGAATGCATTGGTAGAAATTCAGGCCTTACTTTAGGAATAAACCAAGGCCATCACAAACTTAGTCTTGCAAGCTGATTTAATTAGGCAGATATATCCTACTTACTTGCAATTACCAAAACAATATTTAGATCAGGATTAAGATTCTTTTCAAATTGGAGTTCACTAATTCAGCTAGTGATCAAAAGATTGCCCAAAAAGAAAATCTCTCTATTACTATATCAGTAGTTCGGGAGGTGGACCTAGATGGATAATTATTCATTCATGAAGGCTTTCGAAACTATTTTTGATATCCTTTCACTTTTTATTTTTTAACCTCTAAAATAACCTCTGATTATTAAAAGATAAAGAAAGAAAACAATCTATATAGTATAATTGGATTATTGGGAGTAAATAATGTCAAAAGGAGTTTACTAATTACATAGAAAATAATGATTCTGTATTAGTACAGTTGAAAAATAAATGTTATAGTCAAATATCCATTTCCTAATATTTTGTAAGACTGTATCTCCTGAAGAAATGATGAGTAAATAAGCTGCATCTTCTGAAAAAGATATTCAATTTTCTCAATTGATCATGATTCTACATTCCACCGAAAAGCGCAACACTCTCTTCAGGAAATACACATCTGTAAAAAATAACGAGACCAAAAAGTGCTACTACCAAGCCCGCCACTTTATTGATCTTAGAAAGAAGAGGAGCATTTAATTTATTCCTAATCATCTTGGCTAGTACAACCTTCAATGTATCTGTCACAACTATTGTTATCAAAATAGACCCAAGAAGTAAATAGGAATTCTTAGAATCCAGCTGTCTGGATATAATAAAGGAAGTGATAAAACCCATCCAGAAGATAAAGGTGAATGGGTTTATAGTATTGACTAAAAACCCTTTTGTCCAATATCCAATAAAACGCAATGTGCTTATTTTGACTTTAGAATAATCAAGAACTGTTTTACGCAAAGCCAAATAAATTCCAAAACCAAAGAGGACCGCCCCGCCTATAGCCCCAAACCAAAAAATAAATTCTGGGTCTTCAACAACCTCCTTGAGCTCTTTTAAAAAAATGTAGAAACCAAAAATGATAATAAGGTCACTGGTCCAGATACCTGTGCCAACACTTATTCCAGCTCGAACTCCCCGCTCTATTCCGGTCTGAATCAATATGATGAATATGGGACCTAAAAGAATTGCAAGAGATAAGCCTCCAAGAATACCCTCCAAAATATATGACATACCCTAAAAGTAGACTAAAATTGACGAATTTCAGCGTCATTTCATCTGGGTTAACTTAGAATTAAATTGGATTGCCTTCTGTCTTTCTTTTTACGCTTATCCTTATATCTTCACATCTATGATAGATACTATTATATTCGATTTAGGCAATGTATTGATCAGATGGGATCCTGGTGTTGTATACAAGGATTATTTCAAAACAGAAGACGAATTAAACTATTTTTTCGAACATGTATGCACTCTACAATGGAATGAAGAGCAGGACAAAGGACGACCAATAGAGACCGCCACTGAACTTTTAGTAAAAGAACATCCTTCTCATGAAGAAGCGATCAGAATGTATTATGGCAGATGGAAAGAGATGATTCTTGGTCCAGTAGATGGCACTCCTGAGATTCTAAATTCTCTTCACCAAAAACAGAATCAGCGATTGTTGGCGCTGACCAACTGGTCCGCAGAATTATTCCCTTATGCACTTGAAAATTTTGATTTTTTGGGTTTCTTCGAAGGAATTCTAGTTTCAGGTGAAGAGAAAATGAAGAAACCTGATCTTGAGATTTATAGACGCTTTGAAGAAAAATTTCCAATTGATAGAACGAAATCTGTATTTATTGATGATAGTGCAAAAAATATAGCTGGAGCAAAAGAAGCAGGTTGGAATGTCATTCACTTCAAAAATGCTTCTCAGCTTGAAACTGAATTAAACAACCTAGGAATAACCGTCTAAAAATTACTAAAAATTATGATACCAGCACATGAAACTTTTAACGGAACCTTTCCATTTGAACCTCATTACAATGAAGTCAATGGATTTAAAATGCATTATGTGGATGAAGGTGAAGGCGATGTAATTATATGTCTTCATGGAGAACCAACATGGGGTTATTTATATAGAAATTTCATTCCAAGTCTATCGCAAACACATAGAGTCATAGTTCCTGATCACATGGGTTTTGGTAAAAGTGAAACACCTAATAATAAGGAATATGTATTTGCAACTCACGTGCAAAATCTGATCAATTTTATAGATGATTTAGAGTTAAAAGACATCACATTCGTTGCTCAAGATTGGGGAGGACCAATTACAGGTAATTTGGCACTTCGTCGTCCTGAATTAGTAAAAAGGTTCTGTCTTATGAATACCATGTTGGGCTATAGCGGCGCTGTAAGAGATGCTTCTTCTTCAACAACAAAACCTCCTAAACTCACCGAATCCACTTGGTTTCAATGGGTATTGAATAGTCACAAAAGTGGAAAGTATTTTGAAGTGTTGAATAATCTGGGAGATAATGTTTTAAGCCTCATGAAAAAGTTAGGTTTTGAAAATTCTACTGCGGTAGATGATAATTGGATAATGGCCTATTCCATGCCATTTAGTTCTTTAGATGAAACTAAAGCGGCAATTGAATTTCCACTTGATGTTGCACTGGACCGGGTTTCTGCTTTTGTCATGGAAGGTTTAAAAATGGGAAATCTTGAAAAAGTAAGAAGCAAACCCGCTATGCTTGCTGAAGGAATGAAAGACAAAGCTATGCCACCTGCTCTGGTAATTTCAGACTTTCAACGGCTCTTTCCTGAAGGACCAGTAGTGGAAATTCCTAATGCAGGCCATTTTTGCCAAGAAGATACACCTGAAACACTGGTAGCTTTAATTCAAATGTTCATACAAATGACAGACTAAACTATAATTAATCCAGTGTCAATTCTTACCATTTCAGGATCAATAAGAAAGAACTCTACAACAGTTAGTTTTTTAGAAGCAATTGTTCAGCCCTTTCCTCATTTTGAATTTGAACGTTTCAACCTTGATCATATTCCAATGTTTCATCCTGATGCATATGACTATACAGTTCCGAAAGAAGTCATTGATTTTAAAGAAAAAATTAAAACTCATGACTCTGTAATCATAGCTACTCCAGAATATATCCACAACATACCAGCTGTACTGAAAAATGCACTAGAATGGACTACACAAACTGGAGAGTTTGCTGGCAAAAAAATACTAGCTATTACTTATACACCTAATGCTCCAAGAGGAGAAAGAGCTATGACCAGTCTAAAGTTCTGTCTGAATGCATTGGATGCCAATGTAGTAGCAACAATGGATTTGTATCATGATGCAATTGTAAATAATAAACTTTCAGTTGAAGCCAAAAATGTAATCACTGAAGCCCTTGACCTGCTTCACTAAATGAAATTTACTCGGCATTGTCCAAAGCAACTAATAAAGCCAATAAGTCCCATTGGTTCTTCATCTTGTTCTTTGTTTTCTTCAAAGTTTTCTCAGCATTCTTTCCAAGTATAGATAGGACTTCTTTCTTTTTGATTTTGACTTCATGGGGCTTGCCATCCATTTCAAGAATGAATTCCTCCTTTTTTCTGATGTATTGCTTTACCATTGTTTTTCCAGGAGTATTATATACTCTCTCATCTGTAATTGCATGAATACTTTGAAATAAAGAATATCTATCAGAAAGAAAGAGTGTAACTAGAAATCCATTTGGCTTTGTACTATCAGGAATCATACTGAGCAGATTCTCTTCATATTCAAAATCTACCTTCCGAATTATATTCTTATCCAATTCGATAAATTTATCTCCTTTAAAAATCTCAACAGATTCAGAAAGTAGATTGACATTTACATCATTTAACTCAAATGCTTTTTCGTCGCCTTTCACATATACCTTAGCGACTTGGTTATTTTCAAAATAATATGGATTTCCAGTGTAGTCACCGTATCTATCATAATCAATTTCCTGAGTATTATTTAGAAAAACTTGTGATGATAATTGCACATAAAATACAGTAAATAGCATCACTAAAAGGAATTTGATTTTACAATTATTTGGCATCTTACTCATAATTTTTAATAAGTACTAAAATTCACATTTTAAAATAAACCTAGATGTGGAAATGGACTCTTTGAAGAGGGAAAATGCAAAACCGACACCTAAGAGAATTTGATCTATGGCTGCTAATCCTATGCTATTTAAAGCAACGCCTACTGATCATAATGTAAGATTTCCTTTGGCCCCTTTGGAAACTGAAGGACCAAAAAGAAAAGAATTAGATCATAGATTTTGGGTAAACCATACAAACAACTACACCAAGAAATCACTATCCACAAATGATACTTCACATTCATATCAGAAAAATATGAAGCTGTTCATTTATCTTAACTATTTTGCTCTAAAGCAGTAAGTAATGCCACTACATCCCATTCATCTTTAAGTTTGTTTTTCGTTTTCTTAGCAACTCTATCCGCTTCACTACCAAGAAGTTTGAGAATACCCTTTTTTTTCAATTCTACGGTGTGTGGCTCATCTTTGATATAGAGAGTATAGGTATGTTTATTCCTCACAAAATTTCTTTCATACACCTTCCCAGGGATATTGTAAATCCTATTTTCAATTGTTGGAAGTATCTCATGAAAAAATCTGTATTTAGGGGTTTCATAAAGATTAAAAATGAATCCATCTGTAAGTGGAGATGGTATCATTGATATCTCATGTCCATTTTTATTAAATGCTACTTTGGTAAATTTCTTTCTGGCAATTTCTACAATTTTCCCACCTCTATAAACTTCTATGGCCTTAGTCACCAGATTAAGGTTTGCTTCATTTGCTTTAAAGGTTTGCTCCGCACCTTTGATGTACAACTCAGTTTCTAGAAAATCCTCGAAATAGAAAATTTGCCCAGAATAACTATCAAATCTTTCCCCTAATATTTTTTGCTTTTTAGATAATTGACCAAATAGTATCAAAGAAGTGAAGAGGAGAACCGAAGTAAAAAGTGTTTTCATCTCTATATTTATTTTCATACAGTCATGTGGAACTGTCTTCTATTCATATTCAATACTGAAAGTCATATGAATATGCTACTGAAAACATAGTTATCCATGCTAAATTTACAATTATTCAATTGTTCAATTGTTCATTCCATAGAATAACGTTTCTTAATCTGTCTTCATGAATAAAATCACTTTTAAAAAACATCTCGAGCAACTAGAATTAGATGATCTAAAAGAGGAATTGATGAATTTATTTACAAAAATTCAAGGGGTAAAAGAATATTACCTCATGGAACTTGGTAATGACAAACAGAGGCAAAAAGTTTATGACAAAGCTAAAAAAGACATCACTTCAAAATATGCTACCAAGAGTCGTCGAAGACCTCGGAGGCCAAGAATCCAAAAAGTAAAAAACATTATAAAAACCTTAGAAAAAGAATCAAGTCTCCCTTATGAACTCATTGACATTTATCTACATAATACCGAAGAAGCTTTGGATTTTATGATGAAATTTAGATTCGATTCTGCACCATTAAGAAACTCCATAAATGGTACTTTCATAAAGGCACTTAATCTGATAGAATTAGAACTGATGAAAGAAGAGTATCGCGAAAGGTGTGGTAAAATCACGAATAAAATGAGTTATGCTCCTTGGGTTTTTGAAGATGGGTTAGTTTTATATAAAAGAATTTTCCTTTCTTAATAGAAGCATTTATACTATGAATGTGTGAGTATTTTAGTGAATTTGCTTTCTCCATTCATAGCATTGATCAAAAAATTTTGCTTTAACCCTGATATTATCCAAGTCTCTATACCTGCTGACTGAGCTATTTGAGCAGATTGTAATTTAGATTTCATACCACCTGAGCCCAGTGTTGATTTAGAATCACTCATCCCACTTATGTGAGAATCAAGCTCAAATATTTCTTTTATAATTTG
>MDSX01071460.1_pt1 | contig 12162 bp, 11 predicted proteins | sample 811141 | NCBI WGS metagenome assembly MDSX01 (sample SAMN05326642, study PRJNA326480) | marine metagenome | isolation source: seawater | place: Atlantic Ocean: South East | collected 2010
AACAAAACTCGCAAAAAGAACGGGATATTTCTATTTTTGCCCTCCTTTTAACAAAAAACAAATGTCTAACATCACATTTACAATGATAAAACCAGATGCTGTAGCAAACGGTCATACTGGAAAAATTATCAACGATATTATCGCTGGAGGCTTTTCTATTAAAGCCATGAAGTACATCCATTTATCCAAGGAAAAAGCAGAAGCATTTTATGGAATTCACAAGAATCGACCATTTTTTGTAGACCTAGTAGCTTTTATGACCTCTGGACCTATCGTAGCTGCAGTATTAACAAAAGATAATGCTGTCGCTGACTTCAGATCACTCATTGGTGCAACTAACCCAGAAGAAGCTGAAGAAGGAACAATCCGCCAGAAGTATGCTAAATCCATTGATGCAAATGCTATTCATGGGAGCGATAGTGATGAAAATGCAGCTGGAGAAGCATCGTTTTTCTTCTCTGCTTTCGAAATGTATTAAATGCATCTAGTGATTCCTTCCAATATGACTGGTGATTGATGTCATTCATCGAGTATTGGAGTAAATTTGAGTAGAACATCATAACTCCTTAGATTTAATTATTACTTTAGTAGCTTATTTGAAACAAGCTAATTATTATTTCGTTTAATTCTAACAAACATGAAATTCAGAAACGCATTTTTTCTAATTGGACCCCTTGTTTTTGTAGCTTTTGGATTCTATACAAAACATCAGGATCTTGGAGAAGATATTCTACTTAGGGCAATCAATATGAATCTTCAAAATGCTCACTATGATCCTATAAAAATTGATGACCAATTTTCTGAAAAAGCATTTGAACTATACATAGATAACATTGACGCAAATAAGCGGTTATTGCTACAATCTGATATTGACAAACTAAGCTATTTTAAGACTACAATAGATGATGAAATAATAAATGGCACGTATGCTTTTTTTGATAAATCATTGGAAATTATTGAACTAAGAACTGACTTAACTGAGACATTCTTTGAAGAAATTCTCAACCAGCCAATGAATTTTGATAAGGATGAAAACGTTGATTTTGGCAAAGAAATCCCTTACACCCAGTCTGAAGAAGAGCTTAAAGATAGATGGAGAAAATACCTAAAATATAGTGTGCTTACCCGTCTATATGCTGATCAAAAAGCTCAAGAAAAGTCATTGGAAAACAAGGATACATCATTTATCCCAAAATCAATGGATACCCTTCAAGCTATTGCACGAAGAAGCGTTCTAAAAACACACAGAGACTGGTATAAAAGAATCAAAAGACTTGAAAGAAAAGACAGGCTCTCTGTATATGTAAACAGTACAACGACCGTTTATGATCCGCATACAAATTACTTTCCACCAGAGCAAAAAGAAGATTTTGACATTCAAATGTCTGGTCGATTAGAGGGTATTGGAGCACAACTGCAGGAGAAAGATGGATATATTAAAATCACGAACATCATACCTGGAGGACCTTCTTCATTGCAAGGGGAATTACAGGCAAATGACTTAATATTAAAAGTTACTCAAGAAGGGGAAGAACCTGTAGAAATCATTGATTGGAGAATAAGCGATGCTGTTAAAATAATTCGCGGCCCCAAAGGATCAAAAGTTACCCTTACTGTTCGCAAACCAGACGGAAATGAGCAAGACATAACAATCACAAGAGATATTGTCGTTTTAGAAGAAACCTATGCAAAATCCCTCATCTTAAGTGATGATGATCAAATCAAAGCCGGATATATTTATCTGCCCAGTTTTTATGCTGATTTTCAAAATCCCAAAGGTAGATTTAGCTGGAAAGATGTAAAGAAAGAAATTGAGAAGTTGAAAGAAGATAAAGTGCAAGGAATCATTCTAGATCTAAGAAATAATGGTGGTGGCTCACTTGACGATGTAGTAAAAATGGGAGGTTTGTTTATAGATAAGGGACCTATTGTACAAGTGAAAGAAAAAGGAAGACCTGCACAAATTTTAGAAGATCGATACGCAGGTGCAGAGTGGGACGGAGCGTTAGTAATTATGGTGAATGAGTTTAGTGCCTCCGCCTCCGAAATCATGGCTGCAGCCATGCAGGATTACAAGCGGGCTGTTGTCATCGGATCAAGCTCAACTCATGGAAAAGGGACTGTTCAGCGATTCCTACCACTTAACAGAACACTTCGAAATAAAAATATTCCCGATTTAGGAAGTATTAAATTAACCATCCAAAAATTCTATAGAATAAATGGAGACGCTACCCAACTCAAGGGTGTTCGTTCTGACGTAATTATTCCAGATAATTATATGTATCTGGAAACCGGAGAACAAGAACATGATTACCCACTTCCATGGGATCAAATTAAAGCATCAACGTACGAAAAAAATAGTTATTCTATATCAGACAAAATCATCAAAAAAAGCCAATCTAGAATTAATAAGAATAACACGTTTACACTCATTGAAGAAAATGCTAAGCGGTGGGAAAAACAACGAGAAAATACGACATACCCCTTGAACTTTTTGACACATGCTACAACAGAATTAAAGGAGAAAAAAGAAGGAGAAAAATTTGAGAAAATAGGTAAGGTAAAAATTGAACACTTTAACGTATCGAATCCAAATGCTGATATTGAAATAATTGAAGCTGAGGAATCTCGTAAAAAAAGAAATACTGACTGGATCAATAACGTTAGTAAAAATCCCTATATCTATGAGGCATTACAAATAATAGAAGACTTAAATTGAGTCAACTTAATGCTCACTTCTATTTGGAACTGTGTGTGTATTCAAAACTGCTTCCCTAGCATTTTTAACCACTTTGGAACCTTTGGCAGCCCAAAGAACTTTTCGAGCATTTTTTAGTGCTTCAGGGACATCTACTAATGGAGGCGGGTAAGTTGTTTTTATACCAAATAAATCTCGCTCCATTTTATTGAACCTCCATGGTTCATGAATGTATTCATCTGGAAAATCTCTTAATTCGGGCACCCATTTTTTGATAAATACTCCCTCAGGATCATGTTCTTTAGATTGCTTAATTGGATTATAAATCCTAATCGTGTTAATCCCTGTAACGGAAGCTTGCATCTGAAACTGAGGATAATGAATACCTGGTTCAAAGTCTGTAAACTGTTTGGCAAGGAATTGAATGCCATCATCCCAGTTTTGGAGTAAGGCATGGGTTAAAAAAGACACTAACATTGCCCGCATTCTAAAATTCAAATAACCTGTTTGTGTAACGCATCGCATACAAGCATCTACAAGAGGAACTCCCGTATTACCTGATTCCCATTCTTTTATATAGTCATCGTTAGATTCCCTTCTTAATGAAATATACCCCTTGTTCTGAGGTAAATTCTCCATTTCTACTTCTTGTTCAAATTTTTGAATAAAATGACAGTGCCATCTAAGTCTAGATAAAAAGGCACTTAAATTTTTTTTATTGCCATTCTTTTTTGCGTGGTATGCAGCCTGATATACCTGCCTTATACTTAAATTGCCCCAGGCTATATGAGCGGATAATCGACTGCAAGAAGTTCTGCTTTCATTTGGTTTTGAAATATAATAGGAATACTGTTTACTCCTATTCAGGATAAAATCATTTAATGTATCGCTTCCTAAATCCTCACCACCAGGCTGAATTTGATTATCTATGCCTAAATTCATAAAATAAGTAGGTGCAAATTGTTTTGATTTGAACAAGATTGTTTTTGATAAACTTAAATCGACCGCTATTTCGGGGCTATGCATGTATGCATACCATTTTTTAACCCAATCATTCCTGTTTTTAAGCCCTCTAATAATTCCATTTTGCTGAAATTCGATCCATGAAATTTTCTCACTATCAACCCAATTTTTTAATTTTTTATCGATAAAATATGAAAATCCTAATCCCGTTTCTTGATGAGAATAGATGTTTTTAATAGAAAACTTAGCGTAAATGCTTTTGAATACCTCGACCGTATCTCCCTCCAAAACTAACAACTTGTGGCCGTATAATTTGAGCTGTCTTGACATATTTTTTAAACTGTCTTTGACAAACTGCCAATGCCGGCTTGAATAATGAGGATTATTAACGTATTCAGGATCTAAAATATAAAGTAATATAATTGGCAAATCTTGATCTATCGAGGACGATAAGGGTTGATGGTCCTTTAGTCGTAAATCCCTCTTAAACCAAACAATATTTACTTCTTGCCTTACCAAAAGTAAAATTAAAACACAATACCTAAAACAATGTTCATCTAAACCAAATCATTAAAAACGTGTTATTAAAGCTATGAGCAAACGTATACTTATAATTGGGGGGAATACTGGGATTGGCGAAAAACTAAATGAATTATTACTTGCTGATGATAACGAAACCATTGTCATGAGTAGAAGTCAAGGTGGAGTAGATATCCAAGACGATGAACCAAATTTCCCAGAAGTTGAAGGCCCCATTGATGCTTTGGTATATTGTCCCGGCAGTATCAATTTAAAGCCATTTAGGGGATTAAAAATAGCTGATTTTCAACACGATTTAAATATTAATTATTTAGGTGCGATAAAAACAATCAAAAACTTTTTACCCAACCTCAAAGAATCTCTGAATGCAAGCATTACTCTTTTTAGTTCTGTAGCAGTCCAAAAAGGAATGCACTTTCATAGTAGTATTGCTGGAGCAAAAGGTGCTGTAGAAGGTTTAACAAGAGCGTTGGCAGCTGAATTAGCCCCTAAAATTAGAGTAAATTGTATTGCCCCAAGTCTTACAGATACTCCTCTAGCAGAAAAGCTTTTAAGAAATGAAAAACAACGTGAAGGAGCAGAACAAAGACACCCACTCAAATCGATTGGAGAGGCAAGTGACATTGCACACATGACTCATTTCTTATTGAGTGATAAAGCTCAATGGATTAGTGGTCAGATTATTAATGTAGATGGAGGCATGAGCAGCCTATCTAATGGGTAAAAAACTAGCTGCATAACTCAAATGCATAAAAAAAAGAGTCTTCCGTCAAAAATATGTACGACATGTGGACTGCTCTTTTATTGGCGAAAAAAATGGGAAAGAAACTGGGATCACGTAAAATATTGTAGTGAACGTTGCCGAAAAAATAAAAAATAGAAAAGTGATTCATTGGTTCAGGAATGACCAACGGACAACCGATCACGAAATAATATCTATTCATCAAATCTGTAAATCAATTCGTTGTTTCTTCATATTGGATGAAAAACGTGACCAGTCACATACGCTGGGTTTTCCATTAATTGATGAAAAAAGAAAATCTTTCCAGAATGAGTCAATTCAAGAATTAAAGAATAGTCTTTTAAAGTTAGGAATAAAATTAACCGTCATTAAAAACATTAATGATATTGATGATTTAAAAATTCTTGATGATGAAATTTTAACCTTTCAAAAACTGTATGGTACTGAAGAGATAAAACTAGAGCACACCATTGTCAATAATTTTGGAGAACACGTATCTTTTGATAATTTTACATTAACCAATGCTTCAGGTTTACCCTTTCAATTAGAAAAAACCCCAGAAGTTTTCACAACATTCCGTAAGAAAATAGAGAAGTATGGTTCATTTCAAAAGCCAATTACCTTAACAAAAATTCCATTAGTATCCAAACCTTATCAAGCTAAAGGTGGTGAAAAAGCTGCAATAAACCGCTTAAAATATTATTTCTACGAAAAACAGTTTCTTTCTAAGTATAAAGAAACTAGAAATGGAATGTTAGGTACAGACTTTAGCAGCAGATTTAGCCCATGGCTAGCTAATGGAAATATTTCTGCACGTACCATCTACTATTTTATCAAGGATTACGAAAAACAATATGGATCCAACTCCTCGACATACTGGTTAATTTTTGAATTACTTTGGAGGGACTTTTTCCAATTTCAACTTAGAAAACACGGTTCACTCTTTTTTAAAAAAAACGGCATAAATGGCAAAGCCATCACATATAGAAATAATAAGCATTTGTTTTGGACTTGGGTTAATGGAGAAACGGGAGACGACCTTGTCGATGCAAACATGAAAGAACTTAAAATAACGGGTTGGATGAGTAATCGAGGAAGACAAAATGTAGCTAGTTATCTAATTCATGATTTAAACATCAACTGGAGATTGGGAGCTGCATGGATGGAAAGTCAGTTAATCGATTATGATCCTGCAAGCAATTGGGGCAACTGGATGTACATTGCTGGTGTTGGAAACGACCCAAGGCCTTTTAGAAAATTCAATACTCAAAGTCAAGCAGAACGATATGACCCCTTAGAAAGTTACAGAAAGAAATGGCTAAAATAGTAGGTATAGATTTTGGAGCACAGATGAGTGGCAATACTGTAATTGCCCATATTGTTGATGAAAAAATTGAATTCAATCAAGTGGTAAAAAAACAAAATACGGACTCATGGCTAAAAGCAACCATAAAAGAAATTAAACCCGAAACAGTATATATCGATGCCCCCTTGAGTTTACCAAAAGCCTACTATGGTCGGGGTAATAATTTTCACTATCGCAAAGCAGATATAGAAACACGAGCTATGTCACCGATGTTTCTCGGAGGTTTAACCGCTCGAGCGATGAGTTTAAAAAATTCATTCAAAAATGTCGCTTTTTACGAGGTCTATCCGGCCTTCTATCAATCTACGTTAATCAAGAGTAATCATTACAAAAAAGACATTGATTCATTTCTTTTCGAATTATTAAAAAAAATACCTGTTGATCTGCATGGCACTCCCACTAATTGGCATCAAATTGATGCTCTCATGTCACTCCTATCGGGGTTAAGGCACCAAAATAATAAACATTTAGAAATAGGAGATATTAACGAAGGAATTATTATCATATGAAAAAAATAGGACTTGTATTTCCACATCAATTATATAAAAACTCTACATTAGTTCAAGCGTGTGAAAAGATATATCTGATAGAAGACGATTTATACTTTAACCAATATAAATTCCATAAACAAAAATTAGTTCTACACAGAGCTAGCATGAAATACTATGCTGACTATATATCGGATAAAACCTCCGTAAGGTATGTCCAATTGACTGATAAATTGAGTCTCGAATCAATTCTAGATAAGAATCAAAAAAATCAAATTCATTACTTTATTCCTGATGACTATTTGCTTGAAAGAAGAATCAATAGGTTTATTAAAAAATATAACATTGAATCCATTCAATATGAAAACCCCAATTTTATAAATACCCAAAAGGAGGTTACTGATTTACTGAAAGTTCAAAAAAAATACCTAATGGCTAGCTTTTACAGTGAATCTAGGAAAAGACATAAAATCTTGTTAGAGGATGACAATAAACCTGTTGGTGGAAAATGGAGCTTTGATGCTGATAATCGCAAAAAAGTTCCAAAGGGAACTCCAATTCCAAAATATAAACACCCAACAGAGAATAAGTATATTACTGAAGCCAAAGACTATGTAGAGAAAAATTTCAAAAGGAATTATGGCGATATCGATTCATTTTATTATCCAATCACCCATAAAAAAGCCGAAGAACATCTAAACCAATTTATTCAAGAACGATTTATCTTATTTGGAGACTATGAAGATGCCATTGTTAAAGAAGAACATTGGTTATGGCATTCTGTACTCACACCTATGTTAAATATAGGTCTACTTTGCCCAAAACAAATTATTAATGAAGTTCTCAAGGCTCATTCGGCTCAGCATTTCCCGTTGAATAGTTTAGAAGGTTTTATACGTCAAATCTTGGGCTGGCGAGAATTCATAAGAGGAATCTACACACTAGATGGAGTAAAACAACGAACTACAAACCACTTTGGTTATTCTCGAAAAATCCCAAAAAGTTTTTGGACAGGGAATACAGGAATAGTTCCTATTGATCAAACCATCCAAAAACTACTAAAAACAGGATATTCCCATCACATTGAACGATTAATGGTAATGGGAAACTTTATGATGCTTTGCGAATTTGATCCAGACGAAGTGTATCAATGGTTCATGGAGATGTATGTAGATGCCTACGATTGGGTAATGGTGCCCAATGTATATGGTATGACTCAATATGCCGATGGAGGACTAATGACAACCAAACCCTATTGTAGTGGTAGTAATTATATTTTAAAAATGAGTGATTATAAAAAGGGAGAATGGTGTAAAACATGGAACGCACTTTATTGGCGATTCATCTATGTTAATCAGGAAGAATTTGCTAAAAATAGACGAATGAGTATGATGGTAAATCTAGCTCGAAAAATGGAAGGACCTAAAATGGATGAGCAGCTAAAAATAGCTGAAGAATTTTTGTTTTCATTAGAATAAGTTGTATCACCTAGCATCAGCTAACAACTACAACTACCAAGTTTTATTTATATTTGGTTTCTTAAACCAATTAATTTATAAACTAAAATGAAAATTAAAACTATTTTTACAATTGTAGCGGTACTCGCATTTTTACAACTTTTACCACTACCTCTCAGCTTATTCAACGCTGATTTTAAAGCCATGTTACTTGCCGATGTTTTTGGAGATGCACCCTCCGCAGATGCCGTAAAGTTATTTGAAAACTTTGCCATGGTAGTCGGTCTTATTTTTACAGGATTAATCTTCTTACTTATTGGATCTAGATCGTTTGATGACGAGGCTACTTTAAGACGACTTTCATTCTTGTATAGTGTTATTTGGGGGTTTTGTGCTCTGCCAGACTTAATCTCATTCATTACAAATGATGGTTTAGCAGCTCCTTTACCAGTGATTATTATGGGACTAATATCTTATGGTCTTCTTTTATATGGGTCTAAGAAAGGAACCGTTTAAAATAGAATTTATTCAATTGAAAAAGCCCACATGTATGTGGGCTTTTTTTAATCAATTTTTTCGCCATGTTGGCTCTGATCCAACCCTCTATCCTCTTGATCTTCTCTGACTCGCATACTCAATAATTTATCAACAATAAAGTAAAGCAGATAACTCCCTCCAAAGCAGTATACAGAAGTAATCACTAAAGCAATCAAATGATTATACCACGTGGTTGTCTCACCGTATATAAGCCCAACTTCTGAAGCAAAAACCGCAGTAAGTAGCATGCCAACTATACCGCCAACACCATGACTTGGAAAAACATCAAGCGTATCATCGATACCCGTTTTATTTTTAAAATTAATTGCCCAGTTGGAGATAATAGATGCAATAAATCCTATGAACATCGACTGACCAATATTTACAAAACCCGCTGCTGGAGTAATAGCTACCAATCCAACTACTGCTCCAATACATGCTCCCAATGCAGACATTTTTCGTCCAAGCATTCGCTCATAAAAAACCCAAGTTATCATTGCCGTAGCTGAAGCGATATTTGTATTTGCAAAGGCAATTACTGCATCTGCATTAGCTCCTAAAGCTGATCCTGCATTGAAACCAAACCATCCAAACCATAACAAACCTGTTCCCAAAATAACATAAGGAACATTAATGGAGTCTTCGGTAAGCGTATTTCTTTTACCTAGAAAAACAGCACCCGCTAATGCCGCAAAACCAGCTGACATATGAACAACCGTTCCTCCTGCAAAATCTAATACACCCCAATTTCTGAATAAGCCGTCTGGGTGCCAGGTCATATGTGCTAATGGACTATATATGAAAATACTAAAGAGGACCATAAAGAAAATATAGCTCCTAAATCTTACACGACCGGCAAAACTACCTGTAATTAAAGCTGGTGTTATTATAGCAAATTTGAGTTGAAAAAGTGCAAAAAGTAAAAAAGGAATTGTTGATGAAAATACAGGGTTGGGGTTTGACCCTACATTATTAAACGCGAAATAAGTTGATGGATTTCCAATAATTCCACCAATACTTTCTCCGAAAGCTAGGCTAAAGCCAACTACCACCCATAAAACACTGATTACCCCTAAAGCAATAAAACTCTGCAACATGGTAGAGATTACATTTTTTTTGTTAATCATCCCGCCATAAAAGAACGACAATCCAGGTGTCATGAGCAGAACAAAAGCACTGGCAACCAACATCCAAGCTGTATCACCTGAATCGATTGCAGATGATAACTCTTTGTAATTGTTTGCCACAAAAGTGCAAATCAAAACTAAAATCGTTAAAACAATAAAATTTAATTTTTTTCCCATTTATGGGTGTAAAAAAAGAAGATTTGACCCAATTAAAAAAGAAAAAATAGATTTATCATATAAATAAACCTGAAAAAATGATAAAATCTGATTTTTTATTTAAATATGCCTTTTCTATTGTCCTTTTATTACTATCTAAAATAGCTTTTTTTTATAATAAAAAACAGCTACACATGATGTGTAGCCGTCAATCTTTTTTTAAATTAAAATTTATTTTCTACTTGTCGTATAATACAGCACAGCAAATACTGCAAATATTCCCATGTTCACATAGGCGGTAGCTCCTCCAGCTAATTCAAGATAAACATGATAAGCAATAGTGGCAAGCACTAAAGGCTACATTCAAATGATTGAAGCAATGTTATTAGAGTACTATGAGCTAATTGTTCAGCATATGAGTACTTGGACTAAACCTGCCCCTAAAATTGTAAATGAATAAATGACAGAAGTTACAGATATAAAGCTAAAATTCGGTTACATAATATCCTCTCAATCTATTACAAATCTTCAGATGGATATGGGTGAGATTATTGCAAAAAAGGGGTTAAATACTTCAAGACAAGATTGCCAAAAAATACTTGACATTTATAACATTAGCAGCTTTTTGATTGTAAGAAGGAGCTATTAGAATTAAGCCTGTTCTATATTAAAATTACTTTAATTAGTCACAACGTTCTGGCTAAACTGCGTTTTACCCAGTGTTGAACGTGCAGTTTAGGTTTTGTTAGGCACTGTTTATTTTATACTAACAACCATTAGCAATCACAAAAGTGATATACTCCGTGGTGGTTATATTACTTTCTGTATTGGTAAAATTTATTCTCAGAATGACTTCTCGGGGTTGCACGAGTGATGAAATATCTTCTGGTCGATCAATGTGATTAGTTAAAGAAAGATGGTAATCACCACATTCAGTTTTTATTTTACTCTTTAAATCCTTAACTGAAATTTCGGGAGTCATTCTTTCATCACTCGAGTACTTCTTAACTGATGCAAGATCATTCTTCATTTCAAGCTTGTCCCAGTCAGAGGCGTATGTAGGTTCTTTTAATTCACAATTGTCGCCATCTCCACTTATATTCAGGCCATAAGTAATTCTTTGATACACTTCTATTTTTCCTTTTGCTTCAGGTATCACCCTGATGATTTGGTCATGCGCTGAAAGAGTATTATTTAAAATCTCTATAGACTGATCTCTGTCTAGATATATTCTAAACTTGTTATCCTTATTGTGATTCGATTGGTTCTTAATTGTTTTGCCTGAGTTTTCTTGGAAGAATGTTGATTTCAATGTAAAAGCCGTGAATTCGATTTTATTACTGTTGATATGCTCGTATGTGGGGTCCGTAAAATAACCTTCTTCATTTACTTTGATTCTTCGTCTATTAGTTGTTTCATCTTCATGATCTTTCAAATCGATAAGTACTTCTTCATATTGAGGTGCCCTAATTTTAAAAATAGTGGAGAAGGTGAATTCATGAGACATAGGATTATAATGGAAGGGTCTGGTTGGTGAATATCTTCGAGCTTCATATTCATACCAATCTTTCGATAGGTAAAGTAAACCATCACAAATAAGAATGGACTCAATGGGTGTGCCGTCAGGGCGCACGGTCAAGGCACGAAGCTCTTTAAATTTATCTTCCACCACGAGTAGGATATAATTGTCTGTTATTTCACAAATAGAGGAAGCCGATATCGCCTTGAGTTTTCCTGCCTGTATAAATCTGCTTTTATACCTATCATAATCTCTATCGTCTATCTTTTCACCAATCATTTTTTTGATTTTTATAGAGTCCATAAAGTGAAGAGATACATTCGATATCTCGCCACTCTGTAAGGCTTCTATTTTCATATGAAATGGGGTATAAGAATTGCTGTGCTCATGACTGTGATTTTGAGCAAATGAGTTTACGGTTGTAATCAGCAGAAGTATGACAGGTATTGTTCTCATAGTTGAAATTGTGCCTAACGGTCTTGTATATGAAAAGTAGCAGATTTTACGCACTAACTTTTCGGATTATTACTGGACTTTAATTTATTAATTCTTCTTCGTTTAAGCACTTA
>MDSX01074545.1_pt1 | contig 12162 bp, 4 predicted proteins | sample 811141 | NCBI WGS metagenome assembly MDSX01 (sample SAMN05326642, study PRJNA326480) | marine metagenome | isolation source: seawater | place: Atlantic Ocean: South East | collected 2010
GTCTTCATACTCCGTGGTGGTTGAAATGTCAGACTCACAAGACCCTGCTAGGTTTGAGCATGAAACTGTTTCAGTCACCATATTGGAGAGTGCGGCGATAACCACCCGAGAGCGTTATCATCCGGCCGGGCAGTATAATGTGCTGTTCATTCCAGTCGATGATCTGCGCCCCCTACTCAATGTTTACGGTGAAGACGATCCACTTAAGCCAATTACAATTAATGGAAACTCAGGCACGCCGAATTTTGACCGCCTCGCTGCATCTGGGGTGACCTTCCTTAATGCCCACTGCCAGCAGGCTATTTGTACTGCATCTCGAGTGTCGTTTTTAACTGGGCTGCGCCCGGATACGACTAGAAACTGGAATCTTGAATCAAAGTTCAGGGATATAATGCCAGATGTAGTCACGCTTCCCCAGCACTTCAGTGATAATGGTTACAGGACTTTTGGCGTGGGTAAGATTTTTCACGGGCAATCCAATAGCCAGCAAGACGATGACCACATCACAGGGGCGGACTCCTGGAATGAAGGATGGCAGAACCCCAGTAATGGCCGTTTTAATTTCTATGAACGAGGAGATAATCCCAATGTCTGGAACACTTGGGACAAAGCCGCCATGAGTAATTCTAGTAGCGTCTCGGCCACAGACGTAGGTGAGTATAAGAGAGATGGCGTGACTAAGATTGAAGACAGTGATTACAAGGATGGTTACGCCGCGGACTTGGCAATTGAGAAGATCGCAGAATATGCGATCAGTGGTGAGCCATTCTTTTTGGGGCTTGGTTTCCAAAAGCCACACCTGCCTTTCAATGCGCCAAAAGACTATTGGGATCTGTATGATCCAAATGTCATTGATATGAGCTATTATCAGGAGACCAGGGATATGCCAGTGGGCACTAATTCCTTCACCTCTCCTTACGGAGGTGAGCCATCTTCATATGGCGACGGCGAGGCCTATTTGCCAACAGTCGCAGAGCCCGACTTGAGCATTTTCTTTGTCGATAGGATGCCATCCTTGGACTCAGCCCGGCACCTCATACATGGCTATATGGCCTGTGTGTCGTTCATCGATACCCAGTTGGGTAAAGTCTTGGATGCGCTCGAGGATCCTAACGGGGATGGGTCAAATGCCGACTCCATTGCGGATAATACGATCGTAATTTTATTTGGTGACCATGGCTTTCACCTAGGAGACCACGGTGCATTTTGGGCAAAACATAGTAATTATGAAATTTCAACTCGGGTGCCTTTTATCATAAGATCCCCGGGCATGAGCGCTTTGGGGACAAGCGGAACAACGACTAATGCGCCAGTTGAATTGGTGGATGTTTTCCCCACACTGCTCGATCTCTGCAGCTTGCCGGTTCCTGATGAAACGACTAGAATTACGGCCCAAGATGATACTGAGTTATATCAAGTTTTAGAAGGGACTACATTGTTACCTTTATTAGAAGATTCTCAGCAGCCATGGAAATCAGCGGCATTTAGTCAGTATCAACGTTACATTTCTTACAAATCGAGCTATGATTCAGACAGAACCTTATCTCCCGCTGGAGGCGGAAAGGGAATGGGTTATAGTATTCGGACGGACCGTTATAGATACACCGAGTGGTGGAAGACTAGAGGGGACTACGGGAAATTTGGATCGAATGATGCTAATAACCCTTACGATCCAGATGCGAGCCGAGTGGTCGCTAGCCAGGCTAGTTTAGTCGAGCTATACGATTATCAGAATGATCCAGGGGAGACCGAGAATTTAGCTTACACGCAAGCCGCAGTGCACGCCGCACTTATCGCTGAGCTGCAGGCACTACTACATGATTCCGATAATAGTGATTATGTGGGCGACGGCTGGAAAAAAGATCTTCAGGCTTCGCCATATAATGTGCCGGCTAGCTATCCGGTGACAAAGTCGCAATGGTCAACGCGGCATCAGACACCAGGCCGCAGCGCATCAGACTTTGCTGATGCAGCAGATCCCGACCAAGATGGGATTCCTAACCTTATGGAGTATGCCATGGGGACACATCCACTTGAACAAAACACTGCGCAAGTCTCGATGAGTCATTCCGCAGGCGCTATCGCAATCCAATATCCAGAAGTGACAACTCGGAGCGACGTATCGTTGATCCCCGAAACGAGTGTATCGCTAGGAACCTCTGTTTGGTCAACAGTCAGTGCGACTACGATAGATACAGCTGGCTCGAAGCGTATGAAAGAAGCCTCACTTCCGACCTCTAATGCCAAAGGGTTCCTCAGGATACGTGCCGTCGGCGAGCAGGTCACAGATAACTAGAAATAAATAAGGCGCACCTTTACTCAATCGATTTACGTCTACCTTCGATATACTCTTACATTACCCTCAAATAACTCAATGGACCAAATCCCCCCCACCTCCTTCGGCACAAACCGTGTAATAATATTATTACGTAGCGTAATATTTCTCTTTTGTGCGCAAGCCTCCGTCTGTTTTGCGCAGCCTAATGTGATCGTAATTATTTGTGATGATTTAAACGACTCGGTTGAGGGGATGGGCGGTCACGTCGACGCCAAGACCCCTCAGATTCAAGAGATCATGCAGGCTGGTGTTCGCTTCACTAACGCGCATTGTAATGCTCCAATTTGCGGGCCCTCGCGAGCGAGTTTGTGGACTGGCTTATTGCCCAGCACCAGCGGCTTCTACGGATATGATCAGCAATCTAACGATTGGCGGGACTTTGATATTTTGGGCGATGCTGTCACCCTGATGGAGCATTTTAAAGCGAACAACTACACAGTTTGGGGCAGTGGTAAGATCTTCCACAATGGGCATAATGACAACTCTGTCTTCAGTATAGACCCAGCGGCTGATGGAGCTGGACCATCTGACTTTGGCCCATTCCCTTGGGATGGGACGACTTTGGAATACGGTAAACCCAAAGGGTATCCGCATCCAGATATGCCCGCTGGCTGGGGCTATTATCCCAGCACGACCTCATTAGACAACAAGCCCGAAGATACTCCTGGCTTTGAAAGCTATCAGTGGGCGCTAAAAGACGACTCTACTTATGCTTACACTAGTGAAGGTGGACCTTTAGGTATTGAAGGAGATGTTCGAGACCCCATGCCTGACGAAATTAGTGCACAATGGGCCAAGGGCAAGTTGGGGCAGACCCATAGCGCCCCTTTTCTCATGCTAGTGGGCATGAATAGGCCGCACGCACCGTTCTATGCCCCTAAGGAGTTCTTTGATCTCTTCAGGGACGCAAACGGAAATAATACGGTTAGTTTGCCGCCGCACCTTCCTAATCTTGATGACCTAGCCGATCTTCCTGAAATCGCATTAGGCAGGCCCGGTATACCCTCCAGCAGTCAACCTCTCCGAGGCTACCAGAGTGGAATGAATAAGTACAAGCAGGACTATGGCAACGGTGCAAATGAATGGTGGCTCAATTTTGTTCAAGGATACCTCGCTTGCGTGGCTTTCGCCGATCATCAAGTTGGTGTTATTTGGGATGCCCTTCAGGCCAGTGATTACGCGAACAATACAATCGTGATTGTAACCAGTGACCACGGCTATCATCTGGGCGAGAAAGACCATTCCTCCAAAACAACCCCGTGGGAAGAAACGACCCGAGTGCCGCTAGTCATCTACACCCCAGAGATGCGCCCAGGTGGCAGCCTCGCCAGCGTGGCGGGTCTCGAGTGCAGTGCACCGGTGTCGCTGATCGATCTCTACCCGACCCTGAATGCACTCTGCGACATGCCCGCGGATCCCAATGGAGGAGTCGGCAAAAATAATATGGTTCTCGATGGCAACGATTTGACTTCGCTCATAGAGGCGCCCCTAGTTGGGCAGTGGGATGGCCCGAGCGTGTCGCTCTCACACCTTCACAACGCACGGGTGGCCTGGCCAGAGGACACGAAAAGTCCATGGGCGCTCAATCACCACGCGGCCCGCTCTGAGAATTATCGCTATATCCGCTACAGCGACGGATCGGAAGAACTCTACGACCATTCCTTAGATCCGAATGAATGGACCAATCAGGCTGCCAATGGGGCCTATGCTTCCGCGAAAGCGGTGATGAAACAGCGGCTCTTTGCATCACTTGGTTTGGCTAGTACAGAAAATCTGGTAGCGAACGGTAGCTTCGAAAGTGGCCTGAGCAATTGGGTAGCAACTGGCTCGGCAGTGGCCTCACTCAACACATCCGATTCATTAGCTGGCGATCGCTCCGCATTGGTCACCAGTAATGGCACAGTGAGCGGCGGGGCTTTCGTAGACTACGAATTTAATGGTAGCGAAGGGACCCAACTTAATGCGCAATCCAATGATGGGAGTGATACTGGCTCTTGGAACTATGGGGATGTTAAAGTGCAAGCTGGCGCGCTCAATGTAGGCTACACGCAAGAATTTAAGTCTCCAAAGGTAGACGATAACGTATCAGCTAACAGCACAAATACAGTCTACCGCTTATACACCCTGGGCTCTGCCATTACTTCTGGCGATTTTGAGTTCGTAGTCGATATTGCTGAATGGGATCTTCGCCGCGACTGGGATAGTGCGTCTGCTTCGGCAGCAGGTAAAGGGATGCAGTTTTCGCTCGTGGGAAGCGGCACTGTCAATGTGCGCTTTGAGACTTACGCAGCTACTGGCTTCCGTGCCAATGTCTCGGGGCTGACGAATGGCAGTGTCTTTGGCGGAAGTTTTGACACCCCTTTATACCGACGCGAGGTGAATGGCGGCTTCCTGCGAATTACCGGAAATCTCGATAGCGGGGCATGGGCGGCATCTGCAAATGACGGAGACGGCGGGGCCTATAAGACAATTGCGAGTGGTTCTGGTCTTACTAGCATTAGTGGCATTCGCTTTAATACTCTCTCCCCGTCTGATGGATCTTGGGGCGGAGCAGGCGCAGGCAACGCGACTGATCCAACAGTTGATGGGACCGCTGGCGACTACATGCGGATAGATAGTATCACTTTATCAAATACTGTTAGTACTTCAGACGGAGGGCTTGAGCAGAATATGTTAGCAGTACTCGAGCCAGGCAAAAGTTACCATGTTTCTGCGTGGGCTAGAAGCAGTAGCTCAGGCGCAGTTCAACTTGATATGAGAGAAACGATAGGCTCTGGTCAAGCGACCGATGTTGCCATCAGCAGCGTCGCAGCAAACGACACTGAGTTCCTCCTGATCGAGGGCGACTATACGGTCCCTGATAATCTTACCGGACTCTCGCTGATCGCCCAAGGCGCAGGTTTTTCCCTCGATCATGTGCAGGTCTACGAATATCAAACTCCAAATATTGTCGCCTCCGTATTGATCGATGATGGAGATGGTTCGATCTCACTCGGCTGGAACGCCGAACTAGGGGCTTCTTATCGCCTGGAGCAGTCGTTAAACTTGACCAATGGGTGGACGGCATTAGAGAGCAATTTGACTGCAGATAAATCTAATATGATTTGGGATCTTACACCAGACCCGGCCGTAAGCCGTGCTTTTTGGAGGGTAATTAAGAATCCTTAGGCAGGCGTCCCCTTTATTGATGTATCTTCGCCTCTAAACTGTCGCAGCCACTTGTCCACGGCATCCATCCGTAATCTTTTCGACCACGAATGGTTCACTCCTCAGCGTAATGGGCTCAACTCTCCGATGCCGATTTGAGGCGCTTACGATAACTCCCTGGCGTGGTTCCATGTTCTGCGCGAAAGCTATTGATCAAAGAATTGACTGAGTAGTAGCCGCAATTTTTAGCAATCTCGTCCAAGTTGGCCTCTGTTGTTTGGAGTAGGTGGGCGACCGCATGCGTGCGCTGATAACGGATTTCTTGCCCAGGCGATTTACTGTAGCAGTTGGCAAATGCTTTTTGCAGGCCTTGCTGAGTGACTCCCATGGCCTCAGCGACATCCGTTGCCTGTATGCCATGATAGAAATTATTTTTGATCCAGTGCAGAGCATTGGCAACTAATGGGTTGGCGACTGCGTAGGAATCCGTACTGAGCCTTGACACGACTCCCTTTGGCGGGTGACGCACGATGGAACCTGAGCTTGCCGTAGAATTAGAGTCCAGTAATTTTTGCAGTGTTTTTGCTGCAGTCAGGCCGAGTCCTTGCTGGTCGCTATCAACGCTACTAAGCTCAACGCTTAAGCCCTTGTTGACCAAGTCGTCATTGTCGACTCCAAGCACTGCAATATTTTCTGGGACGCGGAGATTGTTTTTAAGACAGATGGAGATCATCTCAGCGGCCGCAGTATCTTGGAAGGCAAAGAAACCAATCGAGAGTTCTTCCACTTTACGACCCCGTGCTTGAGCGAGATCATGTAACTCCTTAATGACTTTGCTTTCTGTCCTGCCCGCAGAATCAAACACGGTGACATTGCCACCATCCGCTTCCATGTTGGTGATAAACGCCTGCAAGCGCTCCTCGTACATTTTAATACCATCTGCCGTTAAGGCGAAGACCTCTTTATAACCATGGTTCCTGAAATGTTCGGCAGCAAGTCGGCCGATTGCTTCATTGTCAGTCACGACCCTTGTAATTGGAAGATTGTGATCGCCGAGGCCGAGGTCGACCAAGGGTATTTTATGTGTGCGGAAATAATCGAGTGTTTGGGTGCACTGCAGAAGGGCAATGCAGCCGTCGCCTTGCCAATTGTTGAGAATACCTTCGTTGTGGGTGAAGCTCTTAGGGCAATTAAGCTGCCAGCCGTTTTCACGCGCAACCTGGGCGACACCCCGGTGAATGCGGTAGTCATACCATTCAAGCAACAGCAGGATGTGTTTGCGCCGTAACATTTGGGATCAGTTTTTACAGAAAGGTGAGAAAGTTGCACATATTAATCCAAATAGAGAGTTTATTTAATAAGTAATTTTGAACAAAAAATAACAGAAAATGAAACTATCTTAAGACAGTATATCCATTTTATTGTAATATTTCGAGGGTGCTAGGATGTCTTGCTATGCAGATTCCGGCATTTCACCGAGGGTTCATTTATTTATATTTCCTCGTCATTTGCGTATATATCAATTATGGTTGTTTATGATACATTCTGAATTGCTTTAATCGGGTAAAGAATTGATTATTTTACTACTCTAGATTACTCAGTTATATCACTTCCCCGGGTGGCTTCGCGTAAGTCTTTCTTGTCTATTTTCTGCTTCACCAAATGAAATCTCATCCCGCACCGAATCATGGTTTCGCCCTAGTCATCGCATTGTCTTTGATGGCATTCATACTGCTGCTGATTCTGAGCATCACAACGCTGGTCCGAGTCGAAACCCAAAGCGCGAACATCCAGCTTGCTCAGATTGAGGCACGCATGAATGCCCAGCTTGGAGCAATGGTCGCGCTGGGCGATTTACAGCGCTATACGGGCCCCGATCAGCGCGTGACGGCGCGTTCAGATATTCTTCTTGCGCCGGGTGTCAGCGGTCCTGCGGGGCAGCAAAAATGGACGGGGGTTTGGTCTTCTAAGGAAACTACTAATGATCCGCTTGATGCATTAGACGGGTTGGGTGGTCGCCAACCAAGGTGGCTGGTGAGCGGTAATGGTAGCGATCCGGATGCTTCAACACTTGACCCTAATGTGGCCTTAACAGTTGAGGCAATTGAGCTAGCCAAAATCGGTGGCAGTGTGACAAATAAAATTAATGAGGATGACACCGTCAAAGCGCCGAAGGTTGAAATCCTTGGGGATAATAACTCCCCAGTAGGTCATTATGCTTATTGGGTAAGCGACGAGGGGGTGAAGGCGCGCGTGAACATGCTGGACCGACATTTAAACAGCACAGACCCAAAGGCGGAGTATTACAGAACTTCGATGGCTCAAGTGGCAGATCCGACGGCGGTCAGTAATTCAGATGGTGTACAGTTATTGACGGCCACCAATTCTCGGTGGAAAAATCAAGCGCTAGACCCAGGCAAGATCAGCAGCCTCAAGAATATCCCCATATTTTTAAAGGATGATTTAGGAGGTGTAGATCTGAGCAACGTGTCTCGCGAATTCTTCCACGACTTCACCGTGCATTCTAGCGGGGTGCTCGCCAACACTAAAGACGGTGGACTAAAGCGCGATCTTTCGACTGCCCTGCTTAATTTACCTAGCGATATGAAAGATGGCGGAGAGAATTCCCCGATGTTTCCGCCGGCGAATGGGCCTTCAGGGCCAGGGCAAATGAATCCTGGGGGGCCTAAATGGGAACAACTCAGCGACTACTATAAATTAGCATACGATAATTCTAATTTGCCCAGTGATGCTACTATTAACCTACGTAAACCGACTAACGAGCAGATGGGTTTCACCCCAGTGATTACAAGATCTAATTTTTTCGTCCAAGGTTTTGCCGAGCGTAATCCTGCGCGCGAGGCTTCTGGTAATTGGTGCGATAATACAGACCCCGGGACATTACCAGGATCAGATTTAGCGGACTGGACAAACTCAGATAGCGATTGGTATCGTGCTAGAGGCTACCGTTATAGCTTAGGAATGTTCCCTCTTGTCACATTATGGAATCCATATGACCGCGACATGCTTCTCGGGGATTTAGGCCTTGAATTTGAATTGCCAAAAATCGACATTGTCGATGGCCCGGGATCCACCAGCAGCGTAGCTGCAGTAGGTCAATACACGTCGAAATGGAACGGCTCCTCTGGGGATGTCAAGAGGTGGACAGTCAAATTCGTCATCCAAGGGGTTACTTTAAAGGCTGGTGAGGCGTTGAACTTCTCTCCGCCAACGAATGCCACTTACAATGCTTCTACTCCTACTGACAACCTGCTAGTAGCGCGGGCAAGCGCGCCTTTCGTTAATGGGTTTTTCACGCCAGCTCTAGTGTCTAACTCAAATGCAGTATTTTGGGACAACCCTGCTCAGTTAGCGACAAATTCTGCAAGCTGGTCAAAGAGCCGCTTAAGCTTAAATTTTAGTGGTGGTAACGGAAGTCTTTGGAGGCAACTGGTCATGCTCTACGGTTCTGCTGATACTGGGGCGGGTAACCAGTTTATCCCAGAAAACCGGATCAAAACCATCGATGTTCATGCAACTGGGGTATTCAAGAGTGGCTGGCAACAACCGAGGGTGATTTTGACGAACCGCTTGATGGGTAAAGGGCCGTCCGGCGAATATAACTTACACATTAATGCTGGTGGTTTATTGAATTCAAATTACCAAGATCCACTGGGTGGTGGTGCAGGGACCTCTTATTTTTCTGATTTCGTGGGATCCGCAGGAAATAGCCAGGCAGGTTCGACTGACCTGATTGTAGGCAATGAATTATGTGCAGATGGATTAGGACTTAACAATCCTTGGGGCGCTGTTGGAGCGATGAGATTTCCTAATGTGCCCAATAGGACATGGGGTAATACCGGAAGAGAGTCGGAGATCCATCTTTTTTTAAATATGAACCCAACGGCACCTGTTATTCATAAAGAGCCAAACATCACTTGGGATGACGTAAATGATGGTATGGCCGAGTCAAACGTCTACAGTAAAGGGCACGTAAAGCCATGGGTAAATGCCGATGAAACCATGTATTATGATGAACACATCGCGGCTGGAACAGACTATATGCAGGCCCGTGTTGGTTTTTCTAATACTGTTAGTGATGGTAGCGAGCGCATGGTTCTATTTGAGGTGCCCGATAATATCCCGCTTAGTATCGGGCAACTAACGAATGCGAATTTGATGAATTTTGATGTTTTTTCGGCTGGTTCAACCTTGCCGGCAATTGGTAATTGCGTAGCAGGGGTTGGCGGCAAGTGGAACTCGCACACACTCCAAACCTACGCCACACCAACCTACGCGATTGGTAATTCATTAGCTAATCCCTTTTTGCCCATAGCCAGGACGGAGGAGTGGGTTTCTTCAGTTCGAAAGCCGTGGGTTGTCAACGTGCCAGCCGCACATTATGATTATTCCTACAAGTTGAATGATGCTTTGTGGGACGAATATTTATTCAGCGGAATCACTGATGCCAACCCAACCTTCCCGCTTCCGAATAGTCGCCTTAGCCCCTCAAATTCGACTTCGAGCAATTCAGACCTAACTATGGAAAATCGTGCCGCTGCAAATCTGCTACTAGATGGGGCATTTAACATTAACTCTACTTCGGTCGCAGCTTGGGAGTCCGTACTTGGTGCCATGCGAGATATCGAAACATTAGGGCACAGTTTAGATCCTACGCTGCGCCACAATTTTGCTCGTTTCAGTGAGCCTATGGAGGGATTGGCTACAACTGGGGAATTTGTGCCTCAGCTCTCGAATAAAGATCAGCTATTGACTGGATATCGCAACTTGACGGATGCTCAGATTGCTAGCCTAGCTGTGAAGATAGTCGACGAGATACGCCTGCGGAGTGCAACGCCAGACCAGAACGGCGATAAATATCCCTTCCTGTCCTTGTCCGAATTTATAAATCGTTCGCCTAAAAGTAATACGCAGGACTTTGCAAGGCGTGGTGCCCTACAAGCCGCTATCGACAAGGCTAATCTAAATGGGCTTGAAGCAGACAACACCGGACTCTGGGCAGAATCGGCAGAGTATCCGCTTTACTATGACTCAGGTGACACCCCTGTAATTGATCGTCCAAAAGCAGATGGGATGCCGGGTGCTTTCATGCAGTCGGACCTTCTGGCTAAGATCGGCGCTTTTATTCAGGCGCGTAGCGACACGTTTACCATTCGTAGTTTCGGAAGTTCGCAAGAGCTATTCGGATCCGACGATGGGAGTCGCGCATATTATGAAATGGTTGTTCAGCGCACGCCCGCTTATGTCGATCTTGGTGATGACGCATATGAGAATGCCGCGCTTACCGTGAATCAAGAATTCGGCCGAAAATACGAAATTAAGTCACAACGTTGGGTGGCAGCAGATGAGATTTAAACAGAACCGCTTTCGCTCCCTACAGATTCTGCGCTTATTATTTGCGTATGCCTTTTTCTTCTTGATTCTCCTACGGGCATCTCCGGTTGCGCAGGGCCAAAGTGTGCAGGATGCAGCAAGAGAATATTATTTCAACGTAGTCTACTTGAGTCTCGCTGATTCAGGAGGCATGCGAGAAGAAAAGCCGCTTAATGTTAAGTTTTTTGCTGATCAAGCGCCAATACACTTGAGCGTGCGTTCCGGAGGAATCAGTAGCTACTTCAGCCATAAGGGTGACCCTGTTTTGTATTTTTATAACGAAAATGGAACCAGCGAAGAAGGCGAAATTATTTATAAGCCTGTTCTAAACGTTGCCCTCGGGTCATCGGGGCAGAAGCTTATATTTGTGATTGCTAAGCCGGACGGTAGTTTAGGCGCTAGAGTATTTGATACGAGCGTAGAGTCCTTTCCGCTTAATACCGCTCAACTGCTTAATTTCTCAAAACAACCCCTTCTGGCTCGGCTCGGCAAAGAGGCCGGGAGTGTAGCTCCCTCAAAAAGCAGGAATTTCTCAATTGAAATTGAGCAGCGCAGAGCAGCGATTAACTTCGCTCTTGCCACCAATCACGGCGGGCAGCCTGAAGTAATCGAGATGAAGCGCATCGCCTTTACTAAAAATGGGCGACGCTTAATCTTGGTTCATAACGACCCTAGTCAGCCTGCTAAGATTCGACACCGGATCTATCCGATCGCTCGACCGGTCGCGGTGGAGAATCGTTCTGATCAAGAATTAGAAGCGGAAAACTACGAGAAATACATGCGTGAATATAGGTCGGGCGAAGAATGATCTATTTTAGCTTCTCGACGGAAAGATTAGTCGAGCACCCTATACGCCGCTATCATTAGCGCTATCTTTTATCTTTGCGAACCGCATGCCAGTTTCGGTCTCGCCGGTAGTCTGCCAGAAACCATAGTGCCAAATCCAAAAAGCCGCATTGCGGCGGCGGATGCATTAAGCCAACTTGCGGCATGTTATTTTTTAAAAAAATCGAACTTCTTGCCTTAGGACTTGGATGCATTCTAAACCAAAGCGCCTTTTCCGCCGAAGACGACCTGCGCGGCACACGTCCCAACATCGTCTTCTTCCTCGCGGATGATCAGAGTTTCCCTGACCACGCCATCAACGGGAATACCAAGGTGCCAGCGCCCACTACGCTAGCGTTTTCGAAGGAGGCCTTGGTCTTTGACCGCGCCTACACTGGGCAAGCTGTTTGTGCGCCGAGTCGCTCGATGCTCTACTCGGGTCTCTACCCGATTCGTAA
>MDSX01107063.1_pt1 | contig 12159 bp, 12 predicted proteins | sample 811141 | NCBI WGS metagenome assembly MDSX01 (sample SAMN05326642, study PRJNA326480) | marine metagenome | isolation source: seawater | place: Atlantic Ocean: South East | collected 2010
ATTTACTTCCTGCTTTATGTCCAGCATTTCTATTTTTTCCTATTTTTTTTGCCCATCTACCGTTGCCATCCATTATTATGGCAATATGTTTTGGGATGCTATCAATATATATTTTATTCTTTAAGCTCATTGTATATTACAATAACAGGGCTGTCTCCCAAAGGTATAAGTCAGATTAAATCCTGAGAACATATACCAATCATTATTATTTTCATTACCAAAAGTATAATTAAAATTATCATTATATGGAAGACTCCCATCTATTTTATCAGAAAAAGTGTACCTGGCACCTATTTCAAATGATAAAATAAATTGATCAAAGATTCTATATTTAATTCCTAATACCATTGGTATGCCAAAACTCCAGTCGTATTTACCGCTATTCTGGAGATTATCTCCATTAAAGAATAAATTCTCATATTTTGAATAGATTATTCCAGAATAGATATATGGTGTAAAAAAAACATCATATTCATGCAAATTATAATCAAAAAAATTAAACTCCATTCCGGTGGAAATCTCTTTTAAATTGCTTGAAAATTGATATCCTCGCTCTTTTCTTCTTGGATCATTTGAATCCATATCATTAGCAGTAATTGTTGTTGAGATAAAAGACAGTCTATATGAGTGTCTTGGGCTTCTATTCCATTTTATTATTCCGCCAAATCCAGATTCATTAGGATTGATAAATTGGGCATTCCCAACATCCCCAATAAAATTGGTTCCACCAAAAATTCCTCCAACCTCATAAATTTGACTATAAGAGAATTGATAATTAAAAATTATTATTAATATGAATTGTATAAATTTCAATTTGTTTTTGGAAATCATATATTCTATAAAATCTTAATTATAAAACTATTGTCAATTACTTTTATTGTTTAGTTCCTTTTATCTTTGCCCCAGAATAATTTGTCTCTAAGTGTTTTAAGAAAACTTTCTTTTTCTAATTGCATCATTTTAATCTTATATGGAGCTTTTTTTATTGATAGCTCCATTTCATTGCTTAGAGTAGTTATTTCAGAATCTATGGAGACAAAAAATTCATTTTCTCTACCACTAACTTTTAGATTAATAGTTGTATTATCTGGAATAACAAGAGGCCTTGCATTTAAATTATGAGGAGCTATCGGAGTAATAACCAGGTTTTTTGATTCAGGCATTATTATAGGACCTCCGCAGCTAAGAGAATAACCAGTTGAACCAGTAGGAGTTGAAATAATTAACCCATCTGCCCAATATGTATTAAGATAATCATCATTTAATTTGGTTTCAATAGTAATTAAAGAAGTTGTATTTTTTCTTGTTATACTAACCTCGTTAAGAGCAGTCCCTACCTTATATTTCTTATTATTTTTAGTATAAGAAATTGCTATCAATGTCCTTTCTGATAATTTATAGTTTTTATTAATTATTGCATTAACAGCGTTATCAACAACTTTAGTTTTAGCTAAAAAACCTAGTCTTCCAGTATTTATTCCAATAATTGGGATTCCTAAATTTTTAATGTAGGACGAGGCTTTTAAAATTGTGCCATCTCCACCAATACATACTACATAGCTAAAACTTTCATCTAGTTTAGTGAAGGATTTAATATGATTTGAAATAGAAGCATGTTTTTTTTCATCTGTTTTCTCATTAGACTTTTCATCTATAAAAACATCTACTCCTTTATTTTTCAACTTCTTTACGGTAGAAAGCAGAATTTTTGAGGAAGAAGTTTTATATAAATTTGTAAAAATAGCTACTTTCATTTACGCAGGAATATTAAAAATTTTACGTTATAATCAGGTGTGAAATTAACACGCAAATTAATTAAAATTATGTTAGTTTTAGCCTTAAGTAGTTTGTATTTTCACATAAAATATTAATATGACTAAGCTAAGTGTTAATATCAATAAAATTGCAACACTAAGAAATTCTAGAGGAGGTGATTTCCCAAACCTTATAAATTTTGCAAAAAGAATACAATCTTTTGGTGCTGACGGAATAACTGTTCATCCAAGACCAGATGAAAGACATATAAGATATTCAGATATTTATGATTTAAAGCCAATAGTTTATAAAGAATTTAATATTGAAGGTAATCCAATCAATAAATTTATTGATATGGTAATTAAAAATAAACCTGATCAGGTTACTCTAGTGCCAGACTCTGAATCTGACTTAACATCTTGTGCTGGTTGGGATACTATAAAACACAAAAATTACTTAAAAGAAGTAGTGTCAGAATTTAATTCTAATGGTATAAGAACATCAATTTTTTTAGATCCGGATGTAAAATACATAGAATCACTTAATGAAATAGGAGCTGACAGGATTGAATTTTATACTGAAGCTTATGCAAAAAATTATGGCACAGGATTAGATAGAAAGAAAAAAGCAATTGAACCTTATGTTGTTTGCACTAAATATTTAAATCAAATGGGAATAGGAATTAATGCAGGTCATGACTTAGCATTAGATAATATTAAATTCTTTAAAAATAATATTGAAAATTTACTTGAGGTTTCTATTGGACATGCATTAATTGCTGAGAGTTTAGAATTAGGAATTGAAACAGTTATAAAGAAGTATTTAACGTATCTAAAATAAATGGTATTACACTCAAAGATTGTAGGTGAAGGGAATAAGATTATAGTGATTCTTCATGGTCTTTTTGGTTCTGGTGATAATTGGAAAACATACGCAAATAAATTAGCATCTAAAGGATTTTGTATTCACTTAATTGATCAACGCAATCACGGAAGAAGTTTTCATACTAATGACTTCAATTATGAATTATTAGTTATGGATTTAAAAAAATATTTAGATCATAATAATATTAATGATTGTATTTTGATGGGACATTCAATGGGAGGTAAGACAGCCATGAATTTTGCTTTAAAACATTCAGAATATATTTCAAATTTGATAGTTATTGATATTGCTCCAAAATATTATCCAGTTCATCATGATAAAATTCTTGAAGCATTAATATCATTAGATCTTGATCAAATTTCTACAAGAAAAGAAGCAGATCAGAAATTAACAAATTATATTGATGATAGTGTTTTAAAAAATTTCTTACTAAAAAATCTTTATTGGGTTAATAGAACTAAGCTTGATTTTAGATTTAATTTATTGTCGCTTACAAAAAATATATCTAGTATAGGAGAAAGAGTTAACAATAATAATAAATTTCTAAGTAAGACAATGTTTTTAAAAGGAGAATATTCTGATTATATCGAAGAGGAAGATAGTATTGAAATCATTATGCTTTTCCCTGAGGCATCAATTATAACTATACCTAAATCTAATCATTGGCTTCACGTTGATAATCCAGATCATTTTTTTGCTACAATAATGAAATTTATTCAAGATAAATAGTCCTAATTAACTTTGATGACTTTTAAAAAAAACGTATTTTCGCAAACCAATTTTTTATCTCAATAAATGAAGATAACATCGAACTATATCGACAAGCTTAATGGTAAAATTTCAATTGAAATTGACAAGAAAGACTATACTGAACAAGTAGATAGAGAATTACATAATCTTTCTCATAAAGCTAATATACCTGGATTTAGAAAAGGACATGTCCCTGTTGGTTTAATAAGAAAAAAACATGGCAAGGCAGTTATAATGGATGAAGTAAATAAGTTAATAGACAAGGAATTAAGAAATTACATAAAAGATAAAGAAATAGATATGTTAGGTGGACCTATTCCAGTTCCACAGGGTGAAATTAACTGGGACTCTGATAAAATAACTTTTGAATTTGAAGTAGGATTAACTCCAAAGTTTGATTTGAAGTTAAAATTTAAAAAATCTGTTATAAACTATATTGTTAAAGCAGATAAAAAAATGGTTGATGAACAGTTAGGCAGTATTCAAAAGCAATATGGTAAGCTAATTGCTAGAAAAAAGATTGAAAAAGATTGTGATATCACAGGAGTTTTTACCCACGAAGATGAAATTAATAATAAATCAACTTTTAACTTAAGTAGAGTAAAGAGTAAAAAGAGTTTAAAGAAATTATTAGGATTAGAAGTAGGTGATTCTACTAATATTGATGTAAAAGATTTATTTAATGACAATCATGATTTAATTCAAGTATTAGGAATATCACAAGATAGAGCTAAGGATATTGACATAGAAGTAAATTTAAATATTGATGAAATTAATTATAAAGAACCAGCTGATTTAGATCAAGAGTTATTTGATAAAATTTATGGAAAGGGTATTGTAAAGAATGTAACTGAATTGAAAAAGAAAATATCTGATGATATTGAAAAACAGTTTGTAAATCAAACTGACCAAAAGTTAATGAATGATATTATTGAATACCTAATTGAGAATACTAAATTTAAATTACCTGCTGAATTCTTGACAAAGTGGATCAAAATTAATTCCGAAAAGAAGTTGTCTGACAATGAAGCAAAAGAAGAATACAAAAAATCTGAAAAGGGAATGAAATATCAACTAATTGAAAGTAAATTGGTTACTGAAAATAATTTACAGGTTAATTTTGACGACCTTAAGTCTTATACAAAGGACTTGATAAGAAAGCAAATGAGTCAATATGGGCAATCTAATCCTACAGAAAAGGAATTGGATGATATAGTTGCAAGAGTTATGCAAAATAAGGATGAAATTAAAAGATTAACAGAGCAACTAACTAGCACTAGAATATTAAATTTCTTTAAGGAAAATACTAATATTAAATCAAAGGAATTAACCTACAAACAGTTCATAAAAGAAGCATATTCTTCCTAATTTAAATATTACTATATTTATAAATAATTAATCGAATAGATAATGGATTTCGCTAAAGAATTTGAAAAATTTGCTACTAAGGATCAGGGTATTAGTAGCACTTATTATAATAAAATAATGAGCAGTATGTATCCTTCCGGTCTAACTCCAAATATTATTGAGGAAAGACAAATGAATATAGCAATATTTGATGTTTTTTCAAGATTAATGATGGATAGAATAATCTTTTTAGGAACTTCTATTAATGATCAAGTAGCAAATATTATTCAAGCTCAATTATTATTTTTAGAAAGCACAGATTCTTCTAAAGACATTCAGATATATATTAATTCTCCTGGCGGAGGTGTTTATGCTGGCCTAGGAATCTATGATACTATGCAATTAATAAAACCTGATGTAGCTACAATATGCACTGGAATGGCAGCTTCAATGGGCGCAGTTTTATTATGTGCTGGTGAAAAAGGGAAAAGAAGCGGCTTAACACATTCTAGAGTTATGATTCATCAACCTATTGGTGGAGCTCATGGACAAGCGAGTGATATTGAAATTACTGCAAAGGAAATATTAACCTTAAAGGAAGAACTATACAATATTATTAGCAAGCATACGGGTCAGGATTATAAAAAAGTTTATAAAGATAGTGATAGAGATTATTGGATGAAATCTGATAAGGCTTTAGAATATGGGATGATAGATGAAATTTTAACTAAACAATAAAAATCTTCAATGAGTAAGTCTGAGCTACACTGTTCTTTTTGTGGTAAGAAAAAAGCTGAGACAGTTTTGTTAATAGCAGGTATTGATGCACACATTTGTGATGAATGTATTGAACAAGCAAATGGTATTATTATACAAGAATCTAAGCAAGAAAAAATTAGTGAATCAAAGGAATCGGAGTTATTGAAGCCTCAACAAATAAAGAGCTTTCTAGATGATTATATTGTTGGTCAAGACTACACTAAAAAAATTATTTCAGTTTCTGTATATAATCACTATAAGAGAATAAATCAGATAGAATCTGATGAGATTGAAATTGAAAAGAGTAATATTATAATGGTTGGCCAAACTGGTACGGGGAAAACATTAATTGCTAAGACAATTGCAAAAATGTTAGATGTTCCTTTAGCAATTGTTGATGCAACTGTCTTAACTGAAGCTGGTTATGTAGGTGAAGATGTAGAAGGAATTTTAACTAGGCTTTTGCAGGCAGCTGATTATAGTGTTGAAAAGGCTGAAAAAGGAATTGTATTTATTGATGAAATAGATAAAATTGCTAGGAAAAGTGATAACCCATCTATAACTCGAGATGTTTCTGGTGAAGGAGTCCAACAGGCATTATTAAAGCTACTTGAAGGAACTATTGTAAATGTTCCGCCCAAAGGAGGAAGAAAACACCCAGACCAAAAATTCATTGAGATTAATACTGAAAAAATATTATTTATTGCTGGAGGAGCTTTTGATGGAATTGAAAAATTTATTTCAAAAAGATTAAATCTAAATGTAATTGGATATAAATCTATTAAAGTAGAAGCAATTTCAGATCATAATGTCCTTCAGTTTATAAATCCAAAAGATTTAAAAGAATTTGGTTTAATTCCTGAAATAATAGGGAGATTGCCAGTTGTGACATATATGAATCCTTTAAATAGAGATGCTCTTAGAAAAATATTAACTGAGCCAAAAAATGCACTTATTAAGCAATTCATAAAATTATTTGAAATGGATGGCATAGAATTAAAAATTGATGATTTAGCCTTAGATCTTATAGTGGAAAAAGCTGTTGACTATAATTTAGGCGCTAGAGGTCTTAGATCTTTATGTGAAGAAATTTTAAATGATGCAATGTTTAACCTTCCAGGAAGTGAAAAAAAGAAACTTCATATAACTAAGAAATATGCTGAAAATCAACTGTCTAGAATTAGTTTAGAAAAACTTAAAGCAGCTTCTTAATTATTTAATTTAATTAATTCTTCAATAAATATTCTATCATTAGATAATCTAGGCACTTTATTTTGTCCTCCAATTTTATTATTTTTTTTAAGCCATTTTAAAAACACACCACTATTCCCAAGAATTACTTTTGGAGGATTAAGTGTAAAATCTTTATGTCTTTTAGCTTCATAGTCTGAATTTTCATTTTTTAGATTTTCATCTATTTTTTTTTCTATATCAAGATTATTAGGGACAGAATTTTTAAATTCTATAAACCACTGGTGCCCACCTTTTTCTTTCCCTTTCATAAATATTGGAGCAACAGTATAATCAACAATTTCTAAATTATATTTTTTGCACAATTCACTAATTGTTTTATCTGTATTTTCGACAATAACTTCTTCTCCAAAGACATTTATATAATGTTTTGTTCTACCTGTAACTACAATTTTATATGGGTTTATTGAAGTAAATTTTATTGTATCACCTATTTCATATCTCCATAGACCTGCGTTAGTTGAAATAACTATTGCATAATTTTTATTTATTTCAATATCTTCAAGAGGAATAATTAATTTTTCTTTTGAATTATATGAGTCCATTGGTATAAATTCATAATAAATTCCATAATCTAACATTAATAATAATTCATCTGAATTATTTTCAGATTGAATTGCAAAGAAACCTTCTGAAGCATTATAAATTTCATAATATTTCATATTATCATTTCCAATAATTTTTTGATATTGATTTATATATGGCTTGAAGTTTACGCCCCCATGAAAATATACTTCTAAATTTGGCCAGATATCAATAATTTTTTTATTATTTGTTTTTTCTAGTATTCTATTTAATACTACAAGCATCCATGATGGAACCCCTGCCAGACTTGTAACATTCTCTAAAGCTGTTTCATTTATAATTGCTTTTATTTTATTTTCCCAATCAGGTATTAGAGTTGTTTTGGTACTGGGCGTACTGCTATATTCAAACCATATAGGCATATTGTCAATTAAAATTGCTGAAAGATCTCCATAGTAAGTACCATTTTTTTTATGTGGAGATTTACTTCCTCCTAATCTTAAACTTTTTCCAGCAAACAACATTGAATTTTCATTATTGTTTAAGTAGATACATAGCAGATCTTTGCTTGCAGCATAATGACATTCCTCTAATGATTCATAACTTACTGGAATAAATTTACTTTTAGAATTTGTAGTACCACTAGATTTTGCAAACCATTTAATCTTGCTTGGCCAAAAAATATTATCTTCTCCTTTTCTAGCTCTACTAATTTTTTCTGAAAAATCTTCATAGTTAAATACGGGAATTCGATTAGAAAAATCACGATAATTTTTTATTGATTTAAAATCGAACTCTTTACCTATTTCTGTGTCTTTGGCTGTATTAATTAGATTTATTAATACATCATTTTGTACTTCATTAGGATATTTTATGAATAATTCAATTTGATGAGATCTTTTTTTTAAAAACCACGATACAATAGAATTTATAAATGGATTTGACACTTTTTTATTACTTTTATTCTTCTAAAATTAGCAATTTTCCATGCATTTTCAAGGCGTAATAAAAAAAATGATTTCTGAATTTGATAGTCCTGTAAGGTATTATCTAAATTTTGATGATGATATATTATGCATGAATCAAATTCTAGATAAAAAAATAAGTATTGAATGTATTGGTTATGAATGTCTCTCATGCAGTTCTGATACAGAGATATATAGACAAGGTTTTTGCAAAAAATGCTTTTTTGAGACTCCTGAAGCTGCAGATTGGATTATCAAGCCTGAGTTAAGTAAGGCTCATTTAAATATTGAAGAACGTGACCTTGAATATGAAAAGAAAATTCAGCTTCAACCACATATTGTATACTTAGCAAATACAGGAAATATTAAGGTAGGTGTGACTAGAAAAGCTCAAAATCCATACAGATGGATTGATCAAGGAGCGCATCAAGCTATTGAAATTTTGGAAGTACCTAATCGATATCTTGCTGGTGTAGCAGAAGTTGCAATAAAAAAATATATTTCTGATAAAACAAATTGGAGAAAGATGTTAATTAACGCACACAGCACGGAAAATATTATAAACTATAAAAATCAAGCTAAAAATTTTATTCCAAATCATTTGGCTCATTATTTCATTGAAAAGGACAAGTTAGTTAATATAAATTTCCCAATCATAGAATCTCCTTCTAAGCCAGAATCTATGAAACTAAAAAACGGAAATGATGTTAAAGGAATTTTAAAAGGAATTAAGGGCCAATATCTGATTTTTGAAGAAAACAAGGTATTGAACGTAAGAGCTCATGAAGGACATCTAATAAAAATTTCTCTTTAATCAATATTAATTTCTTCATTAATTTTTAGATTAAATCTTTTTCTAAATAAATAGACTCCAAGATATAAAAATGGAGTGTCAATAACAGCGATCACTACTTTAAAAATAAATCCAGAAATTAATAGTCCTAGAAATTGATCCCACATTAAAACATTAGACAAGCATAGAAGAAGAATAATTGTAAATGTGTCCAAAAATTGTGAGAAAAAAGTAGAAAAATTGTTTCTTAACCAAAGCATCTTCCCCTTGGTTAATTGTTTCCAAAAATGATAAATATGTATGTCGACATATTGTGCAAACAAATAGCTTAACATACTTGCAAATACGGCTATAACAGTACTTCCAAATACAGTTGTAAATAGTTCATCATTAACAGGGGATGCAGCTATTGCAGGTACTAGGTTAGCAACATATATAATTAATATTGAGAAAACAGAAGCAAAAATTCCTACTGTAACAATAGCATTAGCTCTCTTCTTCCCATAAATTTCACTTATTAAGTCTGTTATCAAAAATGTTATAGGATATGGTAATATCCCTACGGATAACTCAAATAACCTTTCCCCAAAAATATTTATTTCAAATGGATGCCAGTAAAAGAATTTCTGAAAAATTAAATTTGATACAACTAAAGATGTTATAAATAAGGATCCTAAAATCAAATAGATTTTTTGAGCTAATAATTTATCTTGTTTTTTCATAAAATTTTATTAAACCAAATATAATAAATGAATTTCTTTTATTTAATTTGTTAGTAGACTATGAGTGATTACAAAAAAATACATATATCAATAGGATCTAATATTGGAGATAAGTTAAAACATCTTCAAAAAGCAATAGATTTAATTCATCTAAGAATAGCTATAATTGAATCTATCTCTTCAGTATATAAGACAGGATCTGTAGGTTTTAGTGGAGATGATTTCTTAAATATATGTGTTAGCTTATATTCAAACGATCTTCCTAGTGATATTATGCAAAATATTTTGGATATAGAAAAAGATATAGGTAGAGTAAGAAATAAAACCAATAAAATAGAATCTAGGGTAATAGACATAGATATTATTTTAGTTGAAGAAATGGTATTAGACACTAGTTTGCTTAAAATTCCACATCCAAAAATGAATACAAGAAAATTTGTTCTTAGTCCATTAATGGAGATAGATCCAAAAATAAATCACCCTACTACTAAAGAAAGTATTTTAGAGATGTTAGGTAATTGCAAGAATGATAGTTTAGTTGAAAAAACAACTTTAAAAATTCTTAACCCAAAGGATAAAATCAAAATCGATCAATATAGATATATCGCAATAGAGGGAAATATTGGAGCTGGAAAAACTAGTTTAGCAAAAAAAATGGCAGTTGATTTTAATTCAAAATTAATTTTAGAAAGATTTGCAGACAATCCATTTTTGCCAAAATTTTATCAAGATCCTGAAAGATATGCTTTTACTCTTGAAATGTCTTTTTTATCTGAAAGATATCAGCAGATTTCAGAAGATTTATCTCAACTTAATTTATTTAACGACGTAATAATTAGTGATTATGACATTCATAAATCGCTAATTTTTTCAAAAGTTAATTTAAATGTAGATGAATTTACTTTATATAGGAAGCTATTTTATGATATGTATAACCAAATTCATAAACCAGATCTTTTTGTTTTTCTAAATCAAGAAATACCTAGACTGCAGAGTAATATAAGCACTAGAGGGAGAGATTATGAGAATACAATAACAAATGAATATCTTTCAAAAATTAATTCAGGATATTTTGAGTTTTTTAAATCTAGACCTGATATTAATTTTAAAATTATTGACATCACTAATTTAGATTTTGTTGAGAATAGATTAGATTATTTATCAGTCTTAGATGAAATAACTAATTAATCTTATTGTAAACATCCCACAGAACAATTCCAATTGAAACAGAAATATTAAACGAATGTTTAGTCCCATATTGAGGAATCTCAATTACTTTATCACAAATGTCAATTGCTTTTTGAGAAACACCATTAACTTCATTGCCAAAAATGAATGCATATTTTTTATTTTCTTCACAAATAAAATTATTTAGTGGCACTGAATTTTCTGCTTGTTCAACTGACACTATTTTTAATCCATTTTTCTTTAATGCATTTATAAGATCAATAATATTTTTGTGATATTCCCAATTAACAGAGTCAGTACTCCCCAATGCTGTTTTATGAATGTCTTTATTTGGAGGTTTAGCAGTTATTCCGCATAGATAAATTGTGTCAATTAAAAAGGCATCAGCTGTTCTAAAAACACTTCCAATATTATTTAAGCTTCTAATATCATCAAGAATAATTGAAATAGGTGTTTTTTTAGAGTTTTTAAATTCTTCAATTGACAATCTATTAAGCTCAGAATTTTTTAATTTTCTCATTTATAATTATTTCTAATAATCAGTTTTTAAAAAAACAAATATTAGTTACATTAGCAAGAGCTACGTTTAAGTAAAAATAATATTATAAATAAGATTTCCTTGGAAAAAACAGCAAAAAAAATTACTCCACTAATGAAGCAATATAATACCATCAAGGCTAAGCACCCTGATGCTATTTTATTGTTTAGGGTGGGAGATTTTTATGAAACTTTTGGTGAGGATGCTATAAAAACTTCAAAGATATTAGATATTATTTTAACAAAAAGAGGCGCTGGAAGTCAGAGTGAAACAGAGCTTGCTGGATTTCCGCACCATTCTTTAAATAACTATTTACCTAAACTAGTTAAGGCAGGAAATAGGGTTGCTATATGTGATCAGCTTGAGGATCCAAAACTTACAAAAACTATTGTCAAAAGAGGTGTCACTGAACTTGTTACTCCAGGCTTAGCTACAATTGATGGAGTATTAAATCCAAAGTCAAATAATTTTTTAGCATCTGTATATATAGGAAATAATACTGGGGTGTCTTTCCTTGATATATCTACTGGAGAATTTTTAATTGCTGAAGGCTCAACAGACTATATTGATAAATTATTACACAATTTTAATCCTAGTGAAATTCTTATTTCAAAACAGAAGAAATCAAATTTTTTATCAAGTTTTAATAATAATTTTCAATTATTCTTTATTGAGGATTGG
>MDSX01035347.1_pt1 | contig 12157 bp, 10 predicted proteins | sample 811141 | NCBI WGS metagenome assembly MDSX01 (sample SAMN05326642, study PRJNA326480) | marine metagenome | isolation source: seawater | place: Atlantic Ocean: South East | collected 2010
ACTCCAGGTGGTACTTTCAGGCGTGCGCCAAAAGCCCAAAACCCCAGCGCTAAAATGATCAACCAAAGCATCAGCTGCGTCCTGTAGATCCAAAGCCGCCCGCATTGCGGTCGCTGCCGGCCATCTCATCTACATGCACAAACTGCGCTTGAATGACGGGCGCCACAATCAGTTGTGCGATCCGGTCTCCGTGTGCAATCAGAAACGCTTGCGGTCCGCTATTGTACAAAATCACACCGATTTCTCCACGGTAATCGCTGTCAATCGTTCCCGGTGCGTTCAAAAGCGTAATCCCATGCTTTAACGCCAGACCGGATCTTGGCCGCAGCTGAATCTCAAAGCCTGACGGTATTGCAACGCGCAACCCAGTGGGCACCAGCAGGCGGTCGGCGGCCTTCAAAATCATCCCCGATGCGCGCAAATCAGGTGTTAAATTAGCACGTATATCTGCGCCGGCTGCGCCGTCAGTTTCATAACACGGCGCGCCAAGCGTTTGATCTGCGCCCTCAGACCATGTAAACTGGACCTCAATCATGCGCCGTTGACGCCTTCTCAATATGGTCAATGATCTTTTGCACCAAACGCTCCGCCACTTGTGCCTTGGAAGCTCTGGGCCATTGATCCACCCCAGCCTGTTCAATGCACAAAATCGCGTTTTCGTCGCCACCCATAATGCCGGTTTTGACCGAAACGTCATTTGCTAAAAGCCAATCACAGCCCTTTCGCATGCGTTTTGCCTGCGCATTTTCCTCAAGTGCTTCGGTTTCAGCCGCAAAGCCGATTACCAAATCTGGGCGATTGTCGCGGCGTTGCGCCACCGAGGCCAAAATATCGGGGTTTTCCACAAAACTTAAGGTTGAAAGCCCACCCGCCTGTTTCTTGATCTTTTCGTCGCCGGGCAGTTCCACACGATAATCCGCCACGGCCGCCACAAAGATCGCGATCTTGCACGGCAGGGCTTGCTCAACGGCTTGCGCCATCTCTAAAGCCGTTTCAACGCGTGTTATCTGCGCGCCGAGGGGCGGGTCTGCTGCCGCGGGCCCCGAAATGAACACCACGTCAGCACCTTGATTGACCAAAGCTTGTGCAATCGCGCTGCCCTGCCGACCAGAAGAGCGGTTCGCAATATAGCGCACGGGATCAATCGGCTCATGGGTTGGGCCTGACGTAACCAGAACCCGCTGGCCTGCCAGCGGACCGCGAGTAAAATGCATTTGCACAGCAGTCAAAATATCAACGGGCTCAGACATACGACCGGGGCCAAATTCACCACAGGCCATATCTCCAGCCTCGGGCCCGATAATTTTTACGCCATCGGCTTGAAGCTGGCGCAAATTGCGCTGTGTGGCAGAATGTTCCCACATCCGCACATTCATAGAGGGTGCAATCAATACAGGCGTATCCGTCGCCAAAAGCAGCGTAGAGGCAAGATCATCGGCCCGCCCCTGCGCCATTTTCGCCATCATATCGGCCGTGGCAGGTGCGACCAAAATAAGATCAGCGCTGCGCGATAATTCGATATGGCCCATTTCTGCTTCCGACGTCAAATCGAACAATTCAGAATGTACTGCTTCACCGGCCAGGGCGGCCACCGAAAGCGGCGTCACGAATTCTTGCGCCGAGCCTGTCAAAACAGGGGTCACGGCTGCGCCCGCCGCACGCAATTTGCGGATTAAATCCAGCGATTTATACGCGGCTATGCCGCCCGTGATGATTAACAAAATGCGCTTTGAGCTTAACATTCACGCTCCAGACCTGAGAGACCTATTTGTAAAAGGTCTCTTGCCAGTTCGCAAGGGACGCTCCTGAGATAAAAATCTACGCAGGTTTTAAACACACAGCCTGAGATCCCGCCACCGTTCCACAGATCAAAATCTGGGCAAAGAAACCACTAGCCGGCGCTCGATAGTGACTTGCCGATCAAAAAAAGCTCACCACTTCTTGCGAGTTTTTTTCAAGGTATTTGCGCATTTTGGAAAAGGCCGCCGCCTCTAACTGCCGCACTCTTTCTTTTGACAGCCCCAGCTCTTTGCCCAAACTTTCTAGCGTGCGCGGTTCTTCTTGTAGCTTGCGTTCGCGCACGATGAACCGTTCGCGATCATTCAGGGCGTGCAGGGCTTGTAAAAGCCACCGCCGCAATTGATCAGTGTCGTGCTGGTCTTCAATCAAATCCTGCGTTTGCGCGCCTTCATCTTCGATCGTGTCAATCCATTCGCGGCCCTCATCCTCGCTGGATTGCGTGGCATTCAGCGAATAATCCGAGCCTGACAGGCGGCCATCCATCATCTCAACATCGTTGAGCGGCACGCCAACCTCGGTCGCAATAAGTTGGTGCAACTGATGGCGATCAAGCCGATCCCCGCGCTGCGACGCTTCGCGCTCTAGCTGCGCTTGAACGCGGCGCAAGTTGAAAAACAATGATTTTTGGCTGCTGGTCGAGCCGGTGCGCACCATCGACCAGTTGCGCATCACATAATCCTGCACGCTGGCTTTGATCCACCAAACGGCATAGGTCGAAAATCGCACGCCCCGATCCGGGTCAAATTTATCTGCAGCCTTCATAAGGCCTAAACCCGCTTCTTGAATAAGATCGTTCATCGGCGCACCGTACCGCTTAAACTTTGCCGCCATGGAAATCGCCAATCGCATATAAGCTGTGATCAAACGATGAAGCGCTTGCTCGTCTCGGTGATCTCTCCACGCGTAAGCTAATTTCAACTCAGTTTCTGCATCAAGCAATTCAGCCTTCATCGCACGACGTGAAAAAGACATATCGGGGCCAGCATCTAAAGCCATAAAACTTACCTTTCCGAGCGGAGGCGATCTAATGAGATCTCATATTGCGTTTACTGATAGTGTTACGCACGATAAGAACGTTTGGATCACTTTGGAAAATGAATGCAGCATCACATTACATTGGTTATCGGCGGGGCAGCGTCTGGCAAGTCGCTTTGGGCTGAAAATTATGCGCTTAGCGCGACCAAGCGGCCCCTTTATATCGCCACGGCTCAGGCATTTGATGCAGAGATGAACGAAAAAATTGCCATGCATCGCGCGCGCAGAACGGCGCGGTGGGATCTCAAAGAAGCGCCGCTAGATTTGGTGGGGGCGCTGTCAGGCCTAACGTCTGAAAGCTGCGCTTTGATCGACTGTCTGACCATGTGGCTCAGCAATCACCTTTTGGCAGATACGCCTTTAGAACCTTTGGAAGCAGACTTATTAAAGGCCCTTAGCATATGCCCAGCCCAGCTTGTGTTGGTAACCAATGAGGTAGGATATAGTGTAGTTCCAGAAAACGCTTTGGCGCGTAAATTCCGCACCGCGCAAGGGCAGTTGAACCAAAAGCTTGCCGCAGCGGCAAATAAGGTGGTCTTGGTCACCGCTGGCTTACCATTGGTTCTAAAAAACTCGGATCCGTGATGAGCCGATTGTTTCTGGTGCGCCACGGACCGACCCATGTCAAAGCGATGGTTGGGTGGACGGATGTCAAGGCAGACCTCACGGATGCCGCAGCGCTGGCGCGTTTGCGGGCGAGCCTGCCACAAAAGGCCTTGATGGTTTCGTCGGACCTGCGCCGCGCGATCGATACAGCCGATGCGCTACAAGTGCGGCAAACGCGCCTGCCGCATGCAATGGGTCTGCGCGAGATGCATTTTGGGGATTGGGAAATGAAAACCTTCAATGATGTGAATGCCACCGACCCGGATGGCATTTTTGCATTTTACGACACACCCGGCGATGCCGCCCCGCCCAAGGGCGAAAGTTGGAATATGTTCTCGGCGCGCGTCGATTCTGCCATCGATACGCTGCAGGCCAAATATCTCGGCAGCGATTTGATCATCGTTGCGCATTTTGGCGTGATATTGCGGCAATTTCAAAGGGCCAAAGCCATTTCTGCCTATCAGGCTTTTGCTCAAAAGATAGACAACCTATCGCTCACAGAAATTGAGATCACGGATCAGCGCTGGCGCGTTATCCGGGTGAATGCGCTTATTTAACCCTCTTTGCAATTTTAAACCCAGTTGCCATTGTTTTTTGCAAAGCGCCCAACCGATAATTGTGTGACCAGGCATCTGCGATCGCCCAGCGCGTTACGCTGACAGTCGCGTTTCACCACTCCACAAATGCTTCGGCGCAACGCGTTTGGCAAGCTGAGCACCAGATAATGATTCTGCATAGCCAGAACAAATCAAAATTCACACCCTACCGGTGCAACGTTGGATAAAATATTTGGCCCGTGTTCAAAGGTTTGATCCAACCCAGCTTGCGGCCGTTTCTTCAGCGCGTTGCCACAGGGCCGCCCTAGGAAAGGGCAAGGCTGAGCTCACAAGCATAATTGTAAATCGTAAAGAGCCTTGCGGAGAAATGGTCCAAGCCCATTTTAATGGTTTGATAAGGTTTATCAAACACCATGGCCGCTTATGAGGGATCTGTAAGCGATGATTGCGCGGGTTGTTACGGTTGCGTTTTGCGGGCTGGATGTCCGCTCGGTTGAGGTGGAATGTGCTGTGGCCGCAGGGCTTCCGGGCTTAACCATCATTGGACTGGCCGATAAGGCCGTCAGCGAAGCGCGCGAGCGCGTAAGATCTGCGCTGCACAGTTTATCTTTGGCCTTGCCGCCTAAGCGGATTACCATCAGCCTTACGCCAGCCGACTTGCCCAAAGAGGGTGCACATTTCGATCTTGCAATCGCGCTGGCCATGCTTAGCGCGATCGAGGCAATTCCCGGTGATTGCTTGCAAGAAACTTTAGCCATTGGCGCTTTATCTTTGGATGGCAGATTGAACGCCGTGACCGGCGCACTGCCCGCCGCGCTTCACGCAGCCGAACTTGGGTTATCGCTTTTATGCCCGCAAGCCTGCGGAGCTGAAGCGGCATGGGTGGAAACAACGCGCGTCATATCAGCGGATACATTGGGCCGTTTGATACAACATTTAAACGGTCAAGCCGTTATATCCCCTGCGGCCCCTGGTTTGGTTTTTCTACAAAACCCCAACAAGGATCTTGCGGATATCAAAGGCCAAGAGCGCGCAAAACGCGCCTTGGAAATCGCTGCAGCGGGGCGTCATCATACGTTTCTTGTTGGAACACCCGGTTCGGGAAAATCAATGCTTGCAGCCCGGCTGAAAGCCCTTTTGCCCGAGCTAAACGCCAAGGAAGCGCTGGAAACTGCGATGATACACTCGGTCAGCGGCTTGCTGGAAGAAGGGGGTATTTCACGCTCTCCACCGTTTTACACACCCCATCATACGGCGTCTAAAGTGGCGCTGGTTGGGGGCGGGCGCAAAGCCCAACCTGGCGAGATTTCGCTCGCCCATAACGGTGTATTATTTTTGGATGAACTGCCCGAATTCTCACGCGAAGCGCTTGAAACCTTGCGCCAGCCGCTTGAAACGGGGGAAATTTGGATTGCCCGCGCCAGCGCACATATTCGCTATCCGTGCCGGTTTTTATTGATCGCCGCAGCCAATCCCTGCAAATGCGGGTATCTGTATCAAGCAGAGCGTGCCTGTAACAAGGCCCCCCATTGCGGCGCACATTATTTTCAACGCTTATCCGGGCCGCTTTTGGATCGCTTCGATCTTTGCGTACATGTAGAAGCCACCTCTTTCACCTCTTTGCAAAATCATGAGCTTGGTGAAACGACCGGTGATATTGCGGCGCGCGTACGGGCCGCACGGCGCTGCCAGAGCCTTCGGTTTTCCGCCCATGACGGGATCCACAGCAACGCAGATGCACATGGCAAACTGCTCACCCAAACATGCGCTCTTGCAACTGAAACAATCAGCTGGCTGCACAAAGCCTTGGATCATTTTCAACTTTCGCCGCGCGGCTATCATCGTATGCTGCGGGTTGCGCGCACCATCGCCGACCTAGAGGGCAGCGACACAATCGAAAAACCACATCTAAGCGAAGCGCTGAGTTTTCGCCCCTTCCCAGCCTCTGGAGAGACGGCCAAGCAAGCAGGCTGACCCAGCTTGGCGGCTAGGAGCTCATCAACTGCGTCGCCCAAAACCCCCAAAGGGCACCTCATACGCCACTTCAAACACGCTCTTCTTTGGCAACTCGGCTAGGGAGTCACACTAGTTTTTGTTCAATCGCCTGCCAAATATTTGCGGCAATATTAACGCCATCAAAGCGCTCAAGCTCTTGAATCCCTGTAGGTGACGTCACATTAATTTCGGTTAAATACTGCCCGATCACATCGATGCCCACAAAGACCTGGCCTTTTTCGCGCAAAAGCGGACCAATACGCGCGCAGATTTCTAAATCGCGCGGCGTAAGCTTAATCTTCTCAGGCCGCCCGCCTACATGCATATTAGAACGCGTTTCGCCCTTAGCAGGCACCCTGTTAATCGCGCCCACTGGCTCTCCATCCACCAAAATCACCCGTTTATCCCCTTTACTCACATCTGGCAGAAACTTCTGCACGATCAGCGGTTCGCGCGAGAAGCCGCTGAACAATTCATGCAAAGATGTCATATTGCGATCATCTTCTTTGAGCAAAAAAACGCCTGCGCCGCCATTGCCGTAAAGCGGCTTTAAAATAACATCGCCATGGGCTTGGCGAAACGCTTTCAAGATTTTCAAATCGCGGGCAATCGCTGTTGGCGGCGTTAAATCCGGAAAATCAAGCACCAACAGTTTTTCGGGATAATTGCGCACCCAAAACGGATCATTCACAACCAGCGTTTGATCTTTTAACCGATCTAATAAATGCGTTGTCGTAATATAATGCATATCAAATGGCGGATCCTGGCGCAGCCAAACCACATCAAATTTGGCCAGCTCCACCTCCTCTTCTGGCCCAAAATCCACATGCCCACCCGCAACCCGCTGTACGGTCATGGGATATCCGCGCGCAGTTATTTTCCCGTTTTGATAGGCCAGCGTGTCAGGCGGGTAATAAAATAAGCTATGCCCTCGTGCTTGAGCCTCTTCGGCCAGACGAAACGTGCTGTCTGCTTCAATATTAACCGCCTCAATAGGATCCATCTGAAATGCGATTTTCACGGCGCGCTCCTGCGATATGTTTTCAGCTTTGATTACAACTTGAGCCAGCTAAATAAAACCCATCTCTGATGGTTCTTGAAAATCCTCTGAAAAAAATACGTTTTCTACAATTAAAATGGCGCCGAAACGATCGATCAAAGCCAGATCAAAGCGCATCGCCATGCAGGGCGCAGATCGCACCTGCCCCATAAACACCTGCGCAGCAGCAATAATGCGGCGTCTTTGAAACGCTGTTAACAGCTGCGCAGCTCTTTCATGATTTTGCGATTTCTTGACCTCAACAAAAACCCAACAGACCGAGGTTTTGAAAATCAGATCTATTTCGCCGGCCAAAGATCTCCACCGCTGCGCCTCCAAGTGATATCCGCCAGCTCTATATGCTTTTGCTATTTTGTTTTCAGCGGCTAAGCCTGAATAATAAGCCTTGTTTCCTTTAAGGTTTCTGCTCAATGTTCAAAGCCATCTGATAAATTTTGCGTTTCGCCACGCCATGCGCCTGTGCCACAAACTCAGCCGCGTCTCGCACCGACATTGATTGCAATGCTATTTTCAACTGCGCTTCTATATCACTTTCATTAACAGGAGATGACTGCGCCCGGTCAATGATCACGACAATCTCGCCTTTGACAGGCCCAGTTTGCGCCTTGGCCAACAACTCTGCCAATGTTCCGCGTTGGATATCTTCAAACTTTTTGGTTAATTCGCGGCAATACGCAGCCTGCCTATTTTCGCCATAAACCGCGCAGGCATCCTGCAAAAATGGCACAAGACGTTTAGGAGATTCGTAAAACACCAAAGTTGCTGGCACGTTTAACAAATTCCTCAAAGCCGCAAGCCGCGCAGATCTTGCGTTGGGAACAAAGCCTTCAAACAAAAAGCGATCGGTGGGCAAACCGGCCAGCGTCAGCGCGGTTATCACCGCGGATGGCCCGGGCGCTGTGGTGACCAAAACACCAGCCTCAGCGGCCGTTTTACTTAGGTCAAAGCCCGGATCAGCAATAAGCGGCGTTCCCGCCTCCGACGCATAGGCAACAGACCGGCCTTCTTGTAAATATTGCATTAATTTAGGCCGCATGCGCGCACCATTGTGATCATGATAGGCCAATATCGGGCGCTCATTCAAAGCCACGCCGTGAATATCCATTAATTTTCGCAGGCTTCGGGTATCTTCAGCCGCTAAAATATCAACATTTTTTAGAATATCGAGCGCACGCAAAGTGATGTCGCGCGCGGTCCCGATCGGGGTGGCCACAAAATAAAGCCCTGGTGCCAAATGGATGTTGCGCTTACTCACGGCTTTGCCCTTATCATTCTTAGCTTTCTTGTCGCACCGGCGAAAGAGCTGTGCTAAACCCCTGTCAAAGGAGCGTATGTATGAGAGTATCTATTTCATTTCGTCATAAAGGTCTACGCGCGCTGGCCGGGATCTTGCTGGCAGCTTTTATAAGCGCCTGCGCGCCTGACACATCAACGATTGGCACCGCTCCCAGGCTGGCTCCCCAAGAGCCCATTCCAATCGCATTGTTGGTTCCGACATCTTCGCAAAACGCCGCCGAGATCGCCGGAAGTTTAGAGCAAGCCGCGCGAATGGCGGTTTCTGATTTGGAACCGGTCAAAATTGACCTGCGCGTTTATGACACTGCAGGGCGCAGTGATATCGCCGCGCAACAGGCCCAAACCGCGGTTGATCAGGGTGCAAAAATTATCATTGGGCCGCTTTTTGCTGAAGCCGCAAACGCCGCGGGCCTGGCTGTCGCGGATGAAGGTGTGAATGTTTTAAGCTTTTCAAACAGCAGCGCCATCGCCGGTGGCAACGTCTTCGTGCTTGGAAAGACCTTTGACAATACGGCTGAAAGGGTGGTCGGTTATCTTGCACGATCAGGAAAACAACGCGCTGTGATTGTTTACCCGGATAATCTGGAAGGGGAAGCAGGGCGCAGCGCTTTGGAAAAGGCCGCCCAATATTCCAGCTTAAAAATCGCGCATAGTCAGGCGTTTGAGTTCTCGCAAGAGGGGGTTGTTGCCGCGATTCCGCTCATTCGCGCCGCTGTCGAGATTGAAGAGGCCGATACTATTTTATTAACCTCAACCACGGCCGGCGCTTTGGGGCTGTTGGTGCAATTGCTGCCCGAAGCTGGGATTGATCCCGCCAAAGTGCAATATGCAGGCCTTGCACGCTGGGATGTGCCGGCGCAAACTCTGGCGCTCTCAGGCGTGCAGGGGGGGCTGTTCGCTTTGCCCGATTACGCGCGCGCTCAAAGTTTTTCAACGCGCTATGAAGCGACATTTTCCAGTAAACCACACCAGCTTGCGGGCCTGGCATATGATGGCGTCGCCGCAATTGGCGCATTGGTCGCCCGTGGCACCAACAACGCGTTAGGCGCAGCAGCCTTAACCCAAACAGCCGGCTTTGAAGGCGTCGATGGTATTTTCAGACTTAGGAAAGACGGCACCAACGAGCGTGGTCTGGCTATCGCAACGATCCAAGACAAACAGGTGGTAATTCTTGACCCAGCGCCCGCAGCATTCGAGTTCTTCAGCTTCTAATCTGTCGATGCTTCACTTCGACAGGCCCGATCTACCAATGATTTCGCCAGCTGAAATGATTTTCGACTCTGAAACTATGGTTGCCTTTATCAAAGCCAACCTAGTCACGTTGTCAGACAGTAAAGACATAAGGGCGGGCTTGGCGACAGAGCTGAAAGCGCGTCAAATTGCGGGTATGGAACATATTGCCCATGCTTTTTCTAAAAGCCCGTTCAGCGCGCATGAGGTGACCAGATCTTACACTTACCTGACCGATTGTATTGTTAAAACAACCTGGTTTGTCGCCTCAACCTTCGTGCATCCCCTCGCCAATCCCACCGAAAGCGAGCGGCTTTCTGTTGTTGCGGTCGGGGGGTATGGCCGCGGCGAAATGGCTCCGTTTTCCGATGTTGATTTGCTTTTTTTAACCCCGTATAAAATCACGCCTTGGGCCGAAAGTCTGATTGAAACGATGCTCTATATCCTTTGGGATCTTAAGCTGAAAGTGGGGCATTCATCACGCACTGTAAAAGATTGTCTGCGCTTGGGCGCGAATGATTATACGATTCGCACCGCCATGCTGGAACAGCGCAACCTCTGCGGTGATCAAAGCCTTGCCGACGCACTATCCGCCAAGCTTTGGAGTGATTTATTCTCGGGCAGCGAAAAAGAGTTCATTGAGGCGAAATTGCAAGAACGCGAAGCCCGGCATGAAAAGCAAGGCGGCCAGCGCTATATGGTCGAGCCGAATGTCAAAGAGGGAAAAGGCGGCCTGCGCGACCTGCAATCGCTGTTTTGGATTACCAAATATGTATATCGATCCGCCTCAACGGCCGATCTGGTCTCGTTAAACGTTATCACGCCGGAAGAACATCAAATTTTCGTCAAGGCAGAGGCTTTTTTATGGGCAGTGCGCAGCCATTTGCATCTTATAAGCGGGCGCGCGGTTGAAACTTTATCCTTCGATATGCAAATCGAACTGGCTGATCGCATGGGTTATCATGACCGCGCGGGCCGGCCAGCGGTTGAAATTTTCATGCAAGATTATTTCCGTCAAGCAACCAGCGTTGGGGATTTAACGCGTATTTTCTTAACGGCGCTCGAGGCAAGCCATGTCAAAAGCGAGCCACTTTTAGAACGGATTTTTCGCAAACGCCCCACTGTGAAATCCGATTATATGGTGCTGCATAACAGGCTGAGTATCTCCGCGCCTGAAAATTTTCTGAGCGATCCGCTTAATCTGTTGCGGTTATTCGAAGAAGCGCTGCGGACTGGCCTGCTGATACATCCAGATGCGATGCGGTTAATCTCAGCCAATCTACATTTATTTGACGAAACCCTGCGTCAAACCCCCGAAGCACAACGGATTTTTCTGGATCTGCTCTTAAAACATGGCAATCCAGAACGTGCCCTGAGACGGATGAATGAATTGGGGGCCTTGTCAGCCTTCATCCCCGAATTTGAGCCCATCGTCGCGATGATGCAATTCAATATGTACCACAGCTACACGGTGGATGAGCATACGATCCAATGTATCCGGAACCTTGCCCAGATCGAGCGCGGCGAATTGATCGAAGAATTGCCCATTGCCAGTTCTATTTTGAAAGAGGGTCTGAACCGGAAGGTGATTTACGTTGCCCTTCTGCTGCATGATATCGGCAAAGGCCGCAATGAAGATCATTCGGTGATTGGAGCGCAAATTGCGCGCAAAGTGGCTCCGCGGCTTGGCTTGAACAAAGCCGATGTGGAAACCGTAGAATGGCTTGTGAGATACCATTTATTGATGTCTGATTTGGCGCAAAAACGCGATATTGCTGATCCTCGAACGGTGCGCGACTTTGTCAAAGCCGTGCAAACCCTCAAGCGCTTGGATCTGCTAACCGTGTTGACCGTCTGCGATATTCGCGCTGTTGGTCCCAACACTTGGAACAATTGGAAAGCGGTTTTGATCCGGGCACTCTATCGGCAGACCCGCCGCGCGTTAGAGAATGGCCAAGACGCTTTGAACCGCGAATCGCGTGGCAGCGAGGGTAAGAAAAACCTACGTCTGCATTTAAAAGATTGGGATGCCAAAGACCTTAAAACCGAAGTTGCGCGCCATTATCCCCCCTATTGGCAGGGATTACATGTCACCGCGCATGTGGTGTTTGCCGGTTTGCTCCGCGATTTAAAAGAGGATGAAATTGCCATCGACTTCTATGCAGATGGAGACCGCGCAGCAACCCGCGTGTGTTTTGCCTGCGTCGACCATCCCGGCATTTTTTCCAGCTTGGCGGGCGCTCTGGCACTGGTGGGGGCCAATGTCGTTGATGCGCGCAGCTATACCACCAAAGATGGGTTTGCGACGGCAGCGTTTTGGATTCAAGACGCGGCGGGAAACCCTTATGAGCCCGAAAAGTTCAACCGTTTGAAACAAATGATCAATAAGACATTGATGGGCAAAGTGGTGGCGCGAGTTGCGATTCAGGATAAAGACAAATTCAAAAAACGCGAAAAAGCCTTTAAAGTTCCGACCTCTATCAGCTTTGATAATGACGGCTCCGAAATTTACACGATCATCGAAGTCGACACGCGGGATCGTCCGGGCCTGTTGTTTGATCTGACACGCACTTTGGCC
>MDSX01019864.1_pt1 | contig 12149 bp, 10 predicted proteins | sample 811141 | NCBI WGS metagenome assembly MDSX01 (sample SAMN05326642, study PRJNA326480) | marine metagenome | isolation source: seawater | place: Atlantic Ocean: South East | collected 2010
GGCCCTCTTTGTCCCTTTTGGTGGAACGATTGGCAAATATGCTCAATGAATTGACGGAGAATGCTACGACGGTAGGCGTTTCTCTTCCAAACGGTTGAGGACGTGGGCAAATCGCAGGCACGTGGCGGAATTGTCGAGAAAGCATTCAAGGGTGCGGAGAAAAGGGTAAGCCATGGCCGAAGGGCGAGATGAGAATCCCGGCTCGGCGCCGCTTCGGGATGATGTGCTTCGCAAGCGCGACTTTCGTCGGCCAAGGGGCATGGACCTCGGATCCTTCATGGTGAACTCCAATCAGCTTGCTGAAGAGCCTGAATCGGTGGAATCAGAACCTCATGAAGAGGTTGATGAAGCGGTCGGAGAGGTGGTTTCAATCTTCTCTTCGGGTGATGAACACCGGTTCGAAGCAGGTGCTGTTCAACGAGACGGTACGGTCCTCAAAACACCAGAAATGGACAGCGTTGAAGACCTTGCCGTGCATGGAGAGCGTCGGTTAGGCCTCGGTTTACTCATTGCCATGGTGACGGTTTGGTCGGCGATTGGCGCGGTTGTCGGAACGGTTTTACCTCCAGAGTTGAGCGGGATTGGATTATTCTCCATGGGGGCTTTCGGCTTGATTCTTGGGGAGCGGTGGATTCCAAAACCATCCATGCGCTTGCTCGGCGTCACATGGGTCATTATCTCGATGAAGTTGTTTTACGGCCTCGTTCTTGATGCATGGCATTGGGGATGGTTTGACACATCGCCACTCGGGGCAAACGAGACATTGGGCCTCGGCCTGCTGGCGGTTGTAGCTGGCAACGTCTTTGTCGCACAGCGCCATGATGAGGATGCAATCGCTGCACAGGCCACATTGATCTTACTCATTGTTGGAAGTGCTGCTGGAGCTTTGTATGGAGAATTAGGCGTTGCTGCAATGGTGGGCCTTGGTACCTTATTGATGCACGGGCTTGCGTTCATGCGACGTTCGGGCAATTTAGCGAGTCTGGGCATTGCTTCTTCCTATCTTTGGGTTGGCGTTCACGCATTATCGAACGATTGGGTGCTGTTTGGTGTGGAATTGGTTCCATTTGAGGACGAGTTGTTACTCTTCCTTCTCATGGCAGGCGTTACGGCCACAAATGCCGTTGTAGCAGCGTCATTCGTTCGGGCAGAAAATTGGTTTTCAGATGCGCTTAAGGCCCTCGGATTAGGCAAGCCTGCGCTTTGGTCCGTCTCGGTTGGGTTGGGAATGATTGGGGCGCTCTTGGCGATTGCTGCGAATCGACTTGAAACCGGTTATGCCTTGGCTCAATTGCTTCTGCTCGTCTCGGCTTTCAGCGCTTCGTATCTGGTGGTTCGTGGCGTTCATATCAAGGACTTGGCCCCGTTTATTCTCTATCCTGCACCAGTCATGTTGATCGGTCTATCCTTGCTCTCTTCAGGCGCTTATGACGTGCAATTGCCTGGTAACTTGAGCCCATATAGCCTCTATGCTGCGATCACAGCTGCCTTGACATCGGCCGCTTTATTGCGCAATCAAACCTCTGTCTCAGACCACGTGCTGTGGATGGGTGGGGGCGTCATTGTGGTGCTCCTTACCCTGTTGATTCCTGCTGGAGATTCTGGTGGAAACAGTCGACTCCTTCTTGCAAGCCAAGGCTTTGTTTGGGTTGGACTCTCGTGGTTGGCCATTCAACGAAACTCGCCCTCAATTGCCGGTACGGCCGTCCTTGCGCCTTGGGTTTGGCTGATGTTCTTTGCCACCGATGCTGAGTCGCGTATTGTATCAATGGACCTTATTCCAATTTCAATTGATGAAATTGATCTTGCGGTTTGGCTGGGGGTATTGGTTGTGCAGCAGATCACCATCAATGTGCATCACGGAGAAACTGGGTTGAACTTGGCGGCTCGATTGGCTGGAGCTTCAGAGGTTGGTGCCAGATTCAGGGATTCTGGATTCGCCAAATTGTGGAACCTAAGTTTCATCTTTTCAGTCGTAGTGATCTGGGGCATCACAAGGCCTGGCGCTTTGCCAATGCCGGGCCTGCTCACAGTCATGGGAATGCTCTTGATCGGCCACGCATTGATGGTTTGGCGAGGGCGTCATCTTGGAAAACCTCGGAGTTTGATGACCGTATGGGGTGTGTTTGCACTGATCCTCGTGTGGAGGTATGGGCAGTCCGCCTTCTGGGCCATGATTTTGGTTGCTGCGAGTGGCCTTATGCTGCTGGCCACCGATCGTCGCAAAAAGGAAGGTATCTCGATGGCGGACCTCGAACTCACCGAAGCGCTCCCTGGTCGGCTTCTGACGTTGATGCTTGGATTCATGGGTGCCTTTTACATCGTGATCAGTTTGGAACCGATCACAAACGTTGAACTCACTGGGGCAGAACAAATGCTCTCCCCAGAACTCAACTTGCTGGTCTTAACTGGGGTCGGCTTGGTTGCCCTCGTTCTTTACCTTCAACGGGCTGTGACGTTGGAAAAACTCCTCCCGCCTGCATTCGCCGCCCTCGGCCTCATTGTAACCATGGGGCTAGCCGGGTATTCGTTAGGCATGTCCATTGTCGTGCTTGCTGCCTTGTTAGCCTTTGTCGGCTCGGGATCGTATCTTGCCGTTCAAGGTGAATTCCGCGCAGGCATGCGCGCCCTTGCGCGCCGCGATGACCGCCTAGCACGAATCAAGGAAAAACAGGATCGAATGAAAGCGTTTCTCGCTGCTTCGACTGCGGCCAGCGAACACAGCACCATGGACCTCATTGAACGGGCGAATGCTGGCGAATCGCTTCCAACCGATGGGTTGGTGATTCAATCTCAACCCGCAGGTGTCGATGATGCTGGCCCTGCTCATGGGTCGTTACGATTGATTGACACCGAATTATTAGCGCTCGCAGAAAAGCAACGAAAGCGATCGAAAAACTGGGACACTTCGGGAGAATTTGACCTCGAGATTGGCGATATTCATCATCAACCGATCATCACAGTCATGTTCCTCGTGACAACAATCCTCGCCATGAGTGTCATTTCGTTTGTCTCGGGTAATACCTTCATGGCGCTCTTGTTTGGCGTCATGGTCTCGATGTTATTTGTTGGGGCTGCACGAATGCGCGCCAACGAAGTTGGGTTGCGGCTTCCTGACATCATGGGCATCGAATCTCCAATCGCCATAGGTATGGCGGGGTTGGTCTTGATTCACGTGGCTGGTCGAGCTTCGAATTCCGTCGTGGTCCTCGAGGACACGATGCACCTGCTCGTCCTCACCGGCGGGTTAGCCATGATGGCGGGATTGGGCCTCATTGGGCGCAGTGATTTGGGACTAAGGTTGCCCAATGCGCTTGAGGGAGTCGTGTTCCTCGCGATGATGGACCGCGTGGTATGCTTGCTCATAGGCGGGGAAGTTCCGATTCCATTCAACTACGACCCCTTTGCAGGCGATGTATTGAGTTCAAGTGGGCCATTGTTGGCGATTGAAGCCGTACTCGTTGGTGCTGTTCTTGGCTTTGATTGGGTCGAAGGAAAGCGCATAGGACGCAATATGAGCGATCATCGTGGAGCGGCTGGACGCAGTGCGTGGGTGCTCGCCATCTGTGTGCTCTCGTTTGGGCCTGCTGGGCTGTTGGCGCTTGCATGCACTGCTCGGAGAAGCATTTGGTGGCAACAACCAGCTCCAGCACTTGCTTCATGGATCGCTTTGCCCGTCGTTATCCAGGGCACCATGGCATGGGCGCCAGATCTGTTAGGCGTTGAGCCAGTTCCGATGTTCCTCGTCGCATCTGTCATGGCTATGGCTACGGTTGGTTTTGTCGCTTGGACCGTCGTGCACCGCCTTGGTCTTTGGCTTCCATCAGGGCTGTGGGCTCTGCACATGCTCCTGCTCATTGCCTGCTTCGGATTCCCGAATTTGGTCTATGCAGTGGTGTTCATCCTGATTGCATCCACGGTTTCTTGGGTCAGCGGCATCCTTACGCTCCGAAAGGGCTGGAGGATCGTTGGGGCTCTGGACCTCGTACTGGGCTGGATTGTTGCCGGTGTTGTCCTCATCAATGGGGCATCAGTGACCGGTTTATTTGCAATCCTCGTTGCCTCGGCGATCTTGCTTGGTATCGTGACCTGGCTTACACAAACATTCGAAGGCGAAATGGCCAACGAATGAGGACGGAGTGTGCCCCCTCACACTTTCATCTTAGCACCAAGATGTTGTGTGATCGATTCGACAAGGTGCGGGGCCTCGGTGGCAGCAATGTTTGGCGAAAGACGTAATGAAACGCTGATTTTTGCCTGTGTCCCACTGTTTCGCACACCTAGAGAGCCTGGATGTCCATTGAGTTCGAACGAGATCAGCATCAAGTTTGGTTCGCCTTCGAGGCCATGGCGGTCCCAGTTTTGAACGGTTCCTTGTTGTTCGAAAAACGAATGGGCCATTGCTTCGATTTCGTCAGCAAGCACGTTTGATCCGTTCCATAGTGAGCGGTCGACGCCGCTGACCGAGCGGCGTTGCTTCCAGCCGCGCGTCATTTGGTTCGTATCGTCGCCATTTGACCGAGCGAGTAAGTACGCAACCAACGTAGCAGCACCATCCCCTACCAAGGCCCATTCACCACTTTTGTGGGGGTGGGGCGTGGGCATCACAATATGACCTGAATCTTCGACCCCGAGCGAACGTGGAGGGGAAATAGAATTGGTGAGAGTTTCGCCGAGGACCTTGGAAAGCCAACGATCACCGACCGCTGTTTCAGAGGTTTGAATCGTGGCCGGAAGGCGGTTAGCGGTTGCCAGAAGGGAAAGGTCCGACTCAATACTTGCAGCAAGGTGCCAAGGGTGAGTGTTGTGTTGTGTTGAAGAGCAAAGGATGGCGTCGCCGATTGAATCGCCATCAACCACCATGAAGCCTTCAGAGGTGGCCATGATGACGAGGCATCGGTCGCCGTCGCCGTCGAGTGCCGCACCGACCAGGGTGCCCGGCAAGGATGGTGAAAGGTTTCGTAGTAACAAATGAGGGGAGGTTTTCGCCTCGGCAAAGGTCCACTTTTGTGTCGGCGAGAAATCGCCTGCGCCACAATCGAGGTTGAGGGCGGATGCCTCGTGACTCACTTCGATGCTCTCCACGCCCCGTTCGGTCAACCATTGCGCGAGCCAAGTGTGGGCTGCCCCTTTTGAGGCATCGATGACGAATGGTTTCGCGACATTTGCAAGGTGAATTCCATTGGGCCCAATCAAGTGTTGGAAGTGCAAATAACGCTCATCCAGCCATTTTGGATGGTGTTGTGCTGCATCCAAGACGGTGTCGGAAATTTGGTTTGGCTGGGAGAGTTCTGCCACATCTATTGCATCGATTTCTCGCTCTTCGGCTGCCAGACCATCGGCAACAGATGAAACAAAATCCTCATACTCTGGCTTGGTTTTGTAACCATCTGCATCGAAGACTTTCAGCCCAGAATCGGAGACTGGGTTGTGGCTTGCCGTAATCATGCAGCCAATTCGAGCCTGGCACAGAAGGGTGGCGCGGTGGAGGGCAGGGGTGGCGCACATGCCAACGTGGACGACTGTGCATCCCGTGAGGCGAAGGCCGAGCGTGAGTGCTGCGACCAATTCTGTGTTCTTGGGGCGATCATCCCAGCCAATGGCAACATGATTGCCCGTACCGGGTAACTGATCGATGGTCCTGCCAAGAGACTCACCGACAAGACGCAGCAGTGTCGGGCAGATGACTCGTTGCTCGTGCAGGTTGTTGACTGCTGACTGCTCATCGTGTTGTGCCGCAACGACCTTTCCGCGTATGCCATCGGTTCCAAACAAACGGCGGCTCATTTGACTCACCTATGGGTGGATTCCGCAGGGTGCATGCCAGTCACAGTCGTATTCGGCCAAACAGTACTGTTAGGGCCGAGAACTGTGCCCGGGTTTGTAACGCTATTGCATCCTAATTGTGAGTTTTCGCCGAGGATTGCTCCAAATTTTCGCAGGCCGCTACCAACTTTTTCGCCTTCGAATCGGAGGTTAACTTCTCCGCCATCGTTTCGGAGATTGCTCAATTTAGTTCCTGCGCCAAGATTGACGCCTTTGCCTAAAATAGAGTCCCCAACATAGTTGAAATGAGGGGCCTTCGAGCCTGGCAGGAGAACAGAATGTTTGACTTCGGTTGAATGGCCAACGACCGAGCCCGCACAAATCCAGGAATATGGGCGGACGTAGGCTCCATGGCGAATGGAGGCGCTTGATTCGATCAGGCACGGTCCAATGAAATGGGCAGCTGGTTCGACGGTGGCTGTCGAGTGCACAACGACCGGCCCATCTGTCTCATCGATGGTTGCGCCGCTTTTGGTTGGATCTTGGGTTGGCCCACTAAACGATGCTATGGCGGACATGAGTTGTGCTTTCAGGCCGTTTTCGGCATTCGGATCAAGAAGGTTCCATGCTGGTTGCTTGCTTGGGAAAACTGGGGTTTTCCCCGAACTACCATCGCTTGACAGAGAGGGGAACAGGGCGCGAGCAGTCACCCATTCAGGCCATTCCATGGTTGGGGCATGACCATCGCTGGCATGAAGATAGCGCTCCAATCATGACGCGAGATGGTACAATCGCTTTCCGGTCGAATGATCCAGGGTAAAGGAGATGAAGTCCGATAGGTAGCGCGGTATGAAAAAACCAACCTTGCGGGCGGTGAGGCCGTGGTTCCTCATACGACGTTCGTTCGAGAGGTGATGGACGATGTCTGCAGCAGAGCAGCTGTCCTGCGTAGATACATATTCTACAATTTCATTTTTCAGTCGTGCTAACCGTGCTTCTTTTTGTGTCCCGTTGCCCTTCATTTTGCTCATGTTATACATCAACTTCAGCGTATATCAATGGTCGATGGGAGGTCCATGGGGGCCCAGAATTCAGACGGTGTCGAGCACATCATTCCATTTCTTGGATGAGCCGCGACGGAACATCCCTTCGTGGAATTGGCGCTGGGGCAAATGGGTGGCTCTCGCCAATCGGCCGCGATTATCATAGCAACCATAGCGCGTATGAACTGGAACCATTGTGGCGCTGAGATCGATTTCAGGCGAGTTTGTGGGCGGGGGTGCGCGTTCTACAACCTCATGTTCTCCATCCCAAATGATGTCCTCTGCCTCTGGCGCATCAATTGTCTCGTGCTCAAAGTGAAGTGAACCCTCTGCAGGCTTTACCGCCCTCCATGTTCCTGAACGACCGTTATCAAGCCAGGATACCATGGCTTTCATTTGCTCAACGGTTGCCATTGCCATGTGGGTTTTTTCCCACCAACCGGGCATTCGGGCGAGGGTGATATGATGCACGCCCGGGTAGGTGTCTCGTGGATCAAGGCTGTCTGCATACGTCCTGCAGAGCCCGGTAATTCGGACGGTGAAGATGGGCATAGCGCCAATTCGTATGTCTTGGAGCCGGTAGGGGTTGGCAAGTTCACCAAGAAGCAAGAATGGGCGACGTTGGCTCATTGGAGCGGCGGAATGTTCTGCTAACAACTCGTCAACGGTGCCATCTGGGGAAGTAAACGAGGCGCAATACGCCTGGAGTGAAGCGCCCGTAAGCAGTTCTGTCGCATCGTGGCTTGGCTGAGACAGGGCACTGAGATTCCTATTGGAAAAGAACAGAGGCGATTCTGGAAGGGCCACTGGAGAATTTGCCGGAGCGTAGGGCCAGAGCCGGGGAGAAGAGTCTCGCATGCGCCCGCCTCACTGATGAAAGGTATCAAATCAACGCCTATGATTGAAAGATGGTTTCCTGCAGACATTGAGGGCATGTCACTTTGATTGGGCGAACTGATGGAATCCCGAGAGCGGCTCCGCATGAAGGGCAAAGAATGGCTTGCTCCACCCGTTCTCTGCGCTGAGCGGCTTCTGCGGACGGGTCGTATTCAAACCTGAGATTCTGTTTGTCAATCAGTGAAGGAGATGATGGCAGGGTTGGTGTTTCCTTCGTCGAAGGAGCAAATTGATGTGGATCGATTTGAGTCTGATTTGCCTCAGATGGGGGGCGTATTTGCTGTTCAATCCAAGCGGGAGTGACGCCGTAGGACGCTGCAATCCGGTCGATCTCGAGCATTCGCTCATACTCCGTCATGGCTGCAAGGGATTGGAGGACATTGTCGGGGACCGATGCCATGAATCATTGGAACGGCCTGGCTCTTTTCACTGTTCAGTTATAATGTGTCGAAGGGTTTGCCGGTATCCGGAATCATACAACATGGATGTGGAAATTATCATGACGCCGAAAGCCTTGAAAGAGAAGCGCGTGCGCCGCGCAAGCAAGAGAGGGACCTCAATGCCTCAAACCCGACCCCGAAAGCTGACAAAAGAAGTCATGGCAAGGATGTCGCCACGACAACGTGCTGAAACCGCTCGCTCAATCACTTGCGGCGAGACCATGCTTGAGGCGCATTGGGTTTGGTTTGATGCTTCAATGGCAGACGTCATCGATGACCTCACCATGAACAACTGGGATCACGTCTTCGTCATCAACCATGATGGAGCGCCCCAAGGACGGATTCATGCCGTCGACGTGTTGAAAATCATCGCTCGTAAGAAAGTCAACAGAGACATCGCATGGATGCACGGCATTCCCGCACAACAACTGGTCAACCTCCCTCCAATAACCGTCAGTCAAACCACGCCGTTGCTCAAAGCAGGCGCTCTTATGCTTGCTCACGATCTGAACCAGATTGCAGTTGTCAACAATGATGGCGCGTTGGTCGGCGTTGTTGGCCATCAAACAATGGCGAGGCATATGCCGAAGTTCATCCTGTGATCAGATGCCCCAATAGCGTTCGGCTTGGGCTTGTTTGGCTTGCAATGATCGAACAATTGTCATTGTCATCCACAAAACAACAACCCAAATCAATGGGTTTGTGAGGTCTTCAAGCACCTTTCCTACACTGAATTCATAGGCTGTTCCGCTCAGGACCTCGGTTGCAATTTCGAGGGCCGTATCTACGAAGGAATACACCACCATGCCGAAAATACTCAGAACGATAAGCCGGCCAGAAAAAGAACCGCGCTTCAATCTAAGGAGCATGAAACCAGCAGTTGAGGTGAGGAAGGCAATGACGATCCAAGCCAATGCCTTGTGGACTGCAGAAAGCCATACTATTGATTGAGAGGACGCCTCTTCGAGCACTGTGTATTCTCGCCACCCCTCTGCAACTGCAAATATCGCACTGAACAGTGTCGCCGTCCAAAGCAATGAAGAAAACATCGCAGCATCTGCGTTCTCGCGCATTTCCTGAATGACTTTGTTGACCGTTGTTTCAATGCCAGCGCCCTTGCTGAGAATGTAAAGTCCGGTGACCATTGGAAGGCCACCGATCAAAAGCCCGCCGATTTCGTTCGGCAGCATGATGCCGAGTCCAAAGACTGCAAGCACGAGTCCAAAGGGAATCATGATTTTAGCACGCCATTTTGGATCCTCGAGGGCCTTGACGATGTAGTAATATGTGCCTTCAATGCCCTTTGACTGCTTGACGATAATTTTCTCGACGTGATCGATTCGAACTTGGGATTGGATGATTGGAAGCACGGATTCGTCTTCTGCTCCATCCGTGACAAGAATTGCCTTATCGGGTTGGAATTGCGCGACGACTTCTTCCAGTTGTGCTGCGATGGCGCGGTCTGAACGTATGCCTACTTTCTCGTCGCCGGTAAGGATGGCGATTTCCACCTCGTCTTCTTCCGGCTTCTTTTCGAGGATCTTGTCGTGAGCCGAAAGCGCCCCAAGCATAGCGTTTGTATCGCTTTCTTCTGGATCTGCAATTCCGAGTTTTAGGGCTGCGGTCAACACCTGCCTGCGACCAATGACTGGGCCTCGAATTGCAGTTTTGATGCCGAGGTCGTTGTCTCGGTCAACTGTTAAAACGAGTGTTCTTGCCATCAATAATCACCGGTGGTCGTTTAGCCCTAACCACTCACCCAATTCAAAGTCTTCGCGCGAAAGCCCAAACAAATCCCTACAATTTGGGTTTAATCCGAAGGCGACTCTTCAGAATCCTTCGGCTGTGGTTTTGCTTCGGGCTGGGGTGTGGCCTGCGTTCGCGCCTTCCATCGCTGAGTCGCCCGTATGTACTTTAGAGGGTGGTCGAGCCAGGGTTGGTCGCACAAACGATCATCGCCCGGAAGCACGGGGCAGTTGTGATTGACTTTCAATTTCCCACACCCAGAGGGGGTGTATCCGTGTTGATAGACGTGGTCGACTTGGTATGATGTTGTGCTTTCATTAAAGTCGGGCGCACCCCGGAAAAAGTTGACACAGGTTTCCTTTGGCAGGGCGAGGACGGCCGACATTGAGGCCAAGAAGACGCGCCCAAAGTGATTCAGATTCACGCCCGTTGCCAAATCGGCGGCGGCCTTTCGCATACAAGGTGGCCAGTCTTCTTCTGCCGCACCAACCAGTGCAATCGCTTCACTCGCCTGATTAGACATGAGGTTGCGGACCATACCAACTGGTTCTGCGAGGCGGATGGCAAGGTCGGTTGTCACCTCTGCCATTTTCTCAAGGGCATCTTTTTCGACGCCGTTCTTGATGCGCTCACGCAACAGCCTGGCCAACTTGGCTGACGAACCATAGGTGGGCTCGTCGAACAATGTGACCCAACCTTGGTTCACGTCACAGTTTGGCAACCGCCAACGGGCTCCCGTGATTTTTGGACAAATTTCGATAAAATCACTCAAGCCGATGTCCCACACCGGGCCGGATTGAGATTGTCGTAACGCGCGCATGTCGCCTTTACCAGACCCTATGCTCATCGCAGCTTGTCTGCCACCCTTCCCCTCTTTTCGTTCCAGTTGACTGATGTAGGTGCGAGCAATCAGTTCGATGTTTTTGCTATCTTTGATCAGAATTTGTTCAGCGCGCGCTGCCTCGGCTTGGGCCCAACGTGCGATGAGGCGCTCATCTTCTGAAGCACAAACGACGAGGCGGGCATAGTAAAACGAGAATGCCTCAATGATCCGGCCCTCCTCTGTGAACAAATCTCCACCCACAACCTCGACGCCTTCCTTGGATTGAATGGAGTCGATCAGTCGAATTCGGGCACGTGAACGGGCTTTTTCCATCCACGAACCGTCCAGCAGTTCGTCCAAATCAATTCCGTGGTCGACCGCCATTGAACGTATCCAATCGCTTGCCTGCGGTAAGAATGGATAGCGGGCAAATGTGACTTCGTCATCAAGTTCCGGTAGGGACCTTGGGACGGGCATGCTCCACCCAAGCGCGCCGACCGCATAAGAACTTCAACGGACACTTGATGTGGCCCCTACAGGACCCCAGACCATGCACGAGGCCATCGAACAACGCCTCATCGATGTTCAAAGTGAGGTGCGAAGAGCCTTTGGCTGGATGATGGAGGACGATTCTCGTTCTGCCTCCGATATGATTGAACTTGTGGACGACCTCGCTTCCTCTGTCCCCTTCTGGAGTGATGAGGGGCGCATGGATTGCTTCGAAGGCGTTGGGCGGCGGCTACGCGAAGCTGGTTTGGTTACCATTTTGGGAGCGGCAGCTACGCCTGAAGAGGCGATCGCTTTGACCGAAGAGGATGGCGTCATCATTGCTGCAGATGGATCGGTTGGAGCATTGGACTCCTTTCAGCGGCTTGTGTGTGTCGTGTCCGACTTCGATGGAGGGCAGTATCTCGAATCGGCTGCAAAAGAGGGTGTGCCAATCGTGGCCCACGGGCATGGAGACAATACGGGGCGGGCCAAAAAGGCGCTCACAACGTGGGCTAAATTCGAATCCCCGCCTCAATTGATCCTCAGTCACCAAACGACACTCGTGCACCCTGGTGCTCACAATTTTGGTGGGTTCACCGATGGAGATCGGGCAGTTTGCTTCGCTCTCGCCATGGGTGTAAAGAAAGAAAATATTGCCTTAGTGGGCTTCTCAATCAACGCTGTAGGGCGGTGGTCCGCAACGACGGTCCCTGAACTGAAATTGAACAAATTGGACTGGATGTATCGCATTTTAGAGATGCTTGGATTGCATGGCGCAATACTGTCGTAGAAATACATACTATCAAAAGTAAGTTTACAGATTGAAAAATAACATGGAACGAAAACAAGTGGTTAATCTGGTCTTATGGCCAGTCGCTTTGTTGGTTCTGAACAGTCTTTGGATGAGCGTGGCTGGTGGCGTAGCACCTTACGAAATCAACGATA
>MDSX01054233.1_pt1 | contig 12146 bp, 6 predicted proteins | sample 811141 | NCBI WGS metagenome assembly MDSX01 (sample SAMN05326642, study PRJNA326480) | marine metagenome | isolation source: seawater | place: Atlantic Ocean: South East | collected 2010
ACAATATCATTGTATTTGATAGTTATTTTAGCAAAATTTTCTGATACATTTCCTTTAGGAATTATTTTTATATAGTTTCCTAAATTTTTCTCTATGGAGGTATTTTTATAGATAAAAGCCTCTTGATCAATATTATTAATTATAAGATCCTGATCACCATCATTATCAAGATCAGAATATACTGCTCCATTAGAGAAGGTAGGCTCATTTAGATCTGAGTATTGTGATATATTTTTAAAATTTAAGTTCCCAGAGTTTTTATAAAGAATATTCGGCAGTTTTTCTGAAGGAAGCTCTTCGTATAATTGTTCTTTGATTTCAAGTGGTACTTTTCCATCATATAATCTTTTTGCCTGATTTATTTTAATTCTTGAATCATTATCAGAACCATACCTTCTATATCCATTGGTAACTAAAATATCCTCATATCCATCATTATCATGGTCAAATATGAGTCCAGCCCAGCTCCAATCAGTTTTAGCTAGTTTTGAATGCTGTGCGATATTATGATAATTATTATTACCTAGATTAAGCTGAAGAGAATTAAACATGTACTGATAGTGTAAATCTAATTTGTTTGTTATTAGCTCAAAGTTAGATGTATTCATTGATGCCATAAGTGTTTTTGACCTAACATGATCGCTTGAAGCCATATCAAGAACATAAATATCTTTTAGATTATCATTATTAACATCAGCAATATCCACACCCATGCCATAGAATGATATTTGTTTTGTTGCAGTTTTAATCTTATCTGTAAATGTTCCATTTCCATTATTAATATACATGCCATCTGGGACATAATAATCATTGGCTATGTAAATATCTAACCAGTTATCATTATTTAGATCACTAACACAGAGACCAAGACCAAAACTTGGCTTTAATAATCCTGCTTTCTCAGTAACATCAATAAATTTCCCATCTATTTGTTCATATAGGTGAGAAGAATTTTCTTTTAAAAGCTCTTTATTTTCAAATAATTTGTAAAATCTTTCAGGATCAAGTCCATAATAATCATTTTCATTCATCACAATACAATCTAAGTCTCCATCTTTATCATAGTCAAAGAATGCTGACTGAGTACTTATTCCTGTATCAGCCAGTCCATATTCATCAGCTTTTTCCTCAAAAGTCAGATCTCCCTGATTTATTAGAAGAATATTTTTTCTTTTTTCTTTATTGTATGGGCCTCCTTGGGATATGTATATATCTATCCAGCCATCTTGGTTAATATCAGCAAAAGTAACTCCACTAGACCATCCCTTGTTATTTGCATTAATATTGGCTTTTTCGGTGATATCTTCAAAAGTTAGTTCCCCTTTATTCAAATAAATCCTATTATTAGCTTGATTTGCACACAAAAAGACGTCTTTTAAGCCATCATTGTTAAAATCTGCTATACCAACCCCAGAGCCATTATAAAAGTAGTCGTAATCGAATAAATTTGATTTTGAAGCTAAATTATGTTCAATTCTATTGATAAAACTGATTCCACTTGAAGAACTTGGCACTTTCTCATAGTTATTATATGTTTCAGTAGTATTATCAGCACTACCTGTATTAGATTCACAGGTATATAGAAGGATGATTAGAATAAAAAGTATCCCGTATTTAGTTCTCATTATCTGATTTTATTGGGGATAAAGATAAAAAAAAGAGCCTTATTAAAAATAAAGCTCTTTTTTTTATTGTTTACTTACTCTGTTTACTGAGCACAAACTGCCACAGGTAATAGCCCTGGAGATACAGTTCCATAGTTAGGATATGTATCAAATGCTACTTGACCATTTGGAGCAGTAATCGTCATAGCAATCTCACCATAGAAATCACCAAACCAGTTCCAAGTTGCAGATTCTGTTCCAACAGGAATTTCAACTGTAGCTTGCGCATAGTATCCATCAGCTGAAGCAACACAATCATAAGAGTATGTTCCCCATTGAGAGCACATTGCAACATCAACTACTGTTCCGTCAATATCAACAGAAAGAGCCCCGCCAGAGTCATAACTACCAGTTTGCCATCCATCACCATAACTATCATACATATCAACTACGTATGTACCAGGCATTGGAGAACAAGTTAGTAATGCATTGTATTTGAATGGAGAAGAGAAGAATCCACCAGTAATAATACCAGCAGCAGATGTCCAATCATATGTTCTTCCATCTGTTAATTCAACCTCTAACCCAACAACGAATACATCACCAGGAGTATAATCATCAGGACCTACACCCATTGCAGATGCAGCCTCACCGAAAGGCATTTCAACTGTTCCTCTAGGAAGTCCCACAGGTCCAGTAGTGAAATCACTTGCAGGCATTGACCTTACATAAGTAAAATCAACACTTGAATCACCATTATCGGCAGTAAGATCCTTCAACTGTACGTAAACGTTAACTTGAGCAAATAGAGCACCGTCTGCCTCATCCTGTTCCTCAACAGTTACACTAAATGTACTGTTAGGATCACTAGAGTTCAATACAGCGTTATTCACTGAAATTGTTCTTAGTATCGCCCCAGTCTCGTAGTCTAGAACTGTGTCAATAGTGTTTTCACTATCTACACAAGAAACTACTAGAAGAGAAGCGAATAAAAATTTAAATATATTTCTCATAGTTTTCATTTTTTTTAATTAGAAGGATTAGTTACTCCCGCATCCCAGAAGACAAGGGTATTATTATCCTGTCTTTGTAAGATATTAGGATTAGCACTTATTTCATTTGATGGATAAGTACCAGTTCTTGGGAATGTTCCTGATTCGTTGTTATCCATAAGTCCTCTAGACAACGTTCTTGGGTGTCCAGTTCTTCTTATGAAGTTCCACGCATCATTCGCACCACCATACATAGCAACAAAATATTGCTCTCCTAGTATATCCAACTTATCTTTTTCAACAGGCCATCCTAAACCATCTAAAGCAGATGTCATAGGTGCAGCGTCGAATTGTGCCATTACATCAGCAACAAAAGCACTTACCATACCACCAGTAGGGAACATGCTTGAATCAGCCTCAGCATCAACAGCTGACATAGTCATTACTTTCGTAATTGATTCATTAATTCCTGCTTCCATATATGTTCTAGCCATAGCAACATCACCTGTCCACATAGCAGCTTCAGCTTTCATAAACTTAACATATGATGATAAGTAGATTGGCCAAACACCTTGTCCGCCACCACCATTTCCTTGCCAAACTTGACCAACGTTAAAGGCAGCTGCAAGTGAACCATCATAGTCGCCTATATCAGGTTGATTGTCAAAACTACCACCAGCAGGATATACTCCTACAGCTGTTCTAGTAAAGTTATCAGGAGGTGTTCCTTCATCATTACCATGATGTCTACCCCAGTATCCCATGAAGTTTGAACACCATCTTCCATCACCATAAGCACTATCTCCATCAGGAGTAAATTCTAAATGGAATGGTTGATCTTGTAATGAACACTGAAGTGTTTCACCATTAGCTGTACCATCACAATCACCCCAATCACATGGGTATGAATATACACCTGAATCATAGTAATTTAACATTGTCTGATTTCCAGGAGTATTATATGACTGTCTGTAGAAGTAGTATCTTCTTCTAGGGTCATTAATTGGATGAATTCCAGCTTGATGATCAGCAAGACTAACTGCCTGCCACTCATCGATATCACCATCCATAAGGTCCATTAACCAAGATGATTGATAAATATTAGCACCTGATGTAGTATAGTCACTTTGATACCAAGGGTGACGTGTATCAGGCTGCAATTCTTGAGTACCATAATTAAACTGAAGATCATCAGCAGCAGTCTCAATAACATTTGTCTGAGATAATGCAGCAGCATAATTACCAGTTGTAAGGTTAGCACGCATTCTTAAAGTGTTAATATATTTAGTCCACTTAGAAGCATCTCCTCCATAGTACATGTCATCACCACCACCAGCAGCATCAAGATAACCTTGAGCTTCATCAAGCATTGCTACTGCAGCAGCATAAACATCTGCATCATCAGAAACGCTTGGGCTTGGATACTCAGCAGGATTATTTGCTTCAGCCCATGGAATATCTCCCACAGAATCAACAATACCCATCATAATGTGAGCAGCCATTGCTTTTGACATACCTAGGTGGAAAGCCAATAAATTCTCTTCACCGTTTAACCCTTCAATAGCAGCAATATCAGGCATAATGCTAGCATACAATTGATACCAAGCACCGCTTATAGTTCCACTACCAAAGTTATTGTAGTATACTCTACCACCCATATAACTTATTCTTCCTAATGCTGCGCCGTTATATTGCATATCCTGCATAGCACTAAGGAAAGATATTTGGATGTTGTTTAATAACAGATCAGCATCCGCTAGATCTGGAGATAGTGAGTTAGGACTCGCTAGATCTTCTAATTCCATGGTTTCACATGAGTAGAACATCGTAGCCGAAGCTAACACCATCATCATTAAATATTTAAATATTCTTTTCATAATTGATTGATTTTACGTTATTAAAATGATGCTTTAAGACTAATACCCCACCTTTTTGAACTAGGTCCATTAAGGAAGTCCCAACCTCTTGCATTACCGACACCGGTACCTGCAACATTAGGATCGTAATTAGTAGCATCTGGAACATTATAAGCATCATGCCATAGGTTAAATCCAGTAGCTGTTAGAGATAATGCTCCAAATGGAGTACTATCTAACATCTTTTGTGGAACTGACCATGATAATGATACTTCCTGAAGTCTTACAACAGAACCGTCATAAACAGACATTTCAAGTGGACCAAACAGCACATTATTGAAATAATAAGATGAGTTGTTTATCTGTAGGTTGTTAGGTGAACCATCGTTTAATACACCAGGAAGAATAAATGTATTCTTTCTGTCTTCTACGATTCCACCACGACCTAATAATGTAGCAACTGTTTTAGCTACTATATCTCCACCAGCTGTATGGCTTAATTGCCATCCAAGTGTAAAGTCTTTATACTTTAATGTATTTATAACATTCATAACGTAATCTGGCTCAGGATCACCAATAATTGGTGTAATAGTTCTTGAACCTTCTGTTCCTAGAGGAACTTCGTTTCCGTTAGCATCGATTGCCATAACTCCCTCTGAACCGTAGTTACCAGAAGCATTAACAACCATATTCCCGTTATCATCTCTTTCGATTCTCGTACCAACGATAACCCCTAAAGGCTCTCCTTGGATAGCAGCATTACCACCTAACCAAGTAGCAGTAGAACCACCATAGATAATTTGATCATCTGATTGCTCTGTTACAACAGCTGAACTTGTAGTAAAGTTAACTCTTGCATTCCAGCTAAGACCATCAACATTCACAGGAATGATATCAAACATTTCTAAATCAACATCAACTTCTATACCGTCACCTTCAATTTTACCAATGTTATCTTGTGTAGAAGTAGAACCAGTAGATGTTGGAAGAGGCTTGAATACAATTAAGTCATTACTTGTTCTTTCAAAGTAAGAAGCATTAATTCCAATTCTGTTCCCCCAAACTCTTGCATCCACTCCTATTTCAAGTTCTGAAAGCAATTCTGGTTTAAGATCTGGGTTAGCCTGGAAGTCACTTACAGAGTTAGTTGTAACACCACCATTTAAACCACCATTTTGGTTTGTTGATTGTGATACACTATTAACTGTAGGATAACCACCTGGGAAACCAGCTGATGTTCCGTATCCAGCTCTTACTTTTAAGTAAGTTAAGTTATCAGACTTTATGCTTTCATCCATTGATGTAGGCAAGAATGATACACTAGCACTTGGATAGAACATGCTATTATTCTCTGTTGGTAGATTAGAAACCCAGTCATTTCTAGCAGATAATGATACGAATAAGAAATCTCTATAATCGATATCTGCGTTACCAAATACACCTAAAGTGTTTTGGTGACCGTGGTATGATAATGGCGTTTGATTCTCATAGTTAAAGTGTTGAATCACACCATATACAATCTGTCCAGTACTTGCAGTACCTTCACGATCGTAGTTTCTCATTTTTGATTCAGCTCCAACTGTCCATGTAAGTCCAACGTCATCACTTAAATCAGCACTACCATTTAATCCAACATAATGGTTCCAGATAGTTACATTGTTATCCCATGTATTAAGATAACCAAATATTGCCTGGCTAAAGTTTACACCATTTTTGTTAGAGTATGCTTTGTTTCTTTCATTATACCAGTCAATACCAGCACGATATGTAAGAGACATATTATCATTGATATCATAAGTTAAAGTAGCAGTACCAAATACTCTATTAGTAGTTTGACCACCTTGAGAGTTAGCTACTGACCAGTTTGGATTAATGATATCGTTACCATTTCTATAGTAAATACTACCACCATTTTCAGGTATAGTAAATGGTAATCCCATTAAGTCAACACTTCTTGGTGTAAAGAATACATTACCGAATGTTGACCATCCTAATGTACCGTTACCTCTAGAAGAAGCAACTGGAGGAGATACCATCTGAGTGTTACTGTAGTTCATAGAACCACTAACAGTAAATTTATTACTTAACTCAGCACGTCCACCAATAGAAATTGTATTTCTTTTAAGTGCATTACCAGGTGTAAAACCTTTTTCATCAAGGTTACCCCAGTTTACGTTATAAGAAACCTTACCATCGTCTGAAGCACCTCTTATATTAACAGATGTGTTAGAAACACCACCTGATCTAAAGAAGTTCTCAACACTTTCGTAAGGAGCCCATGCATAACGCTCACCAGTGTACTGTTGATTTAATACGTTATTACCACCTAAAAATGCATTTAGGAATGCAGAAGATCCATATGGATGCTCTACTGTTCCTACACCATCAGTATCAATAATAGTTCCAGCTGGGTCATTTGCCCATCCGTCAACACCATCTCTTGCGAATGCAGGTCCCCAGTTACTGAAGAACCATCCGAATGATTGGTCGAAACCATTTCCATACATATTTTGATACTCTGGCATTGATGCAATCTCATTAACAAAATAAGATTGATTAACAGTTATTTCTGTTTTCTTAGGTCCTTTAGGTCCTAAAGATCCAGATTTTGTTGTGATTACAATTACACCATTCTTACCAGCTGTTCCATATAGTGTAGCAGCTGCTAAACCTTTAAGAACGTTAACACTAGCAATGTTGTTTGGATCAAGATCTAAAAATCTTGAAGATCCAATGTTACCACCTAGGTAACCACCTTGTGCATTTGTATCACTACTGAAAGGTACTCCGTCAACTACGAATAATGCCTGGTTATTACCATTAATAGAAGTATAACCTCTAATAACAACATTTGTTGCAGAACCAGATGTACCACCTTGAGAGGTAATATTTACACCTGATGCCTTACCAGATAATACTCTAGCAACATCACCTTCAGTTCTTTGTTCCATTTCTTCGCCAGCTACTTCACTAACGGCATATCCAAGAGCTTTCTTTTCTCTTTTAATACCAAGTGCCGTAACGACTACTTCTTCAAGTTGAGCAACGTCTTCGCTCATAGTAACATCTACTGTATTGGATGAACCTACTGTTACAGTAACAGAAGTATAACCAACATATGTAAATGATAATACAGCTCCCTCGTCAACCATGATGCTATAATTACCATCAAAATCTGACTGAGTTCCCGTTGTTGTTCCTTGAACAATAATATTTACTCCAGCTACAGGCATTCCTGAATCATCAGAAACCGTTCCTGAAACTGCTTGTCCCTGCGCAAACGTTAGTTGCGCGACTAACGCCAATATAAGCGTCAAAATTCCACTAAACTTTGTTTTCATTTTTTAATTTATTTGAATTAGTCCAACTGCAAAAATCATAATAAAATGTTAATAAAACAAAACAATTATGTAAAAATTTGTGTTTTTTTAGGGTCTAACAGGTTAAATAATCAGAAAAAAGATCTAAAATTAATATGTATTCTAGCATTTTTAGTATCTATTTTGTCCTCCCAATCAGATCCTGCAGCATAGTTTATAGAGAACAAACCTCCCTTAGTAAGCAATCCAACCCCAATTCCAACACCATATATATTACTATAGACATTAATTAGCTTATTTTCATAATTTCCAATATCAAATATGCTATTAATATATATGGTGTTGCTTAATTCGTATCTGTACTCTGTTATTAAAAGAAAATATTTATTTGAGAATAAACTATTCTCATCGAAGCCTCTTATTGATTTGGCACCTCCAAATCTAGATAATTCATTAGATAAGTATGTGTCAGATTCTAGAATTTCAGATTTGAAATTTATGTAAAGACTATTTTTAAATCCAAAATCAAAAATTTTAACAAAATCCATGTTGGCATAGACCTGTTTGTTTTCCTGATTGTCAGAAATTCTATTTCCTTGAGAAATTTTAAATAAATAACTCTGCTTAACTGGAAACAATAGGCTTTCCAGATTAAATTCTATGAATTCATATTGAAAATCTTTAAATACAGTTTTAAAATCTTGAAAATTATTATTTGGTGTTTCTAATTGTTCGTCTGAATTTATTGAACGTAATCCTAATGAAAATTTATGATTATTAGAATTTTTGTAGAAGAAATTAGCAAACTGCTCATTAGAAACGAAGGATGAGTCCTTTTTTGTTAGTTTAAGACCAAGATTGATCCCTATTGGGCTTTTAAATATGTAGGGTAGATCAATGTTGGTTTCTAATATTCTGTCTGTATTTTTTTCACTTTTGTATAAAAACTCAATTTTTTCACCAAAATTAAAATTATTGACAAGTTCAAAATCTAAATATCCTTGTAATTGAATATTATTTTCTGATTCATCATTTGAAAAACCAATAAATCCATCAAAACTATTCTTTTTCAGCTTTTCAATGTATAAATAAATGCTTGTTGAATCAGCAGTAAACAAAATTTCTGGGTTTTTAGTCTGTTTTATGAAGACAAGCTGATTTAATAGCTTACTGCTTTGTTGAACTTGCTCCATGTCGAATTTCTTTCCGATCTTATATTTTGTAAGATGTTTAAGATAGGATTTGGGAAATTTTTCATAGCCCTTAATTACTATTTTGTCAATTTCTCTTGGTTTTTCATAATTAATTTGAATTTCGGCTTGTAAATTATTAAGCTCAAATGACTTAATATTTACAAATTTTGCTGAATTAAAAGGAAAGCCATTTTTTGATGTATATTGATTTAATTTTTTAAAAAAATCTTGAATATTTTCAATGGATAATTTAACAGTCTTTTTACCATCAATTATTTTGTAATTTTCGTACCCCTTTAAGGGTATTGAATCAAGCCCTAAAACATAGATGTATTTGATTTTATTTTTTAATGAAATCTCAGCTAAATATTCATTATTTTTAATCTGTTGAATTTGATTTATAGATGCTTTTAAAAATCCAGTTTTTTGGAGATTTTTAATAGTATTGTCAACTTCATTTTTTAACTCCTCAAAAGTATCAAAATTTTTGTTATAATTAATGCCTGAAATTATGTCATTTTCTTGACCAATATTGGAATATATTTCAAGCGTTAAGTTTTGTGAAAAACTTATGCTGAAAACCAGCACAAATAGTAAAAATAATTTGTTTTTAATTTTCATAGATTATTCTCTTATCAACTAACGATAATTTTATCATTTTAATATAATTTACAGGAATAATTAAAAAAACATTTAAAATATATCTGTTAACATTTGAATAATTGATTTTAATTTTTACCTTTGCACGCCTTCTCGAGAAACACGAGAGGGGAAATAAATAATAGAATATATGCCTACTATATCGCAATTAGTAAGAAAGGGAAGAGCCAAATTAACTAAGAAAAGTAAATCGGCTGCTTTGAATTCATGTCCTCAGAGGAGAGGAGTTTGTACTCGTGTGTATACTACTACTCCAAAGAAACCTAATTCTGCCATGAGAAAGGTTGCTAGAGTTAGACTTACCAATGGTAATGAAGTGAATGCTTATATACCTGGTGAAGGACATAATTTACAAGAGCATTCAATAGTATTAGTTAGAGGTGGAAGAGTTAAAGATTTACCAGGAGTTAGATACCATATAATTCGTGGAGCTCTTGATACTGCTGGTGTAGAAGGTAGAACACAAAGAAGATCTAAATACGGCGCAAAAAAGCCAAAAAAATAATCAAAGCAATTATATAGATGAGAAAAAACCAGGCAAAGAAACGACCTTTATTACCAGATCCTAGATTTAACGATCAGCTTGTTACTAGGTTTGTTAATATGATGATGTGGAGTGGTAAGAAATCTACTGCCTTTAAAGTTTTTTATGACGCTATTGATGCTGTTGAATCAAAAAATACTGGTGAAGGAGAAGATAAAAAGGAAGCCATAGAGCTTTGGAAGGATGCTTTATCAAATGTTATGCCTCATGTAGAAGTAAGAAGTAGAAGAGTTGGAGGAGCAACATTTCAAATTCCATCACCAATTAGAGCAGATAGAAAAATTTCAATTGCCATGAAATGGCTAATTAATTATTCTAGAAAGAGAAATGAAAAATCTATGGCCTTAAAGCTTGCAGCGGAAATTTTAGCTGCATCAAAAGAAGAAGGTGCTGCTGTAAAGAAAAAAGTTGATACTCATAAGATGGCAGAAGCCAATAAAGCATTTTCACATTTTAGATTTTAATTATGGCTAGAGATTTAAGATATACTAGAAATATAGGTATTGCTGCACATATTGATGCAGGTAAAACTACTACTACTGAAAGGATCTTGTACTATACAGGTGTTTCCCATAAAATTGGAGAAGTTCATGATGGAGCAGCTACAATGGATTGGATGGAACAGGAGCAGGAGAGAGGTATAACAATTACTTCTGCTGCAACAACTTGTAACTGGAATTTTCCAAGCGAAAATGGAGAACCAACTGAAGATTCTAATTCATATCACATGAATATTATAGACACTCCAGGTCACGTAGATTTTACAGTGGAAGTAAACAGATCATTAAGAGTTCTTGATGGTCTTGTTTTTTTATTTAGCGCTGTAGATGGTGTAGAACCTCAGTCTGAAACAAACTGGAGACTTGCAGATAATTATAAAGTTCCAAGAATGGGATTTGTAAATAAAATGGATAGACAAGGGTCTAATTTCCAGATGGTTTGTAAGCAAGTTAAAGAAATGCTAGGTTCTAATGCAGTTCCTATTGTCTTACCTATTGGTGATGAATCAGATTTCAAAGGTATTGTTGATCTTATAAAGAATAGAGCAATTGTATGGCATGAAGAATCTATGGGGGCTACATTTGATGTTATAGATATTCCTGATAATCTTAAGGAAGAAGCAAAGAAATATAGAGGATTGTTAATTGAAGAAGTTGCTACTTATGATGAAAATCTTCTTGAAAAGTATATGGAGGATGAAGATTCAATAACTGAAGATGAAATTCACAATGCTCTTAGAGCAGCTGTTATGGATATGTCTATTATTCCAATGATTTGTGGTTCAGCCTTTAAAAATAAAGGAGTTCAGTTTTTATTAGATGCAGTATGTAGGTATTTACCTTCTCCTGTAGATAAAGACGCTATTATTGGAACGAATCCTAAAAATGATGAAGAAATTTCAAGAAAGCCTTCTGTTGAAGAGCCTTTTTCTGCTTTAGCCTTTAAAATTGCTACTGATCCTTTTGTTGGAAGATTGGCATTTTTCAGAGTCTATTCAGGAAAATTAAATGCGGGCTCATATGTGTTAAATAACAGATCTGACAAAAAAGAAAGAATTTCTAGAATATATCAGATGCATTCAAATAAACAAAATGCTATTGATTGTATTGAGGCAGGAGATATTGGTGCTGCGGTAGGTTTTAAAGACATCAAAACTGGTGACAGTTTATCTTCAGAAAATTCTCCGATAGTTCTTGAAAGCATGGACTTTCCAGATCCCGTTATAGGTATTGCAGTTGAGGCAAAAACTAAAGCTGATATTGATAAACTAGGAATGGCATTAGCTAAATTATCTGAGGAAGATCCTACATTCACTGTAAGAACTGATGAAGCATCAGGACAAACGATTATTTCTGGAATGGGAGAATTACACTTAGATATTATTGTGGATAGATTAAGAAGAGAGTTTAAAGTAGAGGTTAGTCAAGGGGAGCCGATGGTTGAATATAAAGAAGCTATTACACAGCTAGCTGATCA
>MDSX01084409.1_pt1 | contig 12143 bp, 10 predicted proteins | sample 811141 | NCBI WGS metagenome assembly MDSX01 (sample SAMN05326642, study PRJNA326480) | marine metagenome | isolation source: seawater | place: Atlantic Ocean: South East | collected 2010
GTTAAAATATTATAATTTGGATCTTCAACCCATAAGTTTAAGCTTTGACTTTGACAAACATATGCGCCCCTATCTTTTGTCATATCTATTAAATGTTTCATAGGCATTTCCCAAACTATCTTATATTTATCTTTAACGTGTTTAGATATACCTTCAATTTGTTGAATGCTTCCTTTATTTAATATAATATTATCTTTCACATCTTTATTCCATAGCCCCAAATCAATCAATTCTTTAATTAAATATTTATTAACAATAATAAATTCACCAGCTAATGTGCGTCTAGTGTAAATATTACTTGTAAATGGTTCAAAACATTCGTTATTACCCAAAATTTGCGATGTAGACGCAGTAGGCATTGGGGCTAGAAGCAAAGAGTTTCTAGCGCCATATTTTTTAACATTTTTTTTTAATTTATCCCAGTCATATCTATTCGTCGGTTTACTATTCCATAGATCAAATTGGAATTGCCCTTTTGATAACGGAGAACCATCATACGTTTCATATTTGCCATATTTTTTAGCTAGTTCTACACTCTGTTCCATGGCAGCATGGTATATTGTTTCAAATATATTCTTATTAATTATTTTGGCTTCTTCACTATAATAAGGTATGTCCATTAAAATAAAGGCATCCGCTAGCCCTTGAACACCTATGCCTATTGGTCGATGTCTTAAATTACTTCTTTTAGTTTTTTCAGTTGGATAAAAATTTATGTCTATAATCTTGTTTAGATTCTTTGTTACAACTTTTGTTATATCATGTAATTTTTCGTAATTAAATGTTTTATCTAAATTAACAAACATTGATAAGGCTATGCTTGCCAAATTACAAACAGCCGTTTCATTTTTATCACTATACTCTATTATTTCAACACAAAGATTAGAGCTTTTAATTGTTCCTACGTTTTGTTGGTTAGATTTTTTATTAGCAGCATCCTTATACAACAAATATGGTGTTCCGGTTTCCATCTGCGAATCTAATATTTTTAACCAAAGATCTCTTGCTTTTATCGTTTTAAAGGCTTTACCTTCTGACTCGTATTTTTCATATTGTCTTTTATAATCATCACCATACAAGTCTGATAAGTCGGGGCATATGCTTGGACAAAACATAGACCAATTAGAATTACTCTTAATTCTTTCCATAAAAAGGTCTGGAACCCATAAACCATAAAACAAATCGCGAGCCCTGGCGTTCTCATCACCTGTATTTTTTTTTAGATCTAACCAGTCTTCAATATCGGGATGATCTGGTGATAAATAAATAGCAAAAGACCCATTTCTTTTAGACCCACCTTGGTCAACATATCTTGCAGTTTCGTTAAAATTTCTCAACATTGGAACAATTCCGCTACTTATTCCATTTGTACCATGTATGTGAGAACCGGAGGCTCTAACGTTATGGATATGTAAACCTATTCCACCTGCGTATTTAGAAATTAAAGCGCAATCTTTTAGTGTATTGTATATTCCTTCAATACTATCTTCTTCCATACCAATTAAATAGCACGAACTCAACTGTTGTCTTGGGGTGCCCGCATTAAATAACGTTGGCGTGGCATGTGTAAAATATTTATTAGACATTAAATCGTATGTTTCTTTTACGGAATTCAAATCACTACCATGTAGAGCTATTGCGACTCGCATAAACATATGCTGTGGTCGTTCGACTACTAAACCATTTAAATTCATTAAATATGCTCTTTCCAATGTTTTAAATCCAAAATAATCAATATTATAATCTCTTGAAAAATCAATCATTTCATCATAATCTTTACCATTTTCAAGTACGTTTTTATAAAAAACTTCATTTAGTAATGGTTTTTTTTTATTTGTTTTATTATCAGTAAAATTATAAAGTAATCCCATAGTTGTTGAAAAACTAGAGTTCGTGTTTTTATGAAGATTAGATATTACAATATAACTAGCTAATGTAGCAAAGTCTGGATGCGTTGTTATTTGACTAGCACAATGTTGAGCAGTTAACTCATCTATTTTAGATGTTTCTATTCCATCATAAAGTTGCTCTATTATTTTAATAACAAGTGATGTATAGTTAATATTAAGATTGGCCTCGGTGCCTAATTGTTTAACTCTTTTGAGAATTTTATCAAAAAATATTTCTTCTTTACTACCATCGCGCTTTATTACATGCATGTCTTCATTGTCCATTAACATAACTAGTAGTATAATTTTAAATAGTTAAAATTTATATATAATTAGTTATATATAATGAAAAGAACAGACAGAATGTCGCTCGGACTTATATCAGCCTTAACAGTAGGATCTATTTTATGTTTGCTAGGATTTAAATTAAACAAAGAAAGTTTTAAAGGAAAACGATTAAATTAGCTAGTATCAATATTTATAATTAAGGCATTATTTTTATTTAAACTAGGGTTTTCAATTTTAACCCTTTTTTTCGCTTTACGATCATGCCATTTATTATTAATTCTTTCTTCTTCAACAGTTTTCCAAATATCTTCTATATATTTTATACATTTATTAAACCACCGTTTATTTCTTAAAACTAGTATGCAACTTACGTAATCTAATTTCCAATATATATTTTGTATCCATAAATATCCATCATTTTCTAAATTCATTTGCTCTAATTCCCAAACGTTATATTCTTCTTCATTGTAATCAATGGGTTTATAAAAATATTTAACTTCATTATTTTTTGAAAAATGCATTATAATACCTTTTAATTTGTTATCTGATGACAAATTAAAACTTCCATCAGTAATAAACTCCTCTCGTGTAGTATATTCTGTAAATTTAGTTTCTAAAAAATCACAATAATTAAGATTACAAACTTCCATTTGCAGCTGCATTTGAACCCAATATTCATCTTTTGGAATTCCAGTTATTGTTCGTGATTTAGGATTTTTAATTTCTAACATCCTACCATAAAGATTAGAACTGCTATCAACGTTGATACCATCAGGTGATGCACCTAAAAATTTATACTTTTCGTGTTGTATGCAACCATAATCATCTATTTTTGTATTATATTTATTCTCATAATACATTACTGATAAAGGTTCATACCGAACACCCCAATGCATCGCAGTTTCTATGTTAATCGATCTAGAAATAGGATATTCAAATTCTTTACATTTTTCACATATTAGTTCATTTTTTTTCGCATCGCTACCAAAAGCTTTATACGCATTACTTGCCGTTATCAAATTATGTCTAAATTTATACCATGATTCAGTCCTTTGTTCTGGTTGGGGCACGTTTCTTATATGGTCTATTATTTTTTTAATTTTTTCTTTATTAGGTAATTTTTTTGATTTATTATTCAAATAAGATCGTTTTGGCATAAACGATTTATAAAATTTTCTTAAAAATATATTTATGTATTTATCTAAATTTTTTTCAGGAACATTTACCCTTATATTTGCTTTTATGTAATCTAGTAATTTTTTATCAAAATTATATTTATACAAACTTAGTAAATTGTTATCAATATAATTGTGAGTTACATTACTTATATCTTGTAATAGATTTTCCAAACAAACATCATGCATATTAATTAAAGATATATTACCTTTAATTAATATCAATTTAATATGAAAATAAAAAATTTATTTACCCTTTTGCCTTTTATCACTTTTATTTTTGGCAGTTCTTTTCTTAGGTGCTAGTGATCTAAGTGGTGATATTTTCTTTTCACCATTTTTTATTGTAAATTTTTTCTTTAAAGTTTTATTGAATACAAGAATAGGAATATTTTTGATTACACCACACTCTTTATCGTATACTATATCCTTTGCTTTTTGTAATAATTTTTTATTTAACGAATCATACAATAAAGTGGTAAGTTGTTCGCGCTCATCAATGTTGATATTATTAGAAATAGAATATTCTTCGATATAATTATCAAGTTTATTTAATTTAATTGTTTTATTTAATTTATTCCAAGGTAATTTGTCAGTTATTGCTTGATCTCTTTTTATTATTTCATCTATATTTTTAATATTTTGTTTGCTTTTAACTTCCATAGTTTCTGGACTAACAAGCATTGTCTTATATTTAATATTTTTTAACTCAATACATTCATCTGTCATATATATATATATACGTTTTCTTAAATCTAACTTGTTTTAATTTATAATAAATATATGTGCAATAGAGATACAATATCGTTGTTATATTAATCTATTTCATCAATTTTAGGTCCATCTTCATGTGTATTATCGTCGCTATGTCCCGAATTTTGAGGAGCAGTCGGCATAGCCATATTATCAGCCCCAGCCTGTATTTTTTGAACAATAGGATCTATAAAACTTTGAAATTCTTTTTCTTTATCTTCAAATTCATTTTTCTCACATGATTCGTTAGCTGATAACCATTCTAATGCTTTACTACATTTATCATTTATTAAATCTTTATCTTCATCAGACAATTTTTCTTGAATAGTATTATCAGACAACATGCTTTTAGTTTGACAAATCAAATTTTCAAATCGATTTTTTGCTTCAATTCTTAATTTGTTATTTTCATCCTCTGTTTTATATTTTTCGGCGTCGCTAACCATTCTATCTATTTCTTCCTGGCTAAGTCGACCTTTATCATTTGTAATCTGAATTTTATTTTCTTTTCCTGTACTTTTTTCAACTGCCCCTACCTGTAAAATTCCATTTGAATCTATATCGAATGAAACTTCTATCTGTGGTGTTCCGCGAGGCATAGGTGGGATACCGTCCAACATAAATTCACCTAATTTATTATTATCTTTTGTCATTGTCCTTTCTCCTTCGAATACTTGAATTTGGACTCCTGGCTGATTATCTGCGTATGTCGAAAAAATCTGAGATTTTTTACATGGAATAGAATGATTTCTTTCAATAAGTTTTGTCATAATACCCCCAGCTGTTTCAAGACCCAAAGAAAGTGGTGCAACGTCTAATAATAACAAATCTTGAAGAGTTTCAGATTTATTATTACCGCTTAAAATTGCAGCTTGTACAGTAGCTCCATAAGCTACTGCTTCATCAGGATTTATAGATTTACATAGTTCTTTTCCATTGAAAAACGTCGATAACATTTCCTGTATTTTTGGAATTCTTGTAGATCCTCCTACTAAAACAATTTCGTCTACTTTGTTTTTCGAGATGCTGGCATCTTTGAGAACTTTTTCTACCGGAATCATACACTTTCTAAAATAGTCCATATTCATGTCTTCAAATCTCGCACGCGTTATGGTAGAATTAAAATCTACACCTTCGTAAAGAGAATCTATTTCTATTACAGCTTGTGTGGAAGACGATAATGTTCGTTTAGCTCTTTCACATGCTGTTCTAAGCCTTCTAAGTGCTCGTAGATTATCTTGAATATCTTTTCTATGTTTTTTTTTAAACTCCTGCTTGAAATATTCAACCATGCGATTATCAAAATCTTCACCACCTAGATGCGTATCACCCGCCGTAGCTTTAACTTCAAATATACCTTCGTCTATTGTAAGAAGAGAAACGTCAAACGTTCCACCACCAAGGTCAAAAATTAACACCGTCTTTTCACTACTCTTCTTGTCAAGACCGTAAGCAATAGCAGCAGCCGTTGGTTCATTAATAATTCGTAAAATATTTAATCCAGCAATTAAACCAGCATCTTTTGTAGCTTGTCTTTGAGCATCATTAAAATATGCTGGAACTGTAACAACCGCATTTTTAACATCTTTTCCAAGATAAGCTTCTGCAATTTCTTTCATTTTAATTAAAATGATAGACGAAATTTCTTCTGCGCTAAATGTTTTTGTTTCATTTTTATATTCAACTTGAATCAAAGGTTTGTTTGAACTATCCGGTATAACACTAAACGGCCATAATTTTATATCATCTTTAATTATGGTATCATTATATTTTCTACCTATTAAACGTTTAGCATCAAATATTGTGTTGGCCGGGTTCATAGCACATTGATTTTTAGCAGCATCACCAATTAATCTTTCGCTTTCATTAAACGCTACATATGACGGCGTAGTTCTATTACCTTGATCATTGGCAATTATCTCAACTCTATCGTTTTGCCATACACCCACACATGAATATGTAGTCCCCAAATCGATTCCGATAGCTATTTCGGTCATTATTCAATTTTGTGAATAATCTTTAATTTATTTTACTATAATATTTATATGATGAAAAATATAGAAATAAAAGGTAGTTCAAATGTAAAAAAACTGCTACCAGAACAATATAATAATAAAAAAAAGGGCACAGAAAATTGGGATATACCGGATAGTTATTTATTGCTTGATAAACAATTACAGTTAATAAATTGTTTATATCTTAATCAAGACATTGCTAGTAAAGAAATGTTAAAAAAAGCTATAAATAAAAAACTAAGTAGTTATAAACAACAAGACATTAAAAACAAAATATATGGTGAAAATTTTTTTATTTCATTTGATAATACAATTGAAAAATTAGTAGAATGTAAAATGAGATGTTATTATTGTAATAATAAACTAAGATTGATTTATGAAGAAATTAAAGATGATAACCAGTGGACGCTCGATAGAATAAACAATGATATGGGGCACAATGATAATAATGTACTTATTAGTTGTTTAAAATGTAATTTAAAAAGGAGAAATATAAATCATGAGAAATTTAAATTCACAAAAAATTTGAATATAGTTAAAAATAAATAAAATATATTAAAAATCATAACTTAAAACTATAAAATTTATAATTATTAATGTCTTCTTATGTTACACAAAACGATTTACTATTGAAAAATTTGATGGAATTTTACAAAAGTGAAGATAAATTAAATATGATGTTGAGGGTTATTAATGGTGAATCTAGAATATCGCTTAGAATAGTGGATTGGTTTGTAACAAATTACGCCAAAGAAAAGTTTATAGTATATACTTTATCTAATGGGAATCGAATTAAAGTTTATGATAGTTATAAATTAAATTTAAGAGCGTATTCTAAAAGAAGATTTGACCCATTTTGTAGATGGGATAGAATTACAATTCCATACACTAATAATACACATATACAAACAACAATTGGACAATTAAATTTTTTTAAATGGGCAATTGATAATAATATATTACAATATATTGAAGAAAATTATATTGAAATAGAAAAAGATATGAACAACAGAAATAGTACTTCTCGAAAAAAAAATACCGATGAGAAAAAAAATAGAAAAAAGAGAGAGGAACTTTCCATTTCAGCTGTTAAAAGTATTAAAAAAGAGAGTGTTGATATAATTGTTAGATTTGATTAATTTGTATTTAATTATGTAATAATTTAAATATTTAAATACAAATTTAGATTAATGGGTTCAACTTATTCTAGTATTAAAAGTGTAAATTTCGAAGATGTACAAAATGCTGAGAAAAATAATTATATTTTGATTAATACACTACCTGAAATTTCACAAGATTGTTTAATATATAAAACTGTACCAGCGGATAAGGAAGTTAAAATGGTTGAGCAAGCTATAAAGGACGGCTCTGTTATAATAATATACGGTTTTAATTATTCAGATTCATCCATATATAAAAAATATAATCAAATAAGAACATTAGGACATAATAACGTATATATTTATCAAGGTGGATTATTCGAATGGCTACTATTACAAGATATTTACAGTAATACTGAATTTAAAACATCTGCATATGTACTCGACCATCTAAAACATAAACCGTTCAGTGATCTGAGTACTCTTTTAATTAAAAATTGAAAATAAATTAAAATTATAATTTATTATATTTAAAGAATGGATCTAGAACAAACAAAACTTACTCATTCAGAATGGAATAGTATAGAAATACCTGTAAATAGTGAAGAGTACAAAGTAATTGACGTTATTACAAAAGGATATAACAATGTTGATATTATTAGTAATAGTATTAATTCTCTATATTCACTACTAAGAATTGATCCAACAGAAGAATTAACATACCATCTTTTTGAAAAGTATATTAAATCTTCGTTGGAAAAACTTAATAACAAGTATGATATTAAATATAATTTTAATGTATTGAATGATAAAAATAAAATTAAAATTAAGAAAGCAGACGCTATAAGGATAGAGTCTTATAGTAAAATGCTTGAAAACAATAAATTAATTTATGAATTTATGGCCATAGATCTCATAAAAGATATGTTTAAAAGTAAAATTAAAAATAGAATATACGCTTATTATACACTATATAACTTAAATAAATTAAGTATTACTAATATTAATAAATATTTTCAAGAATATTTAAATTACATACTTATTATGCTTAAAGAAGACATCCCAATTAAGTTGTTTCTTAAACACGCTTCGTTTGTTATAGAAAAAAATGAATATTTGTATAAATATGCAGATTTTAAATTATATGATCATCAAAAAGAACTATTTACTCTTATTAAATTTCCTAATCCCAAGTTGATTATTTATAAAGCACCAACTGGTACCGGTAAAACCCTTTCGCCTTTGGGAATATCCGAAAGATTCAAGGTTATATTTTTGTGTGCCGCAAGACATGTTGGTATGGCTCTTGCTAAATCAGCGATATCAAAACAAAAAAAAGTAGCTTTTGGTTTTGGATGTAATGATATTGAAGACATTAAGCTTCATTATTTTGCTGCATCAAATTTTATTAGAGATAAAAGAAGTGGTTCAATTAAAAAAGTTGACAATTCTTATGGCGAAAAAGTTGAGATAATTATATCAGATATTAAATCATTTCCATCAGTTATGAATTACATGACAGCATTTAACCCAGTTGAAGATATTGTATTATATTGGGATGAACCTACTATATCTTTGGATTATGACAAACATTATCTTCATGAATACATTAAAAATATTTGGAAAATTAACTGCATTCCAAATATAGTACTTTCATCTGCTACTTTTCCTGATGAATTCTATATACAACCGTTTATTCAAAGTTTCAAAGAAAAATTTAATGAGACATCTACTGTACATACAATAGCAAGTCATGACTTTAAAAAAACTATACCATTGTATAACAAAGACAATGAAATTGTTGTTCCACATTTACTTTTTGATAATCATAAAGAATTTTTAGAAAGCATCAATTATTGTTTTGAAAATAGAACAATTCTTAGATATTTAGATATTGAATACATAATTGAAGTTATACTGTTGATGGATGAAAAAAATATTACAAATGAAAGATTAAAAATAGTGAATTATTTTGAATCAATTGATGACGTAAACATATCTAACATTAAAATTTATTATTTGACAATATTAAAAGACATAACAGAAAAAGATTTCATAATGATTAGAAGTTTAATTGATAAAAAAAATAAAATATATAAAAGCACAATTAATATAACTACTACCGATGCGCATACACTAACAGATGGGCCTACAATTTATTTAACTAATGACGTCATGAAAATAGCTAAATATTGTCTGCAAACATCTAAAATTCCTAATTTAACACTTAATGAAATACGTAAAAATATAGATTATAACAATAAACTGTCAATGAAAATCAATTCATTAGAAAAAGATTTAGATGATGGTACAAAAAAAGACCAGGAAAAAGAAAAGAAAATTAGCGAAGGGAGAATAGATGAATCTATGAAAAAACTGGCGTCTGAAATTGATGTTTTACGCACAATGATAAAGAATATAGAATTAAATAATTCTTATATACCTAATAAAAAAGAACATATTGAAAAATGGACACCTGATTATGATAAGAAAACATACCCTTTTACGAGTGATTTAGATAATTATACTGTTGAAAAAGTAATGATGTTAGAGGATATAGATGAAAATTATAAATTATTACTACTCATGGGTATAGGGGTTTTTATTGAGTATAAAAATAAAAATTATTTAGAGATTATTAAAATCTTAGCACAACAGCAAAAATTATATACGATAATTGCATCAACGGATTATATTTATGGTACCAATTATCAATTTTGCAATGGTTATATTGGCAAAGACTTAGAAAACTTAACACAAGAAAAGTTAATACAAGCTCTTGGTAGAATAGGTAGAGGTAAACTTCAACAAAATTACAGTATAAGGTTTAGAGATGATAATTTGTTAAAAAAAGTTTTTATGAGAGATACTAATAAAATGGAAGTTTTAAATATTAACAAATTATTTTCAATTACTGTTTAAATCTTCTATTAATTCCAGCATTTCGTTTGAATACTGTATTATATTAGATGTATTGTTTGTAATTATTTGATCAGGTACAGTTCTATTGTTATAATAACTAAAATTACTATCTATATTTGCGTCAATAAGTTCGCCAAGCGATAGCGGCACTTCTGCATCACTTGTATAAGAAGAGTTCGGTACAGAAGTTTCAAATGACGATGTGGCATTGGCGTTAACATATCTATTTGCAAAAGTAATTAAATTAAACCAATCAAATGCCCGCCTTTCAGATGCCTGTGATGTCTCATTAACATCTATATATGAAATAGGTTGGTTAATTTTCCAACATTGTTTAACCTCTCTCCTACAACAAGGACATGTATTTTTAGATTTACTCCACTGAGTAAAGCAGTTATTACAAATAAGATGTTGACAATTATAATATTTTGTTGTCAATATTAATTCAGATAAACAACATGGGCATTCTTTTTTAAAGAAGAATCTATAAAATTTTTGTATTACTTTAACCGCGTCTATTTTAATTATGTATGATATTCTATTTTTTTTATTTTTTTTATTATAAAATATTGTTTCATTAAACGAGTACATGTAGTTTATTTTGATTTCTAAATTAATATTTATATTATTAAATTTTTTTTCCAAAATTTCATTAGAATTTTCTAAAAGAACAAGACCATTTTTAGAATATGATTTTCTATATAAAATTTTAAATTCGTCTTCTATTTTAAAATCGTTTTTTATTTTAAAAGTTAATGTATTTAATAATTCCTTTACAGTTTTATTTTTATTAAAATAATATACCCCCTGTTTATCAGAATTTAAAATTTTGCAAACAAATCTATACTCATTTTGTTTCTGATTATGTCGTTGAACAAACATTACTCTAATTAATATTAATATATTAATATATTAATATCAATTTATATTATAATGAATTGTAAATTACTTTTATTTTCAATTATAGAAACACTTTACATATTCTATATGTTTTTAATTTATAAATCAAAATATAATTTTGACAATTACTGGTTTACATCAAATTATTTTAGATTTACAAATTTGCCGCTTTTAAAAAAATTAAATGCAATATTTAATAATTATTTTTATCACAAGGTGCAACATTCTGAAATAGATGAGTCTTTTATCTGTCCATTTGGTAAAGATGTTGCAAAATTTATTATAATTTGGCTAATTGTAAGAAGCATAATTCCTAAATTATACAAAAAATATAATCTTTATATTGTAGTTATGGCAATATTACTATGTTATTTAAATTTTAATGCGTTTATATATTCTATACCAATTATTATTGTAGAATATTATTTATATAAAACATTATAATCCTGCTTTACCTTGTTTTAAATATAAAGCTACTACAAAAGATCCTAATCCCATAACATATACATGTATCCAATGCGGTGGGCACTTTTTCATACCCAATGTTTTAGCTAATTTACAATGTGAAGAATGAGGAAATAAACCCCAAAATATAGCGTTTATTACTAAAATACAAACTAAAATATGATTCATTGATGAATTCATATATATATATATATCATTTAATTTAAAAATAACCCACACTAAATTTATATGGTTAATATTCGTAAAAGTAGTAAATTAATTAATTTTTTTTCTGAAACGCTTAAATTAAAGACCATTATAAACACTCCTAATAATATATATATATCATCTTTAATAATGTTTATTATTTCTTATGTGTCTGAGATATTATCATCATACGCTTTTAACAATTGGTCTTTTTTATTTTTAATTGAAGATATTAAATTTCACTTTATTAAGTGCAATAAAATTACAATATATGGTAAAAGATGCGTTAAAAACGGACCTTATTCGGTTAGAATAGATAATCTGTTTGGGGACACATTTCTTGCGTTGTGGAAACATATTAATGACACTATACATTTAAAAAAAGATATATATAGCATTAAAGAATATTCAAATGGGGAAGGATTATACGATGATTGGGGTGAATATACA
>MDSX01004970.1_pt1 | contig 12138 bp, 11 predicted proteins | sample 811141 | NCBI WGS metagenome assembly MDSX01 (sample SAMN05326642, study PRJNA326480) | marine metagenome | isolation source: seawater | place: Atlantic Ocean: South East | collected 2010
CCCTCTCAGTATTAACGAAAGTTGGTCAATCAGCGCCTTTTTCAAGGCCTCAGGCGATTCAATTTGAGTTGTTCGGGCCTGTTCCCGAAGTGTCGAGACGACTTCGGCACTTGCTTCCACACCAAGATCTGCCATGATGAGTTGGTCTTCCAATTCATCGTAGACGGCATCATCAAAGTGCACATGATTGTCGCTAAAGAGGCTGACCAGGCCATCAGACAATGCCGCGCGGGTTTTTTTCAGGCGCGCAACAAGACCTGAAGATTTTGGATGGGAAGCCATGGGTATCGCGTGATCAGAGCAAGAATTCAGAAACAAAACCATTCTTATTAATTTCTATCTATCCTATCATTCCCTGTCAAAGAAGCCTCTGGAGGGATCATTCGATTGAGTTCTTCTCATACCGTACAGCGCGGCCGTTTACGCATCATCGGAGGGGAGTGGAAAAAGCGCCTAATCCGCTTCAACGGCGGAGCAGACCTCAGACCCACTCCGGACAGCGTGCGCGAAACGCTTTTTAACTGGTTGTCTCCCGTTATCTATAACGCTGAGTGCCTAGATCTTTTTGCCGGAAGTGGCGCACTGGGGTTTGAGGCGGCATCACGAGGTGCGGGAAGTGTCGTGCTGGTGGAAATGCATAAACAATGTTGTGGGCAGCTCAAAGACAACGTGGCACTTCTTGGCGCTAAGCAGGTGATGATCCACTGCACAGAAGCACTTGATTGGATGACGTCATGCGAGCAGCAGTTCGATATCGTCTTTGTAGACCCGCCCTACGATACGGGTCTGGTTAAGCGCAGCCTCAACCGACTGATTCGTTATCGACTGCTCAAGCCCGGGGCACGGATTTACATCGAGTGTTCAACGCATGAAGCGCCGACGATTTCAGAACAATGGACTGTACTACGTCAAAAAAAGGCGGGGCAAGTCTGCTATGGCCTCTATCAGCACGCAGCGAATGCGATCGATAACGGAAAAACCCAAACCTTGGGCGATCTGCTTTAATCAGCCCGATGACGCTCCGTTACCAGCGACTTTTTCTTCGTCGGAGGAGTTTTCCTCACTGAAGACCCGACAAACCATTGGCTCAAAAAACGATAGCGGCTCGCTTTCGTACTCCGGATCAAAACAGTTCTGATCATATTCTTCACAGAAACGAACAGCGTCTTCGTACCACGGATGCCCCAAGAAGCGGTCGCGTGCATTGCGATCACCGCCCACATGGTGTGCGTAGTAGTACATCTGAAAAAGACCGTGATATTTGATGATCCAGTAGGTCTTCTCTGAAACATACGGTCTGAGAATGGCTGCGGCCATCTCACTGTGTGACCTGGGCGCCAGCGTGTCCCCAATATCATGAAGCAGGGCAGCAACGACCAACTCCTCCGATTCTCCTGCGCGGTGTGCACGGGTAGCGGACTGCAGTGAATGCTCCAATCTGCTTACCGCGTAGCCTGAAAAGCCCGCACTCAGCTCCTTAAGCCCATCCATCAGCCTGACAGGCAGATCGGGCATGAATAATTGTTCCTGTTCATGCAGAAACTCATAGTCCTCTTTGGTGCCGTCTGCCATCCGCGTGAAACTAACCACGTCCATCGACTTTCTCCATGTTATCTAGCAGGTTCTCGACAATTATTATGGATCACCCACGCAGTGATTGGTAGTATCTCAACCGGACCAGGGCAGTCAGGAAGCCAAACACCTCTATGAGCACGAAAGCGATTTATCCGGGCACCTTTGACCCAATCACCCGGGGCCATATTGATCTTGCTGAGCGGGCCAGCCAACTCTTCGATAAAGTCGTTGTTGCCATCGCGGCAAGTCCCACCAAACAACCTCTTTTTAGCCTGGAAGAAAGGCTCGATATGGCCGCACTTTCGTTGAAAGACATCGGCAATATCAGCGTCATCGGTTTCGATGGATTGCTGATAGACAGTGTTCGAGAACAAAATGCCCAGGTGGTCCTGAGGGGCTTGAGAGCTGTGTCGGACTTTGAGTATGAGTTTCAGTTGGCCGCTATGAATCGGCGTCTGGATCCGGAAATTGAGACGATGTTCTTAACGCCTTCCGAGCATTTCACTTTCCTGTCGGCTTCTATGGTTAAGGAAATCGCTACTCATGGTGGCGATGTGTCGCCGTTTCTACACTCCGAAGTCAATGACAGGCTCATCCAGCGCTTGCGCGACTGATGCCTCGCAGACGGCTGCCCGCTAAATCACGATGGCACTGCTGATTACCGACGAATGCATCAATTGTGATGTCTGCGAGCCCGAATGTCCGAACGAAGCGATCTCTCAGGGAGAGGAGTTCTACGTTATTGATCCTGCCCGCTGCACGGAATGCGTGGGTCACTTTGAGACCTCCCAATGCGTAGAAGTCTGCCCGGTGGAATGCATTCTGGTCGATCCTGAACGCGAGGAAAGCCAGGACACGCTCATGAAGCGATTTCGGCAGCTCACGGGCGATTAGGCTTAACGAACTAGGCCGTCGGCAGCTCGATGTCCAGGCAACGCCAGAGATACCACGTGGCAACTGATCGATAAGGACGCCACCGCAGGCCTGCCCGGGCGAGGCGGGCTGGCGCGGGCAATTGGCGCAACCGACGCATCTTCTGGTACCCCTTCTGCACACCCAAATCCCGGGTGGGCAACACGTCCGGCCGGCCAAGATAGAAAATAAGAAGCATCTGCACCGTCCATTCCCCGATGCCGCGAACCTGGCTCAAAATGCGGACGATCTCTTCATCCGTCATACGTTTCAACTGCCGGCGCGTAGGCACCAATCCCTCTTGCTGGCGCTGTGCAAGATCGTAGAGTGCGAGCGATTTCGGATGCGAAAGGCCTGCTGACCGTAACTGCGTCTGAGGCAGGCAGAGCAGTGTTTCCGCGTTCACACGCCGTCGTTCGAAAAGATCCCGCAGACGACCATGAATCGTTCCCGCGGCCTTGCCGCTGAGTTGCTGATAGACAATAGACCGGCACAGATACTCAAAAACCGACCGGTTGCTTCGGACTTCCAGCCCGCATGGACCAACATCGGCAATAATTCTGGCAAGGCCTTTGTCACATGTCGACAAGTATCGACACGCCTCATTGAGGTCGAGAGAAGAAAGATCAGTCATCGTCTGCTTTAATGCGTCCCGTCAGCATGGCAGGATCCAGTTGCCAGACTTCAATTTCATCGTTGCTCTGCCGGAATGAGGTCAGGCATGTTTGACTGAAGCAATCACTAAGACTGGCCTTAATCGCCATATTCACCCCCTGATGACCGACGATCAGGATATCGCCCTCCCGATCGTCCAGGTCGGCAATCAGGCCAGCAATCCGTGATGCAACGTCGTGGATCGTCTCACCCCCCGGTGCGGCCAGAAGATAGCAGGACTCGCGCCAGGCGTCATACCCGGCAGGATCCTCCGCCCGCAGTTCTGCTTCAAGCCGACCTTCGAACTGACCCAGGTCAAGCTCAATCAGCGTCGGATCCGTCTCTACGTTACAGCCCATCGCTGTACCCAAAATCTGTGCGGTCTTCTGGGCTCTTAAGAGCGGTGATGAAATCAGGCGTTGTGGCGTGCACCCCCGCGCCTTCAGCAAAGCCGCCAGCCGAATTGCTTGATTCTGACCTTCCGCATTAAGCGGAATATCGCTAACGGACTGCCAACGCTGCTTAAGATTCCAATCAGTTTGGCCATGTCGTGCAATGAGAAGGCTCATTTTCATTCCTCTCCCAAAATCAGCATTGTTCACTAGAGCCGCTGGGCTCTCCAAAAATCAACATGAGGTGCAAGAGTTGGCGCTGCGAAGCGAAATCTGAGCGCAAGAGTTGACTTTATCCAAGCCGGTCATTATGATCCCCCCAGATTTTGTGCAACGCACAATTTCTTTTCATATCCTCCTCCAAATATTCAGCCCGCCTATGATTTTGGCGGGCTTTTTTTGTAACTCCGTATTCATCAATAGAAACAGTCTATTGAGATATATTTAGAGGTTCTGTCGGAAGACCCATATACTCTTTTTTTGACCTTATAAGCGCCATTTATTCTGCCAGAATTTTTATTTACTGCACCGCACCATTTTCTTGTTAGCACGTTCAGCAAATCATTTGTCTTGCTAGGTATTGTATTTGGCTCTGCCGAGCGCGGTTTTCAAATACGTCCCACATGAATTCTGGAACCAAAACCCCAGCAATAATTCCGCTGCGCCAAAGGAGTGTGCGCTAAGGATTAAAATCCTGTGTAGACAAAACCACTTGGTAAATTTCTAACGGACCCTCCATGCCTGATCTTCTTGAATCTGCACTACTTGTTTTTCCCGGCCAGGGATCGCAGTACCCTGGGATGGGGTGCGATCTCTTCGACTCCTTTGAAACCGTAAGGCAACTTTACGAGGAGGCCAGCGATACACTTGGCTACGATCTTGCTCGTCTTTCCTTTGAAGATCCCAATCATGAGATTCATCTGACTCGATACACACAGCCGGCACTGCTTACCCATGCGATTGCCTGTCTGCGCATTTTTGAGGACCAGATAGGCCAGCCAGTCACGCCTAAGGCTGCTGCGGGCCATAGTCTTGGGGAGTATTCTGCCTTGGTTGCCGCCGGTACGCTGAGCTTCACTGACGCACTTCGCCTGGTCCACGAACGTGGGCGACTCATGGGAGAACTAGGCGAGGGTGAAATGGAAGCGCTCCCCCTGGCCTTGGAAGAGGCTAAGGCTTTAGCAGAGCGGCACTACTGTGCCGTGGCGGCCTGTAATCTGCCCGATCAGACGGTCGTTGGCGGCAAAGCAACAGACCTCGACCTCCTGGTCGAGACTTTCTCCAATCAGTTCCCGGGGAAGAAGTCAGCAAGGCTCAAGACAGAAGGCGCGTTTCATACTTTCTACATGATCGGTGCGGCTCTTGAGTTTCGAAGCGCACTGGAAGACACTGCCCTGCAGCCTCCATCCGTCTCAGTACTATCCAACACGACCGGCCGTTTTCATGATTCGAATCCTCATTCCATACGGGCAGCACTTTTCTCTCAGCTATTTAATCCGGTCCTTTGGCATGAAAATCTCAGATATGCTGCCGAGCAGGGGTGTCAGATGATGATCGAATTCGGTGGCGGGATTGGTAAAGGAGAGACCCCGGCCGAGAAAAAACCGAACCTGGCCGGGATCGTTAAGAAAACCTTCAGGCGCGATGACAATCCACCAAGATACATGGGCATCATCAACAGTGAAACCCTTACCCAGGCGGTCACCCAGCTCCGGAACGGTGCATAGCGCCCAGCCGGCTTTGCAATGAGTCGACTAGGCGAATGATTCCGGTGTCTGTAAGGATCCTGATAAGTCTGCCTCTTGAGCACCTCTTTACTGTATAGCCTCACCGTCCTGATCTGGGGATCGAGCTGGCTTGCGATCCACTTTCAGATCGGTGTGGTGCCCCCGGAGATTGCCATCATCTACCGGTTCGTCCTGGCTTCCACTCTCCTTGTTATCTGGTGTCTTGCACGAGGCATAACCCTGCGCATCGCGTCTCGCCAACATCCCTACCTTGCGTTGCTGGGACTCAGCCTGTTCTCACTAAACTACTTACTTTTTTATTACGCTGCGTTTGATCTCGCTACTGGCCTGTTAGCCGTCATTTTCTCGACAATGACGGTCATGAACATTTTTAACAGCGCCCTTTTTCTAAAACACAGGATTCAGAAGAAAACCGTTGTGGCGGTTATATTCGGACTGACCGGCATGGGGCTGGTTTTCTGGCCCGAAATCGTCACATCCCGACCCCAGGCAGCGGGAGCAATCGGCATGAGTCTCATCGCAACCTATCTTGCGTCGATCGGCAACATCGTTTCTGCCCGTAACCAAAAGCATGGTATTTCGGTTGCATCGGCCAATGCGATTGGCATGGCTTATGGCGCCCTTTTTCTTTTTGTCTTCAGTATCCTATCCGGCGCACCATTTGTGATCGATACCGACATCAGTTTTATCGGCTCGCTGCTCTTTTTAGCTTTATTTGCTTCAGCTATCGGCTTCGGCTGCTATTTGACACTCGTCGGACGAATCGGGCCAGAGAATGCTGCTTATGCGACGGTACTGTTCCCGATCGTGGCGCTCGCCCTATCGACTTGGTTCGAAAACTATGCGTGGCAAGGCCGGACACTGGCTGGTGTCAGCCTGGTGCTCATCGGCAATGTCGTCGTGCTGGCGCGTCCATCAACCATGGCGCAACTCAAGGGCCTCATCTCGAAAAGCCCCTAGTCAGACCCAACTCAGATGGGACCGTCGGACTGCCGTACGCGACTGAACCAGATAATCAGCAATAACACTAGCACTAAACACGGCAACACAAGCAGGTTGAGCACCTGCCAACCCGCAATCTCGTGCACCACTCCAGAGATTCCAGCTGTCAGGGCGACTGTCCCAAAAATCATGAGATCGTTCAATCCCTGGGTCTTCGCCTTTTCTGAGGGCGTGTAACTCTCGGTAACCAGTGTCGTGCCGCCAATAAAAAGAAAGTTCCATCCCAGTCCTAACAGCGCCAGCGCAGCAACGAAGTGTGCCACGCTTTCGCCATTAAGGCTCGCGGCCACACTGGCCAAGAGCATCAGGACACCAACGCCCATGATTCTCAATACACCAAAACGCGTTATCAGGTTGCCGGTAAAAAATGACGGCAGAAACATGGCGAGCACATGCCACTCAATCACGAACGCGGTGTCCGAAAATGAGTGACCGCAACCCGCCATGGCCAGCGGCGTAGACGTCATCACAAGATTCATGACGCCGTACGCAATCAACGCTCCCATAACAGGCACAAAGAACACTGGCTGACGGATGATCTCCTTAAGGGGTCGCTGACTGCCGTGGCGCTCGACTTCTGTGGGCGGTGATATCCGCAGGAATGATGCCAACAGTATGGATAATGAATATACGATCAGCAGGCTGGCGTAACTGCCTGCAAAGGGAAACCCAGCAATCAGGTCACGATTGAACGCAGCCAGATTCGGACCCACAAAAGCCGCCACGACACCTCCGGCGAGCACCCATGAGATGGCTCGGCTACGATATGCGCTGCCACTAACATCAGCGGCAGCGAAGCGGTAATAATGGCCGACACCATTCAGCACGCCGATCAGAAACGAACCTGCGCAAAAGAGCCAAAAGTCCCGTTCTGTGATGGCATGGATCGCGACAGCGGCGCCTACCAAGCCGGCGAGGGGGCCGATCATAAATCCCGCTCGACGACCGATCCGCTTCATCATGAGGGATGCAGGAAAAGTCGTCAGCAATGTTCCGATATACATGCAGGACAGCGGGACGGTTGCCCAGAGGCTGTTGCTCGCCAGAGACAACCCGGTCAATGCCGAGGTCGCAACGATAAGGGAACTGCCTGACAGCATCAGCGCTTGACAGACGGAAAGAAGCAAGACATTGCGGCGCAGCGCACCCGAAAACGACACGACAATACTCTCCTGGAAGCTGGGGTGGATGCGGATACGCTAAGATGTCTGCAAAGGGCCGCTATGGCGTTATCAGTCGGCTGCCCACCCAAAGTGCGCCGATGGTACTACATGCCGCGGCGATACTTGCCCCCGACCTCAAAAAACGCCTGAGTTAACTGGCCAAGCGAACAGACACGAGCGGCCTCCATCAGTGGATAGAAAACATTGTGACCGCCGAGCGCGGCTTCCTTGACGGCTTCAATCGCCGTATCGGCCCCGCCTGCGTGTCGACTCTGAAATGCTTTCAACCGTTCCAGCTGGCCCTGTTTTTCAGACTCGGTGCCGCGAGCGAGTTCAACTTCCGAGCTGCTGGCGTCTTCGTCATTGAGAAATGTGTTGACGCCAATGATCGGATAACTGCCGTCATGTTTTCGAGTTTCGTAATAAAGGGATTCTTCCTGAATCTTGCCTCGCTGATACCCAGTCTCCATCGCACCCAGCACACCTCCGCGCTCTGCGAGCCGGTCAAACTCGGTAAGCACCGCCTGCTCTACCAGATCTGTCAACTCCTCGATGATAAAGCTACCCTGGTTGGGATTCTCGTTGCGTGCCAGACCCCATTCCTGATTGATGATCATCTGGATCGCCAGCGCGCGGCGAACCGACTCGGCACTGGGGGTCGTAAACGCCTCATCATGCGCATTGGTGTGCAGGCTGCTGCAGTTGTCATAGACCGCGATTAATGCCTGCAGCGTGGTGCGAATATCATTGAAACTCATCTCCTGCGCATGCAGGGACCGGCCCGAGGTCTGAATGTGGTACTTGAGTTTCTGACTACGCAGGTTAGCGCCATAGCGCTCCCGCAACGTGATCGCCCAGATCCTCCGTGCCACCCGGCCAAGGACAGTGTATTCCGGATCCATTCCGTTCGAGAAGAAAAACGACAGGTTCGGCGCAAAGTCATCCACCGCCATTCCCCGGGCAAGATAGGATTCAAGATACGTGAAGCCATTGGCCAACGTGAGAGCCAACTGGGTGATGGGATTCGCCCCCGCCTCAGCGATGTGGTATCCGGAAATGGACACCGAGTAAAAGTTGCGAATCCGGTTATCAATGAAATACTGCTGTATGTCCCCCATCATGCGGAGGCTGAAATCGGTCGAAAAGAGACAGGTATTCTGACCCTGGTCTTCCTTGAGGATATCCGCCTGAACGGTGCCTCTGACATTTTCCAGGGCTAAGCTCCTGATCTGGCCCATCTCTTCTCCGGTGGGTTCCCGCGAGCGCTTCTCACGAAACCGGTCAACCTGCTGATCGATTGCGGTGTTGAGGAAAAATGCCAGCACAGTGGGGGCAGGTCCATTAATCGTCATGGAGACGGATGTAGCGGGATCACAAAGATCAAACCCTTGATACAGGGTCTTCATGTCTTCCAACGTTGCAATCGATACTCCCGAGGTGCCAACTTTTCCGTAGATATCGGGACGCAATGCAGGATCCGCCCCATACAGGGTAACTGAATCGAATGCCGTCGACAGCCGCTTGGCTTTGGAATCTGCGGAGAGCAAACGAAAGCGTTGGTTGGTCCGGGCAGCATCTCCCTCGCCAGCAAACATGCGGGTAGGATCTTCATTCTCCCGCTTGAATGCAAAAACACCTGCCGTGTAAGGGAATGCTCCCGGTACGTTCTCCAACAGCTGCCAACGAAGTCGGTCTCCTGCATCCTGATAGCGCGGAAGACTGATGCGTGGGATACGAGTACCTGACAAAGAGGTATAACTGAGTCGCACTTGGGGTTCCATCCTGTCGCCTTCGCCCTCAGAACCGCTTTCCTGATACCGGCGGCGTAACGCATCAAACCCTTCAATCTGGTCGATGACATCTTGGCCTAGAGCGGTCTCTGTCTCAGCAACCAGTGCCTGTAGCGACTCCGTGGCTTGCTGCTTCGAATCGAGCAGATCGATACAGGTTTTCAAGTGCTGTCGATGGCGGGCCAGCGTCTCGAGCTCTTCGACTCTCTCGTGATACCGGCGAACGGAATCGGCTACCTCTGACAAATACCGTTCTCGATCCCCAGGAAGACTTTGGGGATGCTGTACTGCGTTCCGCGCTTGCCCCAAAAGACCCGGCCCGGCCGACAGGCCCTGCTTTGTCAGTGATGCCTTGACTGCCTGATACAGCGCGCTCACTCCCGAATCATTGAACCGTGCTGCCATGGTGGTGTAGACAGGCATCTGGTTCGGCGTTTCACCGAATGCACTACGATTGCGCTGTACCTGCTTTCGCACATCGCGCAATGCATCCTGAGCCCCCTTTCGGTCTGACTTATTGATCGCCACCACGTCCGCGTAATCCAGCATCTCGATCTTCTCCAGCTGAGACGCTGCGCCGAACTCGGGCGTCATGACATATAAGGAGGTATCTACGCGGGAGGTAATTCCGGCATCTCCCTGACCTATGCCGGGCGTCTCAACAATGACAAGATCGAACTCTGCACATTGACAGGCAGCGACCAAATCATCGAGCTGCTCGGGCACTTCGCCGGCGGCACCTCTTGTCGCAAAGGAGCGGAAGAAAATATTGGCGCCATCAATCGCGTTCATCCGAATGCGGTCTCCCAGCAATGCACCGCCCGTTTTTCTTCGAGTGGGATCCACCGCCAAGACGGCAATTCGAAGCGTATCTCCATAATCAATGCGAAAACGAAGGACCAGCTCGTCCGTCAAGGAAGACTTACCAGATCCACCGGTGCCGGTAATACCCAACACCGGAGCATGGTCGTGACGACGGGCCGCTGCGGTGCGTATCTGGCGCGTCAGAAATTCACTGACAGTGCCATTCTCGATCTCAGTCAATACGCGTGCGAGTTGCACCCCGTCAGACGCCTTCAAGCCTTCCAAGGACTCGCTGGGTTGCTCCGCTGGATAAAAGTCTGCCCGCTCCAACATGTCATCGATCATGCCCTGTAGGCCAAGATGCTGGCCGTCACCGGGAGAGTAGATTCTGCTGACCCCGTAGTCGTGGAGCGCCCTGATTTCCTCATCAACAATGACGCCCCCACCTCCTCCGAATACCCGAATATCCGGCCGGTTACGCTCGCGCAGCATGTCAATCATGTAGGAAAAAAATTCTGTGTGCCCGCCCTGGTAAGAGCTCACCGCAATACCCTGGACATCTTCCTGAATCGCCGCATCGACAATCTCTGCAACGCTGCGGTTGTGGCCGAGGTGAATTACCTCTGCCCCGGACGCCTGCAGGAGTCGGCGGATGATATTGATCGCAGCGTCGTGGCCGTCAAAAAGACTGGCCGCGGTCACGAACCGGATGCGATAGCCAATATCCGGTCGAGTCGGAACTCCGGGTTGATTCAAAGAGGATGGAATAGAACTCATAGCCATAAAGTGCACCAGGCGACGGACATCCGATTTTAGTTTCCGTTTACGTAAACGTCAATTAGAGCTATACTCGCAATCCCGGTCGAAATGTTCACAACAGTGCCGATATGACCCCCGATGCCACCGCCTATTCGATCTCCGATCTTGCCCAGGAATTCAATCTCACCACCCGGGCCATCCGGTTTTATGAGGATGAAGGACTGCTGCAACCGGGCCGTAACGGCCGGCGACGAGTGTACAGTGTACGAGATCGGGTACGCCTGAAACTTATTCTTCGAGGCAAGCGTTTGGGCTTTTCGCTCAGCGACGTTCGGGACATCATCGAGATGTACGACCTGGATGCGGGCGAGACGGGGCAATTGCGCTACTTCCTGGATCAGATTAGAGAACGTCGCGAAGCACTTGAGCAGCAGCGCAGCGACATTGACCTGACCTTAAAAGAACTCGATGAGATCGAGTCACAATGCCAGGGTCGACTTGCCTCAATCGCTTGAGAGACTCACACTGCCATTCCAGGCCATCCCTGGATTGACAATCTAAGGACCGACTCTTGTTTAACAACTCCAGTGCAGGAACGCAGGTACTGCTGGTCCTTGCAAGCCTGACAGTCGTCATTGCGGGTCTCAAAGCCGCCAGCAGTATCGTCGTCCCACTGCTGATGGCAATCTTCCTCGCCATCATATCGGCTGCGATGCTGCAATGGCTTCAACGTCGAGGATTGCCGCTCTGGGCTGCAATGACGCTGGTGTTGTTGCTTCTGGCGAGCACACTGGTCACATTGGGATCACTTATCGGCGCCTCCATCAACCAGTTCAGCAGCACCCTGCCCCGTTATGAAGCGCAGCTCAATGCTCTCATCACCCAAACAACGGTATGGCTCGGGGGGCTTGGAATCAAATTACCCGCTGGCGGTGTCACGGAACTCTTCGACCCCGCAGGAGCCGCCAAACTTCTGGGTCGCCTCCTCAGCGGTTTTGGCGGACTGCTCGCCAACAGCATGCTCATTATCCTGACGGTTCTGTTTTTGATGGTTGAATCAACCAGCCTGCCTGAGAAGCTGCGCAGCATTTCGAGAAATCCCGACAAGACCCTCGGCGACCTTGCCACTTTTATGACGTCCGTCAATCACTATCTCGTGATCAAAGCCGTAATGAGCCTGATTACGGGTCTTGCTATCGCACTCTACCTCGTTATCCTCGGAGTAGACTTTGCGATCATCTGGGGATCACTCGCCTTCTTTATGAACTTTGTTCCCTATATCGGGTCAATCATTGCCGCGATACCTGCCGTCACCCTTGCTCTTCTTGATGCTGGACCC
>MDSX01035081.1_pt1 | contig 12133 bp, 10 predicted proteins | sample 811141 | NCBI WGS metagenome assembly MDSX01 (sample SAMN05326642, study PRJNA326480) | marine metagenome | isolation source: seawater | place: Atlantic Ocean: South East | collected 2010
CGACGGCGCGCATGGAAACGGCGGAAACGGTCATGGCGGCCATGGGCGCTGGCTTCTCGCGTTCGTGAAGTGGCGAAGGTTCGGGTGCATCCGGATATCTTTTGGCTCGGATCGATCTCCATCTGCAAAGATCTCCATCTGCATCGAATCCGGCGCTGTGATTGGTTGGAGATTTCTTGAGTCATAGACTGGAGACTGGGGACGGTCTGGCCGTTTTGCACTGAGTGCATTTCTGTTTTGGCTATCTCGCCGGGACATAGGGATAGGGCGCACCTCTCTTCGTCGGGAGGCCGGAACGGAGGCGATGAGCGCGTTCAACGCGGGACTCGCGACGTGCACCGCACCGCGCGTCGCCGTGTCGCGACGCGCATCGCGTCGAACGTGCCGTGCATCGAAATCGGGTCCATCCAACGAGACGCGCGGGCGACGGGGAAAGATGACATCATCGCCCTCGTCCCCGCAGGCACCCTTGTCGCGACGCGGGGACGTTCAGCGATCGCACGCCTCCTCCTTCCAGGGCGGGTACATGGACTCCGACGACGATTACGACCCACCGAAGGACGTCATCGACCGCGACGTCATCGACGATTTGGACGACGACGTCGACCGGCGACCCGCCGCGCCCGGCATGCTCCAGCGCATGAGACGCGAGGCGGTGCCGTGGCACAAACGCATCGGCTCCAACGCGTGGTGCGCCATCGCGCTCGCGCTCGCCGTCGCCGTGTGGAACCTGCCGCAGATGATATCCGGCACCGGGTTCTTCCATCTCATCGCCGAACGCGTCCCGGCGCTCGAACCAATCGCGCGAGCCGTCGGGAAGTTCGCGCACCTAGGCGTGGGATTCAACCCGGGAGTAGCCGCCGCGTGCACGACGGCGACGTTCAAGATCGTCGCGCTCTGCTTCATCATAGGTAACTTGATGCGAACAAACACGCTTCCGCGGGAGACACCGGTGGTGCTCAGCAAACTGGCGTTCAACGTTTTGCTACCGTGCTACATGTGCACGCGAGTCGCGGCTACGCTCAACACCACGCCGCTAACGTTGTCCCTCGCCGCGCTACCCGTGAGCGCCGCTCTGTTCGTCATCCTGGGCGGCGCGTGCGGCGCGGCGCTCACGTGGGTGTGCTCCGTGGTACCCGGGGTGGTCAGGCGGACGTGGTATCCCGCGGTGTTGGCGGGGAACGTCGGGGAGACCATCGCGCGATCCGCGGGTCTATCGCCGGATGCGGTGTTTAATTTTAACCCGGCGCCGGGGATTCCGCAGAGCGTGCTGGGCGGCCTGGGCGGTGACCCACACGGTCGAAGCGTACCTTCCGCGGTGAAGGAGGACCCGATGAACCGCATCGCGGTCGCGGCGAGTGCGTTCGGGAACACGTTCACGTTACCGCTCGTGTTCCTGGTCGAGGTGCTGGGCGCGAGCTACGGGGACAGGTGCGTTTATTTTTATTTCCGTATGGGCAATTCGACTGATGTCATGTTTTGTGTATAGGATCGCGGGGTACATAGCGCTGTACTTGATCGGATGGTCGCCCGCGCTGTGGACGTTCGGGTACCTGCTGCTGACCGGCGGCGGTGAGAAAGGCAAGGAGTCCGGGGACGGTTTAGGGACGCGCGGGTCTAAGTGGAATTCGGTGTTTGCCACGTGTCGCAAGATCATTCGCGAGCTGATCAACCCGCCGCTGGTTGGCATATGTTTGGGTACTCTGATAGGAGTCACGCCGCTGAGGCACGTTTTGATCGGGAACACCGCGAGCTCCATCGCACCTAATCAACTCCCCGCGGAGCTCGCGTTGATCGCGGCGGTGGCCAAGGCGCTGTTCGAGCTCGGGATGTTGATCGGGGGCGCCGCGCTGCCAGGGCAGACGCTGGTGCTGGCGTCGTCATTCGTCAAGATTCCATCGCCGCAGGAAGCCGAGGCGAATGCGACACGAAAACAGAATCAACTGCTCCTGTGCGACTCCGCGACGCACCCGCAGACGACGACGCTCGCGGTGAAGGCGCGGGAGCTGGTGGAACGCGCGGCGAGTCTGTTCAAGATGGGCGAGAGTGACCTACGGGCGCTGCTCATCGCCGGCGTCACTCGATTCGCAATCTTACCAGCGATTGGCGTCGTCGGGTTCATCGCGCTGAGGCTGGTGAATTCGCCGTGGTACCCCACGGATCCGATCGTGGCGCTCGTGGTGCTCACGATGATCTGCATGCCGTCCGCGCAGAACCTGGTGCTGCTGGTGAACTTGAGGGAGGAGACGCGGCATCTGGCGCCGAGACTCGCGGGTCTACTGCTTCGAATGTACGTCCTCGCGATTCCGTTCGTCACGGTGTGGCTCACCGTGTTCACCGCCGCGATGGCGTGATGGGATGATGTTTAATACGTAGTACATTACTTATTCACGTCGATGATGTACACTGATAGACGCGCGCGATACGAGTACTCGAACTTTTAAGTGAAATGAGACATCCTCTTGGATGTCATTGACAAAAGTGTCTGCAACTAGTACGTCAAACAAGATTCGATTTCACCTCGGAACGGTTCCGTGTTCACGTCGTCAGCAGGGCGCGCCTATCAGTTTTAAAAAAATGGTCGTTTCGTACGTGATGTCGAAAGTCCACGCGTGGTGACCCACGGTCGCCGCCGTCGTCACCCGTCACCCCCTCTCGCCTTCACCTCATCGCGGCGCCGCGTCTCTCTCGAGGCGGGCGCTTAGATGCGGAGGCTGGGGTTCTCGACGCGGGCGATGTCCGCCTCGACCATCTCCTTGATGAGCTGATCGAGGGAGGTGGTGCGGGGGTCCCAGCCGAGCTTGTTCTTGGCCTTGGCGGGGGATCCGATGAGGAGGTCAACCTCGGCGGGGCGGAAGTAGCGCTCGTGCACGCGGACGAGGGTGCGGCCGGTGGCCACCTCGATGCCCACCTCGTTGACACCCTCGCCCTCGAAGCGAACCTCCATGCCGGCAACCTTGAACGCCTCGTTGACGAAGTGCCTCACGGTGTTGGTCTCACCGGTGGCGACGACGTAATCCTCGGGCTTGTCCTGCTGGAGCATCCTCCACATGCAATCGACGTAGTCGCGCGCGTGGCCCCAGTCGCGCTTCGCGTCCATGTTGCCGAGGTAGAGGCACTCCTGCTTGCCAGCCTTGATGTTGGCCACGGCGAGGGTGATCTTGCGGGTCACGAACGTCTCACCGCGGCGGGGGGACTCGTGGTTGAACAGGATGCCGTTGCACGCGTACATGTCGTACGATTCGCGGTAGTTCACGACGGCCCAGTACGCCATCATCTTGGCCACCGCGTAAGGAGAGCGGGGGTAAAAGGGCGTATCCTCATCCTGGGGAATAGCCTGCACCTTGCCGTAGAGCTCGGAGGTGGACGCCTGGTAGAACTTGGCCGTCTTGGCCTGGCCGGAGAGGCGGATCGCCTCGAGGAGGTTGAGGGTACCGACGCCGTCCACCTCCGCGGTGTACATGGGCATCTGGAAAGACACCTGCACGTGCGACTGCGCGGCGAGGTTGTAAACCTCGGTGGGGCGGACGTCGCGGATGATGGCGACGAGGGCGTGGAGGTCGGTGAGGTCACCGTAGTGGAGGTAGAAGTTCTGGTTGTTGGGGTAGCCTGATCGAATCGGGGTGGGACGTGAGGTGGTGGGTGGTCAGCGAGACGGATGGATAGACGACAGGAAAAGCGCCGGGTGGTGACGACGTGCAAATCTTGCGAGTTTGTTCGGGACGACCCTTTCGACGGGGCGGGTGCGGGGTCGATCGGGCGCTGGATCGCGCCCCGCCGACCCCGCGGGATCATGGTTAGACGAGATGCGAGCGATGAGGGGCCGGGACGGGGCGGGAACCCGTCCGTTCCGCGGTCGCGGGGCGGGCGGGGGTCGGGGGAAAATCCAGATCGGGGGCGATTTGGGGCCGCGGGCCACACGCGGGTGAAAGATCGGTAACACCAAACGCACCTTCTTCCATGATGTGCTCGAGGCGGGGGTGGTTGTAGGAAGAGGAGCGGCGCTTGATGCCGTGGACGATGTAGCCTGAGATGTCATGGATCGGGACCGAGGGTCAGTTTCGCGTGGAAGGGGGCGTCGCGATGGACCGCGCGTCGCGGAGGCGGCGACCGTGGATGAGAAGATTGCGAAACATTTCCGACCAAAAGTCAGCCCTCCCCCCGCGCGCGATCGCGCGCCGCGGGGGCGGTTCAGACGGAGAAAAGCGGGTTAGAGGACGTGGGATCGGGGATAAGACACTCACCCTTGGCGAGGAGGGCCTCGACGAGGTAGGAGCCGTCCTGGCCGGTGGTACCGGTGATGAAGGCGACCTTGCGCGTGCCGTCGCCAGCCATGGCGTTCATCTCGCCGGAGCTGTACTCGGCCGGCTTGTTGGTGCCTTCGACGGTGGTGCTGACGGGGACGGACATTGTTTCGTGTGTGTTTAAGGTTTGGCGGTGAAACGACGACGCGACGACGCTGTGAGCGGTGCGTGCGTGTGCTTGTGTGCGGTGTGTCGACGACTGTGGCGCGCCAAGTCCCGCGGATCGAACCAAAACGGAGAAAACGAAAGGCTCGCATGAAACGTCGACACTGAAAAGTCACTGAAATTTGAGAAACCCGCGTGTGGGTGGGAAAATACACGCGGGTGTTATATTTTCAGAAACCAGAGGCACAGACGATCTAGTCTTTACATTTTGTCAATAAAAAAATCAGCCAAACGGGCTCGAATCGATTACTCCTCGAATCGAACGGAGTACACGGTAGTGCCAGTCCCTTTTTGTCCGGTGGGTGTTTCACGCGCGGGTGTTTTGAAAACGAGCCCGCCGGTATTTGCATTTGTGGGTCCGGCTCGTGGGTACGGCTGAGAACCTTCGCGCAGCAAAGTCGCCTCCGTCCGTCACTGTGTGTGGCCTCGGGCAACAACGCGTCGAGATGACGCTGTGGACGTTCTGTCAGTCGGTGCTCCTGACGTTCAACGCGTTCGCCATCCTGAACGAGCAGCGGTTCCTGGACAAGTACGGCCTGGGCCAAGGGGCGGTGAACGCCGGGTACGTGCCGAGCGGGAGCGCGCGCGGGCAGCTCATCGGGGTCATCACCGCGACGCAGTACGGACGGGTGCCGCTCGTGGTGCTGAACGTGCTGGTGATATTCGTCAAGATGGTGTTCGGATAGATAGCGCGGGTTTAGGAGTGTAGAGAGTTTGTGAATGTAAACGTGCGTCGTAGCTAGTGTGCAGTGCGGTCGTCCTCGTCCGCGCGTGAGCCCGTCGCCGTCGAGAGCTCGCGCCCGGTTGCCAAAAGATTTCACCCAACGGGCTGGGAAGTTGTAGTCAGCCAGTGACCCGATACCTAATTGCTCATCAAAATCACATCGGTACCGAGCATACGGGGGAGGTCCTCTCGGGAGGTCCTTCACGCCACCCGCCGCGATGGGCCCGAAGACCCGCGCCCGACGGAAGGGCGAGGTCAACCTCCTGGCCGCGAGGTGCGTCTCCCGCGCGTGACACCCCGCATTGCGACGAATTGCCCTCGACAGATGCCCCAACAAACAACGCGTTATCAAATAAATTCACCCCGGACATCCATCCACCCGCCTCCCGCCGTCCCGCGTCGTATCCCCCCGTTCCTGACCGACGTATCCCCGATGTTCATATAGGCTGGCGAGAACCCTCGGCGAACCCGCGCCGAGCCCCAAGCGCCGCGGGCATCGCAACGGCGTCGACGACACCCGCGCGTCGTGGGACGCCGTCCACGGAATGTCGTCATCCTTCGCAAACTCCGCCGCGCCGTCCCCGATCCACCCACTCGGCAGTGGCGCGACTCAACACAATCCGCCCCAGCCGGAGACGCCGGCGGGGAGCATCTCGGGACGCGAGTCGGCACCCGCGTGGGGACCCACAGGGAACGGATCGACGTACCATTCACCCTCCAAGAAGGACCGGCGCGGTCAGATCCAAACACAAATCCAAGGATCGAACGCATCACCGGAGAGCGGAAAGTCCGCGCGAACACAGGACGACCCGCACGTCCTCTCGCACACCCACGACTTCGACGCATCCTCCGGAAGGGGGGACCTCACGCGCACGGGGTCCAACGCGCGCGTGGTCAACAACGACGTAAACGACGCGCTCGACGTCGAGCCGGAGTCGGAATCGAACACATCGTCTCAGCTCCGAGAACGCCTCCGAGGCGCGGAGGCGCGAGAACGACTCGCGCGAACCGCGCTCGAAGACGCCGAAGCGCGCTCGCGTCTGGACGTCGCGGAGCGGATACGCGTTGAAAGTACCGCGCGGCACCTCGAGGCGACCGTCGCCAAGTTCGCGGCGCAGAACGAAGAGATGCTCGCCGCCGTAAAACGCCAGACGCAACGAGCCGTCGAAGCGGAACGAATCGCAAAGTCGTCGCAAAGGGACGCGGACGCCGCGTCGTTGTCCGACGCGCGCAGGCTGGAGGTTGCGATGAAGGCGGGGTACCTCGCGCGGTACGTGTTGACCCCGTTCTCTCTTGACCCATACCAAAACCCACGCCCGAATACCCAATCACCACCCGAATACTGACCGATCCCTGTCCCGTTCCCCCTACAGGTACTGGCGCGCCGCGTTCGCGCTGGGCGTGGCGCCGCACGGGTACAAACGTGAGGCAGACGTGTGGATACGAAGGGCACCGCCGGGTGGTGACGACGCGCTCGTGCGATTGATGCGCAGGGCGGCGAACGCGGGCGCCATGGGGGAGGCGCAGACGGTGGGACCCACCGCGATAGAGTTCTTCAACGGCAAGGAGTACGCGGCGGGGGATGGAGACGGCGTCCGGGAAGGCGGAGGCGCGGATGGATTGGAGAATAACAAACGGTGGAGACCGACGACGCTCGCGGACGCCGTGGACGTGGAGATCGCGATGCGGGTCATGTCCGCCGCTCGCGTCGAGGAATCCGTTCTCGTCGCGCTGGCCGATAGACGCCGCGCGCTCGAGACTCGCGCGGTTCCTCCGGTTAACACGGACGGGTCGCATGGCCGACCGTTACATGAAACGCCCGGTGATTGGATCACCCTGAGCGAGGCGGAGACGGCGGAGGTTGTGTTTCGCCGGGCGTGGCTCGCGTTTGTGTGGTGGCGCGCCCGGGTTGCGCGGGTGGAGCCCGGGTTGGCGGAGGGCCGGTGCGAGGAGTGGTTCCGGCGGGTGGGCGGCGGCGGGAGTGGCCGGGTGTTCGCGGCGGCGAGGGAGGCGCTTGAGGTTGAGGAAGGGCTCAAGGAGCTGAGGGAGTTGGGGGTGGAGGCGCAGCTGTGGAGACGGCCTTTGCCGAGCCGACGGCGGTCGCTCGGGCCGGGCGCCGCGCGGTGACGACTGAGACGGTCATTAGTTTTGCGATGAATCTAAACGCGTTTACCGATCGAGGTTCCCGGTCACCAAATCGCGGTTGAAACCGTGGTTGAAAGCGAAATTGTGAAAAAAAGTGATCACGAAAAGCAAAAAGCACAATTCGCCCTCGGCGGTGGCCACAGCGACGCCGCACTCACACGCGCGACGTGACCTCGGACGAGAGCGCCGGTGCACTGACGCGCTTCGATCGTTCAAAACCGTTTGGAAGCCGTTCGGATTCATCCCATGGCGTCCATCACTCGATGGTGCGCCGCCCCGCGCGCTAACCCTACATCCGCGCCGTCGGGGCGCCCCGACCGCCTCCGCCGCCGCGCAACAAACCGCCGCGCCGTCCTCGCGCGCTCCATCTCCGATCCCCTCTCCGAGAAGGAGCGCGCGGAGTTCGAGCTCCTCAACCGCTCAGCGTCCACGCTCAGCGGCGCGCAAATCGCCGCCCAGCGCGCCGTGGAGGAGAAGGTTGCCGCAATGAAGCCGGGCGAGATTCGAGACGCGCAGCAACAGGAAGATTTCTGGGCGCACCAGGAGGACGAGTACGCGCGGCTGTTCGTGGATCGACGGGAGTACTCCGACGTCATGTCCGAGTTCAGGGGCGACGTCATGGTGCAGGCCTCACCGGCCACGTGCTACGCGCTGTGGAACGACCTCGACGCCCTCGAGTTTTTCCTCCCGGGATTCCGCGGTGAGCGAATGGCGGATGGGGTCAGCGCGAATTGTTCCATCGAGGTCACCTACGGCGATTCACCCGAGCGCACACCTATGGACACGCACAGGTTCATGGCGCACGTCACGGAGTGCGAGCAGGACGTCGTGGTGCACTGGCAGAGCACCGACGGGTTCCCGTGCGGCGTCGTCGCCGGGTTCTGGCCCAACGAGGACGACTCCGGCGCGACGCGAGTGCGGGTAGAGCCGTACTGCCACTTACCATTCGACCTCGCCAAGACGCACGGGGCGATGGCGCTGAGCCTCGACTTGGAGAATAAGCTGAGCGCGGCGCTCGAGGCGTTCGTGTTCCTCGCGGACGGCGTGGAGAAGGGGATGGAGGCTGGCGTCATCGATGGAGTAGACGGGTTCAAGAGCGATGAGCATCGATTCGCGCCTGGGACGATTCCGGTTGGGTTCGGTTTGACGGATGGTCCGGCGGTGCGTGTTGGGGAGGACGGGGCGGTGTTCGTGGACAGGCGGGCGATGGATGCCGCCGCGGAGGACTTCGAGCACAGGACGGGGCGGAAGCCGCTGCCGGTGGAGGTGGTCAAGGCGCTCAACAAGGCGGCGGGGGCGTAGGTTTTTTAATGTTACGAGTAAAAAGTGCGTCGAGGTTTTCTGATATTTTTCAAAAGGTCGCCGCGAAGCGCCGCGCACACGTCAGCGACGCGAGAAGCCCCAGACACGATGTCGCTCTCCACCCGCGCGGTCATCCGCGCGCCCGGCGCGCGCGCCGCCCCGACGCCCCGCGCGTCCCCCGCCGGAACCCGGGTTCCCGCGCGCGTCGCGCGCGTCGCGACCCGCGTCGCCCCCGCCGACGGTGGCGTCGCCGAGACGACCGATGGGACCTACAAGGCGGCCGCGACCGCCGCGCTGAACAACTGCGTCACGTCCTCCGACCTCAAGTACGGCCAGAAATACGAGGGTAAGGTCAGGGACACCTACGTCGACGACGACGTCATGATCGCCGTCACCACCGACCGCCAGTCCGCGTTCGACAGACACCTCGCGTCCATCCCGTTCAAGGGAGCCGTGCTCAACCGCACCTCCGCCTGGTGGTTCGAGCAGACAAAAGACATCGTCCCGAACGCGTGGCTCTCCTCGCCAGATCCCAACGTCACCGTCATGAAGAAGTGCACGGTGTTTCCCATCGAGTTCGTCGTCCGGGGCTACCTCACCGGCTCCACCAGCACCTCGCTGTGGACGCACTACAAATCAGGCGGAAGAGACTACTGCGGCAACGCCCTCGACGACGGCATGGTCAAGAACCAGCAACTGCCAATGAACATCGTCACCCCGACGACCAAGGAGAAGACACACGATCACCCAATCTCGTTGGAGGATATCGTGAAGGAAGGGTGGATGGAACAGGAGGACCTCGACTACTGCGCCGCAAAGACGCTGGAGGTAATTTATCATTTCGTACTTTTCGTACTTTTCGTACTTGTATGGGCAATTAGATGACGTACGTCGTGTTTTGTGTCAACAGGTTTTCGAGTTTGGCCAAAAAGTCGCCGCCAAACGCGGGCTCATCCTCGTCGATACCAAGTACGAGTTCGGCCGCGACGCCGACGGGACGATCCGCTTAATCGATGAGATCAACACCCCGGACTCCTCCAGGTACTGGCTGAAGGACTCGTACGCGGCGAGGCACGCCGCCGGGCAGGAGCCCGACATGATCGACAAAGAGTTTCTCAGACTCTGGTTCGCCGAGAGGTACGTCTATTTTTCATTTATTTCCGTATGGGCAATTAGTCGACTGACTTCAAGTGTTTTGTTTGTGACAGGTGCGATCCGTACAAAGACGAGACAATTCCGGCGGCGCCCGACGAGCTGGTGGTGGAGCTGTCGCAGAGGTACATCAAGCTGTACGAGATGATCACGGGCGAGAAGTTCGAGGTGCCGCCCACGGACGTGGACGTGAAGCGGCGGATCGACGAGAACGTGGGGAAGGCGTTGGGTAAGTGAGTGATTGTACCCGAATGGATGGCTGCATCTCAATCGCCTCGCGAGGAACTTTTGCAAAGACGTGTACAATAGCCGTCAAATAGCGTCGATTACATGACACACGCGAGGCGCCAAAGCACACAGTGAGGTGGTCATCAGTCATCATCCCCTTCGTCGCTCGCGCCAGGATATCCTCGGCCACGTCCGCGTCCACCGGGCGACGTCGTCTGATTGATTCTGTTGACTATGTCGCGGCCGAACGGCGCCGGCCCTCCCGCGTTGTTGGTTCCCTCGTTGCAATCGAGCCTTCGCGACGCGCTCCTCCGCCTCCTGCTTCGCGCTCTCCGCCGCCCGCACCGTCTCCGCCGCCTCCGTCAAACTCACGTACCGCACCCTCAGCGCCCGCCCCGTCTCCTCCGGCCACCGTCGTTCGTCCAGGAAAGCCTTGCATTCATTCGCCGAGGACTCGTCCGCGTAGACCACGATGGCGTGTGTCTTGACGGGCTGGTTCATCCACACCGGCTCGTCCACGCCGTCCACATCGAACGCCCCAAACTCGGCGAGCATCGCACGCACCTGGTTGAACGTGAACGGCCTCACGAAGTTGTCGATGCGCAGCGCCCGAGTCCGCGTTGCATCGTCATTGTCGTTGTTGTTGTTGTTGTTTTTAACCCCGGGCGCCATCGCCCCATCGGCCGGCTCGTCCGTGACCTTCGGCCTCTTGGCATCGTCATCGTCCGCGACGGGGTCCTCGCGCGGTCGCTTGGGCGGCGGCGTGGGAGTCTCCTCGGGCTCGTAATCGGGCTCCTCCTCGGGCTCCTCTGAGGCAGAGGTTGGAGCCGCGTCCCTAACGACCGTCGGCACCGGCGTCGGCTCCGGCCCCCCCGACGTGGGTCCGCTCGGGGCGTCCTCGAGGAAGTCGACGTCGTCATCCTCGGATTGTGCCTCGCTCATCGGCGCGGGCGTCGTCGCCGGTGCGTCGCCGGCGGAGAGTTCGTCGTCCCCGTCGTTCTTCGTCGCTGCGGCCGATTCGTCATTCTCGGCGTCGACGGCCGCCGTGAGCCTCTCGGCGAGCGCGGCTTTGAGACCGTGCGTGGGCAGGCCCCGTCGCTTGAGCTCCTCCTTGAGCTCCGCGACTTTCATACCCTCGACGTTCATCGTGTGGACCCTCCCCGCGCCACTGGTCTGGCGCGGATTACTCGGATGACTCGGATTATTTTGGCAATGCCAAAACGCGCGATTCTATTTCTTATTTCGAACCTGACTGATTCGCACATGCGATTAACCGTAAATACAGTTTCGCGGTAAAAGATGAGACTACTTCAACGTACGCGAGCGAAGGTCGAACCAAACTTATCCGTCAGCCAGAAGTTTGTGGCCTCTTCGAACACCGAAAGCGCCATTCAGGGACGCACGCGGGCGCGCGCGTGCAGTGTGAAGACCGATGAGCCCGATGGAAGAGCTCAGCAGGCGAACGTCAAGGCTCGCGGTACGCCCCAGATCCCTCGCATTCGCCGATACTCCACGCGCGGCACCCACATCGCTGTTCTACTCACCCGCGCCGCGATTGCGCCCTTTAACCGACACCGAACTTTCGCCGCTGACCCTCCGACCCTCATCGCGACGCCAGGTGAGCAACACCGATCCGAACGCCAAATCGAACCCCGCGAGCGAGTCCACCTCCCCGCGGACGCTGTCCCCGACCACCAGCCTGCGCACGAAGAAGTCGCGGAACACCCTCTACCGCTACTTCTTCGGCGCCGATGGCCGAGCCACGCGCAAGGATGTGCCGGGGGAGGAGTACGACCCCGACTTCAGCGACATGCCCGGGACGCCCGAGATACGCGCCGCCGCCGCGCGCCGCGTCGCCATCCGCCGCGCACTCGGCGGTACATCCATGCTCTCCACACTCAGCGACGAGGAGCTCGAGGAGATGACGGACGCCGCGCGCGTCATGGACTTCACACCAGCGCCCGACGCCGACGACGATCACAGAATAATCCACGCCGCGGGTGAGCCGTGCGACGGGTTCTACGTCGTGCTATCAGGCGACGTGGGCGTGCGGTGGGGCGGCGACGGCGTCGGCGGGTGGCCCACGCCGAGCCGCGAACCGAGGCGGGTGCCG
>MDSX01042364.1_pt1 | contig 12132 bp, 8 predicted proteins | sample 811141 | NCBI WGS metagenome assembly MDSX01 (sample SAMN05326642, study PRJNA326480) | marine metagenome | isolation source: seawater | place: Atlantic Ocean: South East | collected 2010
AACCAAAGGTCTTGTTGACCCGAACCTCGCCCATAAACTCGCAATTGTGAAGTCGATGGAGTGAACCACATCTGGCCCAACTTGTAATCACCAGATGGCAAACCCTCCTGAATTAGGCAAGTTGAATAATCAGCGAGCTTGATTTCAGCAACACTACGATCAACCAAATTTGCGCCAACAATGCCGCCGCTGACTTGACTTCCAGGGATTGTCGGCAGGTCTTCAGGCAGAAGGTTCGACACACTGGTGATATGCCCCTGACCGTCATAGTTGACCTTTGTGCCCGTACCAGGGCTGACATTGTTCGTATGATTGAGATATCCTTCTGGCGTAATAGTGAGGCCAGTTCCTGGAATAACACCGCCCACACCATTAACAGTGGCGATGGGAATATCAGTGCCAACAATTTGACGCCCACCAACAACTAATCCGTGGCTGTTGTATTGGACAAGGTGAAGTGTGTCAGCCGTATTGGCAACAACGGTATTGTCAATCGACAATGATCCTGCTGTGACTGCTAAGCCATCGCCAGCGCCTACAACAACAGCGCCAAGTTCGGTAGTAGTAGCAGCAGGCAGGTCGGCACCAATAATTTGCCTGGCTGTTACATCACCACCAGTGCCTGTCGGGCCAGCCAAAAATTGTCTTGCCCCCGTGGTGTCCGAAAGGACTACATCAACAGCTAAGGAGTCACCCGTCTGGACACCAGACAAGGCCACCGCTGGATCACTGTTGGTGTAAGTGATTGAATTGATGGATCCTGCTGCTTTGGCGGCAAGCCAGCTATTGCCATTCCAAAAATAGGTCTTATTTGAACTGGTATCCAACCAACCTTGGCCGACAAATGAAGCTGAAGGCTGAGTGCCAGAAACAATGACCGAACTGCCATCAGCCAACTTGATCGCTGTTACAGCCGCATCAGCTAACTCGCTGGTTCCAATACTGCCTGCAGGAACTGCAGCACCACTGATTTTGGATGCTGGTAACGAGTTGTCGTCTGCAAGCTGAAACGCTTGCTCAAGCAAAACCTTGGGCGAGATCTTTTTAGTGAGACTTGCCGAGTCATCAGAAATCGGCAAAGCATCTGCGACATTTAATGCACCCGTTAAAGGCGTTAGCTGAGAAATCCTCTGGTCCGCCACGAGTGCTACAGCAAGGTCATGCCTTGATTTTAGTCTGCATACTCAAGCATGATTGCGCCGGGGCCTTGCTCAAGCAATATCTCATCCTGTTCAGGCCCAGGCACATCAAGCAAGAGATAAGCCGTTGGCTGACCACGAATCAAACGAATTTGACCAGTTGTAATGAACTGAATCGAAGAATCAATGACTTGACCAGGGGCAAAGCTCATCCCCACTGACGTGCAAATACAATCGCACTCGTACCAAAGAGCCTCGTTCGTGTCTCTGTAAATCGTGAAATAACCGCAAAACCGAGCGCCTTCCCTGAAACGAATTACAAGCTCTGAAAAGTAATTTGCAACCTCCGAATCTCTTCCAAAATCATCATCACACGGCGTAAATTTATAATCCCATATTGCATTAATTTGACCTTGACCACTGATCAAGCCTTGGTCATAGTATTGGCGATACTCTTCGCCCAAAATTGAAGTATCAACAGTTTCGCGAGTGGTGGTTAATTCATAGTCTCTAATCTGTGCCAAGCATTCATATCGCACATTGACAACATCAACAGTAATATCAATATCCGAAGACGGGGCAACTAAAACTTCCGAAGACTCTTGACCACCTGTAACAGCTTTTTCGTAGGTGTCATACAACCGAATACCGCCAACCTCGTCAACATGAACAAATCGAGTGACAGTCGAAGCTGTGATGCCACTTACCAATTCAAAATCAGTTTGATTAACAGAAGCCAACTCAACCTGATCACCTGTGATTAAAGGGCTAGGCCGTTCAATCGTGGCAGCAGGATCAAAATCAAAACTGAGGCGTTGCAATGCAACCGTGACATCCTCTGTCCGCAAAAGTGTTGCAATTGGTTCACCAGCTCTTTTAAGAGCAACCCCACCCTTGTCACCGAGATAAACGCTCATAACGTCACCGTGATTGGTGCCCCATTGACTTGAAACGCGATGTCAGCAGCCAGCACTTCACCAACCGACATTGCCATGCTTGCCGATGTAACTAAAGCCTCCACCTTCACTACTTTGGGAGTAGCTGTGCCGTCCACAATTTGAAGTTCCAAAGTCACGGTAGTTGGGACAGGGGCATTGCCTGCATCTCCCGAGCTACTGCGGGCTTTCATGATGCAATCGATCAAAGTCTTTGCATCATTTTTTGCAGTGTTGCCAACCGTGTAATCGTAATAAAACAGCCTGCAACTGCCAGTCGTATTTCTCAAGCCATTGATATAAGTCTGATCTTCCTGCTCAAGTGTCGTGCAATCCAAAGGCGACTGAGTGGAATTGATCGACCAGTTAGTGACCTTCGCAGCCGTAGCAGTGCCAATCAGCATGCGCCCATTTTGCCCTGAGTAGAAGGTGCTCATGTCGCGTTGCCTACTGCGACCAGTTTAATTGCGATGCTTGAGACGCCTGGATAAACCGAAGTCAGGCTAGGCGGCCCAGCATATCGGTATTGGCTACCTACACCGGCATTAAAAGTCGTTGTAGTCCCTGACCATCCTGCGCCTGCACCATCTGTAATCGGCTGGGGCAAGGCGAATGTGTCATAGGTGCCTTTCATGGCTTGATAATGCGTTATGAAACTTTCAGCCTCAGCATCGGTGATGTTTTCGTAGCCAAGATCTAAAGACTGGCCCACCTCTCGGTTGCCATAAAGAATCCGAACTTCTGAACCGTTTTGAGCAGTAAATCGCGCAATAGGCCAGTCGCCTTGAGTGAACTGGCGACTAGATGGCACAAGAGTGGGGAAGGTTGCCGTCATTCACTTATCGCCCACATGTCACTGTCATCTGTCGTGAGAATGTCTCTGACAATGATAGATGCGCCTGAAGCGTCTACCGGAAAACTCGTCGCGACAATATCGATCATCATGTCCTCACCAATAGTTAACTCCTCCACCATGTAAACGCCAGAGCGGTTTGTAGTTCCGTTCCAACTAAACACGGCATTCTTCAGGTCAACAGAAACACCATCTTTGATGGTCAAAGTCCCTGTCTCCATTTCATCAGCGCCTGGCTGGTAATAGTCGACCGTATATTCGCCATCCTGCATGGGTTCAATCAATGTCAGTACACCTGCTTCTGAGACCGTGCCAACGCGGGTAGTAGCGAAAGGATTTGATTCGGTCGTCACTTTGATGTAGTCGCCAGGGGCAAGGGAAAAGCCATCAGGGCTCGTCTTAAACGTCACGCTGTGGGTAACGTGCTTTCGCAAAGCGAGCATGTACTTGCAAGCCAACACGGCTTGCTCCTTCTGCGTACACCACTCAGCCATCGGGAATTGCTCCAGTGGCACAGTGCCTTCTAGGTTGTTGCCTTGATCATCGGCTGACGCACTTCCTGCATAGCGAACAAAAACATTTTTCTCTTCCGGCAACTGCAATGCTTGTCCTGATCGATAAGTGCCAGACGCTTTGAATGGCGCTCTATCTTCCTCAGACAAATACTCAACGGTGAAGCTGCCTTCAATAATGTTGCCCGCCGTGAACTGCATCTTGATTGGCACTGCTCCTGTCTCTATATCGCCAGAGCTGGTGACAGGCACAGCCGGGACAATGGCAAACTCTCCCGCCTTGATCACAAAATTACACAACATCAAAGGAGCCAATGATGTTGCATATTCGCGGATATTGACAGGGTCTTGAACAACAGTGTCGCAGAAGATCCGATTTTCAACTAGAAACTTACTGGTCAATTCAAAGCTATCTCGATCAAGCATCGCAGACGAAATTACATCACCGGCTCCTGTGTCTTTATTGGTCAACAGATACCAAATCAAATCAGTGAATAGATTGCTGCGACCTATCGCATCAGCTTGATCGTCAAAAATAAACGCATCAGGGTAAGTGCGCTCTACTTCAACGCCCCCAGGGATCCAATAGCGAAGCTGACTAACATCAACTAAACGGTTGGATGCTCTGATGCTCATCCCAAACATGTTCATGTTGAAGTAAGTCGGGCTGGAGTTATTGTTTACTGTTTCATTGACATAGACCACTTGATGCTCAGGATTGCTATCACATGATGTAGATATCAAACCGGGATAATAGGAGCATTCTGCAACTTGAGATGCGCCAGACCAAATGCGGCCTATGCCATCAAAGTTGCCAGGGCCTGTTGTTGGTTCGCCTACCTGAACCACACGAAACAACGCACAAATTGTTCTATACCCTGCGGCATAAGCATGCGCGAGAAACTTGTTATTTTTGGTGACTGGATCGTTTGTAATGTCATAGCACTTGATGAAAGTATCTCCGACATTCCAATTACCCTTGCTTGTACCGTCTATGACTTCAAAGCTTGGACGATCCCAAATCCACGCACCATACAAAGCAGGCTCATATCCCGGCTTGGATTGCAAGCCTGGAGAATAAATGCTGTTAGCAGTCACCCTGATGCCAATCTCTCGGCCATCTTCTAGCCCTTTATAGATATCCACACTTTTACCAACTGCACCTTGATTTTGCTGTGGGAAACCTAAGATCTCTGATCGCCAGCCATGTGCCTGTCCATGGCCCGTATCCACATTGTCGTTGACGCGATATTCAACTACCTCGACCTGCTTGACTTCATCACTGCCAGGAGTGACGACATAGCCATCAACAGATCCACTTAGCTCGGCATTCAAAAGCAATGTGGCTTGTGCAACACGTCTGCCGGTGTAATAGATGTCAAATGTGCCGTATGGACTACTACCAGCGATTAATTGCTGAGACCCATTAGCACAATCAAGCTGCTCAAAAATTTCTGTGTCGACAAAAGCATCAATGACAGTAGCGGCGGGTAAAGGCTCAAGCCTGAACTCATATCTCGACCTTTCTTGAGGGAATTCAAATCTCAAGTAGTTATAGACATCAACGGGCTGATTGCCGGTTACAACAAACTGATTGTTTAATGCGCCCCAAGCATATTCATTGCCATTCGCGTCAAGTCCTGCTGGCCTTACTTTCACAGTGAAACAGGAAGATCTAGTAGCATACAAATTCATATTGCCATTTGTAATCGTGATCCCTTCTCTGTCGTAATCTTTAAGTTCATCAGGCGATGGAATCTCTTGAAAATTGCAGAGTCCTCGATACTGCTGCCAGACCTGACTTCTAATGCCCACTTCTAATGTGTCGCATTCTCTAGTAGGTCGGATGACTGCCATGGCCTGCTTTGCAACACATGTTGAAGCCAACCCCACATGACCAACATTGTCGCCAATGTCAGATGCCTCACCGGGGATAAAGGTCATGACAATTGTTTTATTCTTGATTTGATTGATATGTAAGACGGTGATTCCACCAGCCCCGAAACGGTCTACAGCCTCTAGCTCAATCACTTGATCTAGTTCATCTTCAGGCTTCCAGATTGGCAGGCTGCGAGTTCGGACAACCCATGTCAACCGACCAATTTGTATGGTTTCACCTAACTGCAGCATATTGTCTGCTGCTATTCTTTCATTCGCAGAAGCGTTTTGAATGTCAGTGCTGTTTACGTCATTGTCGCCATCATAATTAACATCAATAATTACTCCCGAAATCATGAATTTAATCTTCCAGCCAACATCCATAGTGATCAGTTGCCGCTCTGGAACATCTTGATAAGTGCCGCCTGGCGATTGATATTCAAAAATGCCCATCTGTCGGCCATATTCACGGCCAACACCAGGCATTCCCGCACTGCCGCGATCAGGTTCATCACCGCAAATTTTGTCTCTCTCGGCTCCCAACCTTCCCTTGGGATCATCTGTACCTGAAACACTTGGAATACTAATAATTCGCCAGTTAACACGCCTAGCTATCGCATTAGCGATTGGACTGTAAACACCAAAGGTGGTATCACCACTCGGCGTATAAGACATGCAAAATCCGCTGTCCTCTTCGCCATTTGCCGTGGGACAACTAAACACATCTAAAGTTGCATCCGGGTCGCCAGTATCTTTGCCGCCTTGAGTGCCAAGGATTAAATCAGTGGCCTGTATCCGGTTATTGCCTTGAGAGTTGCGATAGTAGACCGCATAGTTATTTGTACTCAGCTTTGATAGCGGTTGAGTTCCAACGTAAATGCTTTGCTCACCAGGAATTGCATTGCCCCATTCACCAGCCGCATAAAGCAATTTTGCAATCTGTTGATTGCCATAACTAAAGAGCCGAGACCAAACCAAATCAGGTGTGACAACAATTCCGCCTGACCTTATGGTTTCACTTCCAACTGTGCGATCAACATATTTGCCGAAAGCAATTGGGACAGGGGTAGACCATGTCGCGACAGGACCAATTGAGTCGAAACCGTAGGTGCTGTTATATCGAGTTGGACCGACAAGATCATTTTGTCTAATTGCAGCCTTTCGCTCTTGCCTGTCAGGTGCTTTTGGCTTTGGAGCTAGCAATATCCCCACACCGGTCAGGACCAAACCGATTGCAATTTGAATCAAAAATGGCTCAAGGCCTGTGTTTTGAATGTCGGGGACATGGTCATAACCAGCAGGCCTGACTCTCCCTCTGCGCTCTACTTCCTTTTTGAACTGAAAATACTCGTCTTCTGTAAGCCCAATGGTCGCGGCTAGTTGCTTTTCATACGGAAGCAATACCGGACTAATGGCTTGAGCCGCCCAAGGGGTTGCCAAAGCACTCTCTCGGTCATTGAGCTGACTACCAGAATGCCTTGATCCCATACAACCCCAAAGACGACTTGATCGGTGTTGATTAACACCACGTCGCCATTGTACTTAGGTTCATCTACGCGATCCCCCCAGTTGGCTATATCACGCAGGATTTGACGATCATTTGCTTTATACCAGCTCTGCTTAAAGTCCGGCGTTTCTATGCCCAAGCACCCTAGGGTCGCATACACAACATGAATACAATCGATCTCGCCCTCACTCCCATCACCACCTAGGCGATAGGGCATGCCAATGAGATCAAATGGTGATGCGATTGGAGTTTGGTAGATGGCCACAGAGATTAAGGTTCAAGGTCCGATCAGGCACATTGGCTTTGACTGAATCCAGGACACTGCTTAGTCGAAGGCTCATGGTTGAATCGTCCCAGGCGCCTGCTGTCACTTGCCCGGTGTAGTTGTAAAGGCGATAAGTGTCAGGAGCATCTGCCGCTACCTGTGGGTCATCAGGGTCAACTCTGACAACACGAACACGCGCTAACCAAAACTCTTCAATAGCCTGCCTTCCCCAAGCCCTAGTAAGACTGGTATTAGGGAAAGTCAATACCGCTTCGACATTTGCACCATTACGGTCCACAGTGATTCCACTAAATCCAAACGGCAAAAAGTCATGGTTGCCATTTGCCCACGGCACCGTTTGGCTTATGTAAAAGTTCTGAAAACGATATTGCACAGCAATATCAGGAATGGTGAACGTCAGATAATTCGCGATTGCGTAGGTCGTACTTGTAAAAACGCCTGTGCTGCTAGTCATGCTTAGATACCAATTTTGCGTCGTGCGCCTGGATTCATCTGCAACCTTCTCATGGTGCGAGCTTCACCAGCTTTACTTGCTTGGGCAACAATGGCAGGCAGTTGATCCTTCCTGACAAAATCCTCACCGCCAATCTGGGTGATGCCACCGCTGATATTGATTGACATTGGCGCCTCAGCCACTGCCATGCCACCACGAGACGGGGTAGGCCCATCGATAACTCCCTCGCCTCTAGTCCCCGACGCATAACGAGCCATTGCGCCACTCATCTTGGAAGCCGGGATTACATATTCAGACTCACCACCTTCGCCAACTAAAGCAGGAGTCGGACCTGTTACATAGCCGCCTTCAGCCATGGGGAACAGATTGGGGAACAATTTTCCTTGGAGACCTGAGATCCCTGCATTTAGGAACATGCGCCCTACATCTTTGAGAAGTGTGCTTGCGATCTCTTGCAAGGCCTCTCCCAAGTCTTTTGTTTTGTTGATGGCAACGTCCAAGGTCGTAACCAAAGCATCTTCAAGCGCAGTGCCGACACGCTGTACAACTTGTCCATAGAACTCTTTCAATTTTTGCGCTTGTTCCAATTCTTTTTCGCGTGCTTTATTGCCTCTAACCAATGCTTCAACCCGTTCCCTTTCCTCTTTGGGAAGGCCTTTCATGATGGTTTCAATCTCTTGAAGTATCGTCTCTTCCTCGCCTCTGCCTGCCAGCTGTGCATCAAGCAATCGCCGCTGCTTTTCCAATGGTTCCAGTGCGTCTTCAATCGCCTGCTTTTCATCTTTTAAGCGTTGAGCCTTGTCATTCCCCAAACGATCTAATTCCTGTTGCAATTGAGCCCTTCTAATGTCTATCTCAAGCAGCTTTTCGTTATTAGGCACTTCTGAGGCCTTGATGTCTGCAATGTCTTTATCGGCCTGCAGCACTAACTTTTTCTTTTCTAGCGTTTCAATTAATGCGGAATTTTCAGCGAGTTGTGCATCAAGCTGTTGCTTATTAAGGCTAGTCAACTCAAGGTCCAGTTCCTTTTGACGCTTTAGTTCAGGGACTCGACTTTTGCGCTGTGATCCACTGCCGCTACTGCTGGTGGCACTACTGCGCACCCCGTCAGGGTCAACGCCAGCAATTTTGAATGCTTCTTGAATCTGGGCGTCGGTCAACGTGTCAAACCCTTCGATTTTTTTGACGCCTTTGTTTAGCAGCTCAACTTCAATGATTAATTTGCGGCGCCTTGCAGCTTCGTCGATTAACCCGTCAACTTCTTTGATCTGCCCCTTTAAGGAATTGATGTCATCAGTTATACCTTTGTAGAAAGCTGAGCCTTGCAGACTTTCAAGTTGTTTTTGCAGTTCTTTTTTCTTGGCGGTAAGTTCTTCTGTCGCAACTCTTACATCTTGAAGATCATCACTTTTCAGGCGTTTGTTGAGCAGTTCTGTTTCTTTATTGACACGACGCATGTCCAAAGCCAGTGCTACCAATGCACCACCGATTGCCACAAACGGCAAAGCAAGTAATGCAATTTTTAACCCAGCGAGGGCCAAAGCAAGCTTGCCTGTAGCCGCCGCAGTGCCAAGAATCAAAGGAGTTAGCTTGCCAAGCCCAATCAGTAAAACGCCTGTGCCTTTAACAAGGGCTGTCAGCGGCCCAGCGACAACCAGCAAGGCAGCACCTAACAGCAACGAATTAACAGCTAGTTGACGGGTTTCCTTGTCCCAACTGCCAAATTCTTTCAAGATCGCAGACGCGCCTTCAAGCAACGGCGTGATCACTGGCAGCAATTCTTCGCCAACAGTTTCGCTAAATTCCGTCAACGCTTTGTCAAATTCACGCGTTGCTTTAAAAGCACCTACAAACCCACCTTGGAGTTGATCGGCACCATTTTTTCTCAAGTTTGTAAGTGCCTGCAACAGCACATCACTGCTCACTTTGCCGTCAGCGGCTAGTTTCTTGACCTCGCCACGGGGGACTTTCAGGACTTTTGAGACCTCAGTGATCACCTGAGGCGCAGCTTCATTGATTGCCCTGAATTCTTCGCCTTGTAACTTGCCAGCACCTAACGCTTGGCTTAGCTGCAGTGTGGCTGATGCAGCCTCTTGCGTCGTCGCCCTGTTCTTCACAAGAACAGTGTTCAAACCTTCGTAGATGTTTTGCAAGTCCTGAAGGCTTGCACCCTGTTCGCCGAGCCTGTTACCCAAATTGATGTAGTCCTGCAGCACTTGCGTCTGAGACAACAGGAATTTGTCAGCTGACTCTTTTGCTTTTTCGTTCAGGCCGATTAACTGCTTAAATTCGTTTTCAAGCACCCCGACACGCGCTTGCGTGCTTTCTTTCAGTGACGCAGCATTAAAAGCTGATCGTGCAGCTAAGCCCCCACCACCAGCCACCAAAGCGCCGCGAAGGCCAGAACCTTTGCCGCCCAGGAAACCGCCTGTTTTTTTGATTCCGTTAAGCGTGGTTTTAAGTGCTTTTGCACGATCATTGGCCCGCCTTAGCTCACGGGTGCCTTCCTTTACTTCGTTTGTATATTTTTCCGCTGCTGGCTTTAGACCCCGCAGCCTTGCTTCCAGTCGTTTGATTTCAGATTTATTGCTTGACAGATTTGCCTTGGCCTTGGCTAAAGCCTCATTACTTTGTTTAATCTTGTCGCTTGTCTGGCCAACCAAAAACGGCTGAACCCGGTACAACTCATTCAGCTGACTGACTGTTTCTTCCTGTTTTTGCAGGTTGGCTTCAAGTTTTTTTGATGCTTGGTTTGTTTGCTCTAAATCACCTGCGAGTTTTTTTGACGCCTGGCTGACCTTGGCCACGCCGCCACCCAGCAACGAACTACCCAACAGTCCGCTGCCTGCCGCTGCCGCTACATTTCCACCGCCTCCACCTTTGACGCCAGCATCAACAGGCTTGATCTGCTTGCTCGTTCTGCTGAGCCGCTTTAATGCCTTGTCAGCTGCAACCGCTTCTTTGTCAAAGCGATCCAGCGCCGCAGTGCCTTTATTAATCCCGCTCAGGGTTTGACGATCAAATGCCGCCTCAAGTTGACGCTCAAGCTTTTTCGTAGTCGCTAACGACTTTTCAAGCTCGCGTTCCAGCTTTTTAAGCCGATTCGCGCCATCGGTGACAATCCTGACCTTGAGGGTTGATTCAGCGATTGGATCAAGCCCCCGAGGTCTTCAATCAGCAAAGTCTAATCAACGTCGGCGCAGTGCTTTTCGGTGTGCTTTGTCTTGCTCTTCTGCCTGCAAATTAAAATAGGTAACCCATAGCCAGACTTCCTCAGTCGTCATCTCTCTGCGAAGTTGGCCAAGGGTCAGGCCTAATTCTTTTGCAATGTGCAGCTCAGCCAACACTCCGCTTTCCTTTGCCAACTGTTTCGTCAGCACTTTTCATGTCCAGCTCTTGCTGCTCCTCTTCCTCTTCATCGTTAACAAGTAGGGCTAACAGAAGCTTTTCAACCTCTGCACGCTCAATGGCGTTTCTTAGGGTCGGTGCATCAGCGGGGGTAAACAAAGGCTGATCATTGTCATCCTTCGCTTTTTTGATCAGCAACTGAATCCCAGTGTCTGTCACATCGTCAGATCGTGACTGCTTTTCTGCGGCACGTTGCTCAGCAATAGTGAGCGGAGTCATCCAAAAAGAAAACTCCTCTCCTTTGATCAAAACCTGCTTTTGAATCTTGCGCGTATTACCTGCGACTTTGAGAAGCCTGTCAATTGCACGACCGGGCATTGCGAGTTCGAAATGGTAATAGCGAAACAATAGCAATAAAAAGCCCCACCAAAAAGGCGGGGCACAGAAACACCAAACCCAATCAGACGATTGGTGTGCTCAAAATGTGAGTTGGGTTCTGGATAGTGAAACCAAGCTCAGCGGTGGTCGGGTCATCAGGATTGGCACTCATGCTCATTGAGTTGATCTTCACGTCTGACTCGATATAGAGAGACGCTGAATCATCAAGAGCACCGTTGGCGTAAACGGCATTCACATACAGCTTGACCTTTGCACCTTCCTGAGACTTCAGCAACACATTGCTGATCAGGCGGTTGGCAAGACTGGTTTGATCGTCTGTGAAATAGACGGTCATTGTCCCAGTGCCGCTGGCGTAGGAAGGCTGTGTCTTCCTGAATTGGGCGTACTTGCTGCCTGCCTGCGCACCACAAGGCAGGGTCGTAACGTCAAGCTCCTCGCGTGAAATCTCAACCGAAAATTCGCGTACTTGGCAGATTGCACCAAATTCCGCATACTCAATCTTGATGTGATTGGCCGCACCAGGCGTATCACCTGAGCCAGTACCGCCATCACCAGCAAGGGTGACAGCCGTTCCACCAGGGGTGGCAGCAACATCAATGCTGGTGTCAGTTCTGGCGACCACGTAATAGGCAGTCACTGCCTGAGCAGTAGATGCGGTCAGGCTCCCATCGAGTTGGGCCGTGCCTTCCTCGTAAAAAGCGACAGGATCACCTAGCTGGTAATCATTGTCAGAAGGAACTGTGATTGAAGTTCCAGCGGGAAAGTCTGTGTAATCAAGCAAGCAGAACTGAGTTCCGGCTGGCTTAAAAAAGACTGCCCCA
>MDSX01101240.1_pt1 | contig 12119 bp, 4 predicted proteins | sample 811141 | NCBI WGS metagenome assembly MDSX01 (sample SAMN05326642, study PRJNA326480) | marine metagenome | isolation source: seawater | place: Atlantic Ocean: South East | collected 2010
AGAAAACTAGAATTAGGTCAACGTGGTGGTATGTTAGATCAGCTAGGCGTTGATTCGTATCAAGCAGCTGGTGCATACCGAGACGCAGCTCAAGGTAAGGGCTTGTTTGGATCTGGTGCATTAGGTGATCAAATTACTGCAATGAAAGATACTATTGGTGATGCACAAATGGCTCAATTAGGCCAACTTCAAGGTGCTGCATCAATGGGTGGAAACTTAGGCGGTGCAAGATCACAAGCTATGAATGCTGCGGCTTTATCTAAGACCGCTGGTGATATGGCTTCTGATGAATTAGCTAAGAGACGAGCAGCTACTTTATCAGGCGCTCAAGGCGTTATCGGATCTGGTAACACTATCGGTAATCAATTTGGACAAGGTATTGCAGCAACAGAGGGTGTTGGCTCTGCACTACAACAACAGAAACAGAATGAAGCTGATGCAGCTTATCAAGGTATATCAAGATTATTTGGTCTGTATGGAGCTCCTGCTGTAGGATCAAAGACAGAAAAAGTCTCGTCAGGAGGTAAGTAATGGGTCAAGGAACGACTGGCGCAATGCCAACCCCTGCTGTTATGCCGCCTCAACAAATGCAACCTTTTGTTGGACGAGGTGGTCCTAATGCTTTTGGTTTACAACAAGAACAAGTAAGTATGCAAGGGATGCCTATTCAACAAGCTCCTTTAGCTACTGCTCCTCCTGTAGATATGCAAGCTAATAATTATACAACAAATATGAATCAACTTAAACCTGCTGGAGGTGCAAAATAATGGCACAGATATTACAAGGTGCTGGTGGAACTCCAGTGTTAGATGAAGATATGTTAGAAAAGATGAGAGCTTCAGGTAAAGCTTACGCTGTAGAAGGTGAAGATCCTCGTATAATACAAGCAGGATCTGTTGGCAATGCAACAATACCAATGGCACAATACGTAACTGGCACAGGTGCGCCTGTTGACTTAGACTATACGTATAATCCATATATACCTGAAGATAAAATTGGCGATATTATGGCTAAACAAAAAGAAGAAGCTGAAGGTGATGACAGCTCAAATGGATCAGGTTCTGATGGTCCACCTGAACCAGGAGAACCTGGATACGAAGAGTACATGATGTATAATGCTGGACCAGATAGTCAAGCATCAGATGGTTTAGGTGGTGTAGGTTACACAGGTCTTGCTGACACAATCGATGGTGGAGGTATGGGTGCTATTGGTAATACATTTCAAGGCGGTACATACTCAGGTGCTCTTAACGCTCTGGGTGTAACTCCTTACGGTTGGAATCAACCGATGTATGAAGGTGGCTCTACATTTCAAGATCTTGAAGGTTCTGGTAGTTTATCTGCATTTACTGATGGTGAAGGTAATATATCTATTCCCAACGTAGGACCTGTAGGCGGCGCAGGAATAGGTGTAGATGTTGGTGGAACTGGTGGTAGCTCAAGTAATAATGCTCCTAGTATAGGTTTTTCACCAGGTCCTGCATTCAACTACGGCGGTAAAGTTAATAAGTACGGCTACGGTGGACCAGTAGCAGAACAAGAAGATCCATATGCAGTTATGCCAGTGGCTAAGCCTGCACCAATAGCTCCTCTACAAGGCGCACTCGCAGCTAATCAAGTTAATAGTCAATATCAAAAGCCTTGGTACCAACAGATGGGACAAGATGCAGGAACTTCTGTTATGTCTAACATACTTATGAAAGGTGCATCTATGTTAATTCCAGGACTTGGTTTAAATAAAGGCGGAGTGGTTTGTCCTTGTGGTACACCTGGATGTCCTGGTTGTGGTAAAGGGTATAATGATGGCGGTCCAACTCCTAGTATTTTGCGTAGTGAGTATTTTGGACTAGATTCTGTACCTATTAGATCAGGCTATAGGACTTCTAAGTATATGCCAGCTGAGCTTCAAGAACCAGTAGGAGATCCTACAAAGCACTTTTCCTCCGACCGTGTTGATAGAGAACATTTCGCTAGAGCTGATGCAAACCCTAGTATGTGGAAGACTGAGCCTGGTCTTGACCATCGCGGTTCGCAAGGCCCAATTGTAGTAAGGATTCCATCAGGCAACAGGACTTCTAGTAAAATGCCAGCTGAGCTTCAATCTCCAGTAGGAGAAGGAGTTCTAAAACAAACTGGTCCGTTAAGTATTAAAAATCAGATCGCTATTAAAGAATCTGAAGCTAAAATTAAAAGAGAAGATATGAAAGCTTACGCTGATGTCTATAAGAAAATGAAAGGACCTTTGCAACAAGGAGAGTAGCAGATGAAAAGTTTAACAGACCCTACAAATAGGGATACTGAACCGGCTATGCTGACTGAAGGCGAATTTGTTTCTACAAAGGAAACTATGGAGATCTATGGTCCGACATTAGTAGCACAAAATAACCATGGGCTTGCTCTTAGAGCAGCTCGTAATAAAGCTTTCTTACAAGGCAAACCTATACCTAAGATGGTACCTCCTCCTGAAATGATGAACTCAGGTGGTATAGTATTATCAGATAAAGATAAAGACCTATTAATTAGAATGGCTGCTGCGGAAGCTAGAGGTGAAGACCCTGAAGGTCAAGCGGCGGTTATGTATGTTGTTTTAAATAGACAAAAAGCAAATAGAGAAGAATTCAGCGGTGATAAAATAGAAGATATAATAAATCATCCAAATGCGTTTACCTCTACAGTTGATGAAAACAAGGGCTACTATAAGTTAGATGATACTGACATACCAAAATCTGCGGAATATAAAAAAGCTAAAGGTATTCTTAATGATATACTAAGTGGTAAAATGAAAGATCCTACAGGCGGAGCCGAGCATTTTCTAAATCCTGATAATTTAGATGAATATCCTAAGTGGTGGAGAGAAGGTACGCATAACAGAAAACGAATCGGTCGACATGTATTTGCCCTTAACAATAAAATACATAACTTAAAAACTCCACCGCCTAAAGTACGCAAGATACCAGGATACAACAATGGAGGTATACCTATGGAAGATGATGATAATATAATGAACTTCATCATGAACTATCAAGGTAAGTTAGGTGACGTTAATCCTGAAGACGTAGCAGCTGGTATAATATCAGATGAGGATCTACTACAGAACTCGTCAGATGCAGGAGCTAATAGCTTTATGGAAGCTAATGATATGCAGTATGGAGATCCGAGACAATCTATACCTATGCCTGGCGCATTCATGGGGAATATAACAGATGCTCAATCATTACGTGCTGGTGTAGTTAGACCTGACATGATGCCTCCTGGATATGTGCCGACTGCTCCAGAAGTAATGCCGCGTAGTACATCGCCTCAAGGTGGTGCAGATAGGATTGCTCTTAATAACATAACCTCTAATTTAGATTTACAAGTTCCTCGCAGTGGTGGGCTGATGAATGCTATTGTACCTCCTGCTTATGCTGGAGAAGATCCTTCTCAAATGTTAAGTCAATACTTAGCTATGAGAAACAATCCTGAGATGTTTAATAGAATGAACAGTAGCGAGCAGCAGCGTCTTATAACAAGGATAGATGAGCTACAAAGTCAAGTAAACGCTGATAATAAACAACCTTTCTTTGATCTATCCTCAGCTTACGACGCGGATGGCAACGAGATTATGGAAGATGGTGAAAATGTTCCACCTACTATCAACAAGTTTGCAAGACAGAATATAGAAGCTCAGATTACTTTAGCAGAGAAATCAAGGCAGGAAGGAGAGAGAATACTTAAACTTGCTTCTTCAGAAAAAGACAGATTAAAGGCTATAGCTATAATTGAAAAAGCTAATTCTGATATAGAAAGATATAATGCAATACTAAATAAAGATAACGAAAGCTATAAGACAATTGGTAATATAATAGATAAAAATTCTTTACGTAACTCAGAGTTAGAACTAGCTAAGTTAAGAAAAGAATTAAATAATGCTGGTAATCCATTACATATAGCGCAGTTAAATGAGTTGATACCAGAGTTAGAAACATCAATTGATGAGCAAAAGAAAGCATTAAATGATGATAAGACTACAGATGATAAAAAGGTAGAAGAAACTACAAAAGTATTAACATCAAGAGTTCCTATCGGTAGAAAACTAGAAGAAGCTATTAAATCTGGTGCGGTAGAAAAAGCTGGTAGTAAAGTAAAACAAGGTAGTCCTCAGTGGGAAGGCGCAAAGAGCTTCTTAAAAGATATATTTGGAGACATCTTTAATAAGAAAGATTTAGTAAGAGCTATAACAATTTACTTAGGCGCTAGGATATTTGGAGCCTCAGGTAATCAAGCAGGTGCTATGGCGGGTAAGTATTACTTAGGTAAACAAGATCAGCATGAAGCAACTGTTGCAGCCTACATGAAGGCTGGTAAACATAAGCCTTCTTCTATTGCTAAGTACGCTAAGACTAGGAATTTAAATGATTTAGAACTTATTGGTACATCAGTTACTCCTACTAATACATATGAAACTTTTTACAAACGCCTTCCTGGTGGTAAAGAACTTAAAGTAATGGCTAGAAAGTATAAGATAGGTGAGGATGGTTCTGGTTGGAAGATTCAAATAGCTGATCCTGATAATCCAGGAAAACGTATATGGGTAGCCTTCGATCCTACTCAAGGCTTTACTACTGATGGTAGTAGGTTTAGGTCTGGTGGTGATAAGTATACTAAGGAAGTAGCTAGACTACAAGAGTTAGGTGCAAAATTAGTTAAGCCAGAGTTATCAGTTATAGATGACGCTGGTGTTGAGAAGAGAATCTTTGAAAACTTTAATGAACAGAAGGCTGGTCTTCAATGGGGAAATTGGACTATAGATAATGACATTCCTGCAGACACCTCGGCTGACATGCTTAACATGGCTGTTCAGATGATGAAGCAAGAAAAGAAAAAGGATCCAGATAAGAAAGCTGGTTATGGTTCTATAAAACCTTACTTAGATCAGACATACGTTACAGTTGTTACTGAAGGTACTGGAGTTAGCGGTGTAGCATTTAAGAACGCTGAAGGTGACTACATTCCTACGGGTGATTTAAAGATAGCTATTTCTAATGTACGTCAGACAGCTATAAAAGCTAATCCTGATTTAGCAAATTATAATTCAGTTATGATGGATACAATGATTGTAGCTAACGCTAATAAGAACTATCAAATATATCTAGATAGAATATTATTAAATAAACCAGATGATATGAGTGAATTAGATTTTCTTAATAAGAACGATAAGTTTAGAATATCAGCTCAGTCAATGAAACCTCAGACTACTCCTTTATACGAGTTCATGAGAGCAGGTGGTATTAACGCTACATAGAATGGAGTCATAAATGGCAGAAATAGAAGTACAAAACTTCCTACAATCTATAATTGATTACACTCCTAATAAGATTGGAGTTATGGAAGCTGTTGATGGTGATACCGTTATTCACCCTGACATAGATAAACCTATTAGACTTGAAGGCTATGATACACAAGAAGTACCTAAGTGGATTGAAGGTGAATATAAAGCTGGTACTGCAGGCGGTGAAACAGAAGCAAATGTATTAACTCGTCTTGCAAATGAGATGGGTTATACTGAACTTAGGTTACGCCGTGATAGTAGCGGTAGACCGATAATAGATAATACTAAGAATAGATACTTAGGAGATCTATATAACGATCAAGGTCAATCATGGAAACGTAAGTTACTTAGTGAAGGTATACAGAATCCTACTAAATATACATCTCAAGAGAACAGAATATTCTTTGAGTTAGAACAACAAAGAAGACAAGAAGAATTTACATCAGGTGTATACGAAGAAGATGAGTGGTCTCGTGCAAGAGATGAAATACTAACTGCATTAGACAAAGAAGGATATAGGAAAGCAGGTATAAAACTTATAGCTCAAGATGAAAGAGAGCTAAAGTATATGCGAGATATGGGTCTAGGTAATTACTTTACTGATGCTGAAGTTGTATCTAGAAGTAGTGATAGAACTCTTCTTAATAAAGCTTTAAATCCTATGAGTGATACTTGGAGTAAGACTTGGGTTGGTGTAAGAGAAGCATCGTTCGGTGCACTACTAGCTGCCGGTGATTTAACAAATATAGAAGCTATCTCTCATATAGGTGAGATGGGAGTTGAAAGAGCACGTAGGCAAATTGAACCTTACGCTGATTCTATACAGTCTTATAAAGATGTAGATGGTTTCTACAGTGGTTTAGAATACTTTACTAATATGATAGCTATGTCTGTACCTTACATGGGTATAACAGCAGCTGCTTACTTTGCTGCTCCTGCTACTATGGGAGCATCTCTAGTAGTACCGTCATCTCTATACGCTGGTCAAACGTATAACGAGATGGACGATAAGAATAAGAACGTTGGTGTTGCAGCTATATCTGGTGTAACACAAATGGCATTAGATCTACTAGGTCTTAGGTATATTATGAAGTCACCTATAGCTAGTAAAGATTTATTTCAAAAAGCTTATAAAGAGTTAGTTAATAAAGGTATGAGTGGGGCTCAAGCTAGACAAGAGATAGGTAGAGCAACAAGACTATCTTTAGCTAAGTTTGCAGGTGATGCAGCGAATGAAGCATCTAAACAGTTAGCTGCTAAACAAGTGTTCTTAGACTTAATTAAAAGACAAGCTAAAGCAGGTACTGTGGAAAGTGTTACAGAGGGTCTACAAGAAGCTACAGCTTATCTATCAGCGCACCACATGGACATAGGCCACGGCGTAATAAATATGGAAGAGCTAGTATCTCGTACCACAGAAGGTATGGTTGCAGGCGCAATGTTAGGTGGTGGTATAGCAACTTTAGGTTCTGTACAAAACTATGCTGGCTGGACTGATGTTAAGTATAGGTTAGCACCTGCTCATGAGAAAGATTTATCTGTTGCTTCTATGCTGTCAGAGTTAGAAGCGAATTCTAAAGAAGGAATGAAGTCTAACGAAGAGAATGCTGCTGATGCAGCTGTAAGGCATGATAAGTATAAGAGAGGTAAAGGATCTAAGAGTTTAAATAGTGAACCTGAACATATCATGATTAGATATGATGAAGAAATAGATCGTCGTAAGAAACAAGGTATTGTTGATGAGAGTAAAGAGCGGCTTATGAATCCTCTAGGGTTATTCCAAGGTTCTGTTCCTAATGCTATAAGCAATGCCGATGCTACAATGTATAGATCATTAAGAAGGTTAAGAGACTTACTTGGTGGTGTGTTGCAAAGAGTATATGATGGTGAAAACTTCATGTCAACTAAGCATCATCGTGTTGCTATCTATAAGAATATGGTTAAACCAGATAAAATGTTCTTTAAAGAAATGGGAGAAGCTGGTAGACTTAATATTAAAGCAAGAGAAAGAGCTAGTCATACACTATTAAATTTTGTTAATAAGTATTCTAGAAAGAATAAGTTTGATGAAAACCTTGTACCTAAAGACTTACCTAATAGACAGAACTTAGTAGATAACGCTAAGCTTATAGAACTACTCTCTAATAAATTACATAGAGATCAGGTAAACGCTGGTGCTAAGATGGGATTTATTCCTAACTACTTGTTTAGATTTAAAGGTATAAATAAGCGTAGTGTATATAAAAATAAAGCAGAGTTTCAGAAGTTACTTCAAGAAGAATATAACTATACTCCTGATAAAGCTAAGAAAAGTACTGATGAGTTAATAGATAACAACGAAGTATATGATTTAGAATCTGCGGAGTTTAGTGTTACTAACCAAGGTATTATACCTTCTGCTCATAGAAAGAGATCATTAAACCTAGCTGAGAATCCTAAGTTTGCTAAGTTTATGGAGCAAGACCTATATAATAATATTAGTCAAGCGTCTAAACAAGCTGCTAGATTTATAGGTCATCGTAAGTTTATAGGTGAGAACTCTAAAATTATAAATACTTTACTTCATGAAGCTGAATACTTAGATGGTGCTCCTAGAGAGAAAGTAAATAAGATTGCTCGACTAGTTAAAGACGTACTTGATTCAGACTCTGGTAACTATAATAGACCTACCACAGAGATGGGTAAGAAACTACAAAGGTTGCAAAGAAACTTCTTAACATTAAGTACATTTGCATCGTTACCTCTAGCTGCAATATCATCTACAGTTGAGTTAGGTCTTGTAACTAAAGGCTTAACAGCTGAAGAAATATTCAGTACTAAGAAAGGTAAAGATGGTCAACATACTGGATTAAAAGGTATAGGCAGAGAGCTAGGTAAAGCGATATGGGATGGAACTAAAGAGGTAGCAGACTTAGGTACCCAAAGATCCTCTAACGATATATTCTCTTGGGGCCAGCAAAGACTTAGAGAATTAGGTCTATATGACTGGTCAGTAGGCGCAGCTACAGTTACAGGTGTTACTGAAACTAATGCAGCACAGCAGATGTACTTTGAAGCTTTCTTTAAATGGAATGGTTTAACCGGTATTACTAACTTACCTAGAGCTATGAGAGCTTCTTTGTTTGGAGACTTCTTATACAATAGAGTAGAAGAAATACATTTACATCGTCAAAGTGGAGATCCTAAAACGAGATCTGTGCAAGAAGCTGAGCAACAGCTACGTGATTTAGGTGTTCGTATAAATGGACCTAACAATATTGTTGATCTAATGTTTGATTCAGACTTAATAGCTACTGGTAAAGACTTAACAGCACTTAACCCTACTGGCGAAATAACTGTAAGCAATAAGTCTGCTCAAAAAGTATTTACTGATGTTAAGTTTAAAGAAGAAATGCTAGGTAAGCAAATACAAGAAGCTACCTTTAATTTTATTAGAGATGCCGTTGCATTACCTGATGCTGCTAACAGACCGTTGTTCTATCAAGATCCACGGTTTGCTTTATTCTTTCAATTTCAAGGGTTTATAGCTACTTTTACAGCTAACCATATACCTAAGTTATGGGGTGAGTATATTAAACGAGGTACTCCAGCATTAAAGTACAATGCATTCGCTACTATGGCGACAATGATTATGCTTAGCTTTGCTTCACAGTGGCTTAAGGATTTACTTAAGTATGGAGAGTCTACTCCTTACTTAGATGAAGCTGAGTATTACCAAAGAGGTGTAAGATCTTCTGGATTATTAGGTACAAGTGAAAGGATTATAGATCAGTTCATGCCTTTGTACGATTATAGATCTGGATCAGGTCCTACTGCGTGGGTGTTTGACACTACTGCAAGTGAAGCTCCTGCTATAGGCTATGGTAAAAGAGTATTAGGTGCTATGCGTAAATTCTCTGAAGGTGATGTAGGAGAATCTGTAAGACTAGGTACTAAGTTACTTCCTGTTGTTGCACCATTTAATCAAGTGGGTACTCAATGGGGAAAATTTGCAGACAGATGGAACTTTAAAGGTGGAATAGAATAATGGCAAAGATTAATGTATCGACCCGTGTCCAACCAATAGTGGGCGGAGGAGATGCTGAACAAGCATTAAAACAAAAAGCAGCAAGAGCATTTGCAGGTCAGCAATTAACTGGACAAGAGCCAGAGGTAAAGGCTTTTCTTGATAGCGTAATAAACATAACTCCTGCAGAAATAGAGCAAGCTAAAGCAGAAGGTGCAAACATAGATAAGAACCTTAGAGGAGACACTTTAATTAGTACTCCTGATGTAAGGTACACTGACGAGGATATGCGTGAAGGTGTAGTTCCAGATGAACTATACAGATCAAATCTAAGAGAACGTCGAGCAGCCCAAAGAGCTGGAGAGCGGCGCAGTTACGATTTTATAGCTAAAGAAGAACAGCCTACTAAGAGTACTTTCTTTGGTGGCCAAGAATTTAAAAGTGATTCAACGGATGATGGTGGTTTAACAGAACGTCTTAAGAAAGGATTAATTAATATACATACTAATGGACTGTTTAGACTAGGTACTAATCCGGTAGGTCAGACATATCCTGATGCAGCAAAAGTTGGTAAAGGCACTAACGTTGACGGTGTGTATACTCCACCACCACAGCAGTCAGTTGATGTTGCAACACAACAAGCGTCAGTCGCACAACAAACTCAATTTAATGATAAGACTGGAGAGCCATATGATCTTAAGTTAACTAGAGCTATCATGAAAGGTGGAGGTCTAGCTTACAATAAAGATATAGATGAAGGATCTCATATGCCTTCACAAGACTATGATAGAGTAGCTTTACTTACAACTGAAAATGCTATCGCTGATAGAACATATTTAGCTGTAGATGATTTTGAAGTTGATCCTATTACTGGTCAGAAAGTAACTGATGAAACCAGAGAAAAAATGCTGGCGGAAGAGCAAGTTGCTGCAGAGCGTAAGCGTCTAACAGCAGGTGTTAAAGTAACTATGGCTGCAGGTAATGGAGCTTTAGGTAATCAGATACACCAAGAGTGGTTACGTCTTAATCCTGATATTGAACAGACTAAACTAACTAGAGAAGAAGCAGAGACATTAGGTTCAGCTTATAAAGAACTGTATGCTAATATTAATCCTGATATACTACAACGCGTTGAGACTAAGTTTAAACAAACAGAGTTTAGACTACTCGATGATGCTGTACCTAAGCTTTTAGCTGGACAAGCTTTACGTCAGGCGTTGTTTCCTAAGCAGATTATAAAACCACTATCAGCTCCTATGTTGTCTGGTACTATTAGTGAAGGAGATATGGCTAACTTTACTAAGACAGTGTTAGGTCCTGTAGGTGAGAAGCAAGTAAAAGAAATACTTACAGCATTTAGAAACTTAGGATCTGTTGGCCATGTAGTTGATAAACGTAGAAATAAAATACTTCTTGCAACATTACTTAGACACTTAAATACTAATGATGTTATGTCTTGGGAAGCTGAAATACACGGTATGGGTGAGACTAAAAGTAAAGAATACTCTGCTAAAGAAAAGTTTCAAATCAATGAGATGCTTAAAGAAGGTTATGTATATAACGATGAGATAGGTTATTACACTCATCCTGCTGAGGGTAAACCTGATATACATGTAAGTTATCTTTACAATGCTAAAGAAGTTATGGATAGTGGTATGGATAGCTATGCTCAGCAAGTTCATGCTATTCAAGCAGCAAGGAATCAAATAAGTTTCTTAACATTCGCTAGTTTAGGGTATAACCAACGTATTATACCTCAGCAAACTTACTTTAATCCTGTTACGTCTAAGGTAACTAGGTTTGTAACTAGATCTGCTAGACCTGATGTAATAAAACCTGCATCTATACAAGAGAAGAACTTACGAGAAATGTATTCATCTATATTAGTTGATGGTACATCTAAGAAGATGCCTAAGGTAAGAGAAGAGATGTTAAGAGCAGCAACTCCACAACTAAGAGAGTGGGGTAATATACTAAGAGAACTACAGAATGTAAGTGATAGCGACTACGAAATAGTTGCTGATGCTATAGCTAATAAGATACCTATTAATGATCCTGCATGGCCTACCGACGCAGCTAACAGAGTTGCAGGTAATCTTCAGTTAGATCCACAACAACATGGTGGACTTATGGCTGCTATTAAAGATAAAGGTGGCTTTGAAGGTTTAGTATACATAGATGGTTTAATAGACTTTGCTAACTACATGGACGCAAGAACAGCTGGTAAAAACTTTACTACATTCTTTAATGCTTATCCTGATGGTATTACTAATGGTATTGCGTCTAACGCTGTACAAATGGGTCATCAACAGACAGCTAAGCGTACCGGCGTTATAAGAGAAAACGATGTAGGTGATTTGCTTGATGATGGTGATGTTAGAGATGTTGTTGCTAGATCTGCTCTTGCATCTTTAGGAGACGGCTGGAATAATGTTTCACAAGATACCGATAAAGGTATTGATATGACTACACACTTAAATGTACTAGCTACTGAACTATACTCTGAGAAAGCTATAAACAAAAGTACTACTATGGTTTACGGTTATGGTATGGAGTTGCAGAGTTTCTGGATTAAGTTTAGAGATGGTCTTAATTTAAAGTTAGAGTATGATAATCCTAAGTTATTAAATGCATATAATTATCTAATGAGTCAAGCAGCTTTTGATAATGATTTAGAAGCGTTATCTAGAGTTATAAACGAAAAGTATTCTACTTCACTTGAAGATACTATGTCCACTGATGCTATACAATCAAGACGATTAGTACGCGCAGCCGCCGGTATTCATGCAGCAATGGATGAAA
>MDSX01021708.1_pt1 | contig 12117 bp, 10 predicted proteins | sample 811141 | NCBI WGS metagenome assembly MDSX01 (sample SAMN05326642, study PRJNA326480) | marine metagenome | isolation source: seawater | place: Atlantic Ocean: South East | collected 2010
AAGGATACCGTGCGGAGGCCTAAAGGAAAGCCGCCCGGACGCAGTGTGCGCCCAGGCGGTTCATATAGCTTGAAGTTTGCCGGATCCAAATCCGACTGGCAAGCTAGAGCTTGATGCGCTCCTGCGCGTTAGAGCGCGTGAGCGAAACGGTCAGAGGCTCCCCCCCTTCCACTGTGATTGGAACATTCCAGTAGAGTTCCGTATAGGCCTGCTCGTAGCGAGCGTAGATCCAGTACTGTCCTGGTTTCACCATTAGGCCACCCCGGGCTACGCCACTGGCATCCGTTGTGTCCATGACCCAGTCCAATCCAAGTACGCTCTGTTTCTCAGCGAAGACAGTTCCAACACCTGCAAATGCGTCGTCCGCCCAGTTGTCCTGCAAAACCCGCACTGAATCCGATGCACGGATTGTACCCTGCTGTAGTGCGTCGAATGCGGAAAACGTGCGTTCTTGCGCTCGCTCAGCAGCACCGAGCTGACTGTCCCAGTCGTTGAACTCGCGGAACAAGACAACGTAGTCACCGGACCCACGATTCAGCGTCTCAAGCACGCCACTTAGTTTCTGTAGAGTATCGCGAATCGTCGCCCAACGGCGAGTCGCAGCGTCCCACTCCGCCTGAGCTGCTTGGACTTCGGCACGTTGTTCGATGAGGTCCTGTGGTACCTCTGGTTCCGGTGTCCCAAACGCAGTCGTCATCGAATCAAAGACGACGTCACGGTCGAAAGGAATCAGCTGCACCTCGATATCTGAGAGGGCAAGCTGCATTGTGCCTTCGGCATCGGGATTCTGAACGTCGATCTCCATTGTTACTACAACCTCGGCCGGACCGCAGGCGGCTGCGGCGAGGATGAGGGCAAACGGGATGGACCTTCTCATGAAACTGTCTCCGTCGATCGTATAAAGATGAATCCGAAGCCTCGAAGCTAGTGACCGTAAAAAGGCCGATCAACCTCTCGACGGTGCTAAGAAAATCATGGCGATGATCCTCGAACCCTCAGTAACACTTTGTCCGCAATCAGTTCCGACTGAGGTTTGGCAGGATAAACCGGTACGGGTCCTGCGCGATTCCATCAACTTTCACCTCGTAGTGTAGGTTCGGTGCAGTCGCGGTCCCAGTGCTGCCGACCTTAGCGATAACTTGCCCTCGCGTGACGTTCTCACCAGCCTGAACGACCAGCTCCGAAGCATGGCTGTACAGCGTTGTGAACCCGAAACCGTGGTCGATCTCTATGGTGAGTCCGTATCCTACGACCCAACGTGATCGAGTCACGCGACCCTTCGCGGCAGCCACTATCGGAGTGCCAGCTGGCGCAGAAATATCGATGCCTAAATGAGGCATCGGCAAATGATGAAGCGGATGCACTCGCGACTTAGAGAACCCACTGCTGATCCACCCCTCTGTTGGGAGAATTGATGGCGTAGACTCGAGTAGCTCTCTGTAGTTACGAACCGAGTCTGTAGCTTCGGTCAGGCTCTCGGAGAGCAGCTTGGCGCGCCTCTCCAGTTCACTGAGATCGTAGACAGCGGAGTATATCTGCATCGCGGTCTCAGAGTCCGTTTCCGAGAAAGGCAAGGATTCAGACATCCCCAGACCTGGCCCGCCCACACCAACCTTCATGACCTCAGGGCTGATGGTCTCTAGTCCAGCCAGATTGCGGAAGTGGGCATCGTCTTCAGCGACTCGGTCTAGTGTAGCTTCGAGATTCGCAATCTGTTCTTGGAGCTGAGCCAGTCCGGCTTCGAGTGTGCTATTTCGTGCCTCTGTGTCTGCTAACTGCGACTGATTGAGTAAGCCGACACCAACGACACTAGCACTCAGAAATACGACTATGGCCGAGGCCACACCTGCCGCCACGATCAGCTTCCTCAGGAGTGGAGAAAGCGAGTATTGTTTGGCTGGTTGGTCCAGTCCTCGCATAACGAGAAGGGTCCATTTGTCTCGAGCCACAGTTCTCCCTCACATTCCGTGAGCGCGTGATTCAGTCCTACGCTCAGCGGGGTAGATGTGGCCCCGAGACCGACAGACTCCGACGGAAAAGTTACTTATCATTGAAAAGCGTGGTCAAGCGAGCTGACACTGCATTGTTTGAAGGCGGCCGATGTTGGGATCACGTCGTCTTATCCATCCACTCTGGATGCACTCTCGGGAAGAGCGGGTCTCCTGTTGCCAATCTTTTACCGGTCATGTCCTCAGCTACTGCCTTTTCTAAGGTTGGAACGCCATCTAGTCCCAAGCGGAGCGCGAGTTCATGCATCTTCTCGGTTGCCACTGGCTGGAATAATGCGCAGAGCACGACCAAGACTCGCGCTAGCGTCGCGAGCGTTTCGTCAAGCTCGGTAGCAAGCTCAGGATCTTTTGCTTGTGCCCAGGGCTTACGCTCTTCGATGTATACATTAGCGGCTCGAGCTAAGTCCATCGCGGCAGCAAATGCGTCATGCACCTTCAGTCGCTCTATCGCTGAGCGTGCTGATTCGAGTGCGTGATCAACTTCAGGGTCAAGTCCGTTAGAAGCTGCGTCAGGCACGAGGCCAGCGCGATATTTGTTAATCATCGACGTGGAGCGGCTCACCAGGTTACCCAGCACGTTGGCGAGCTCATCATAACGTGCTAAGAACCGTTCCGGTGTATACGACGCGTCGGCACCCGTGGGCATCTCCCGCATGAGGTACCAACGAACCGCATCCGTGCCGAACGTATCTCTTAGCATGAGTGGGTCCACGACATTACCGAGCGATTTTGACATTTTCGTCTCTCCTACAACCCACCAGCCATGAGCGAGGATCTGTCGCGGTACCGGAAGCCCGACACCCATAAGCAGCGTCGGCCAATACACGGAATGTGTGGTAAGGATGTCTTTACCGACTAGGTGCATGTCTGCAGGCCACCACGAGAGTGCTACATCTTCAAAACCCTGTTCGCCGTCTGCCCTGCTGGGATCGATTGCACCTGAAGCAGTGAGGTAATTGATTAACGCGTCGACCCACACATATGCTACATGATCTCGGTCGAATGGCAGATCAATCCCCCAAGATAGGCGCGATTTTGGACGCGATATGGAGAGGTCGCCGAGCGGTTGTTTCAGAAAGCTGAGTATTTCGTTTTTTCGGATCTCTGGGACAATCCAGTCTGGGTTGTCTTGAATTTGTTTGACGAGTGCATCCTGCCACTCGCTCATTTTGAAGAAATAGTTTTTCTCTTCGACGTAGGTGACTTCTCGGCCGCAAATAGGACAGGTGCGATCTTCTCCAAGGTCTTTCTCAGTCCAGTAACGCTCGTCAGAGACGCAATACCAGCCTGAATACGTTCCTTCATAGATCTGATCGCGATCCCAGAGTCGTTGCAGGAATGCTGTAACGGTCGCTTTATGCTGGTCTTCTGTTGTACGGATGAATCGGTCGTATGAGATGCCAAGCCTGTCCCACGCTTGTTTGAAGCGCTCCGCCATTACGTCACAGAGCTCAATCGGCTCGACACCTCGCTTCTCAGCTTCATCCTGAATCTTCTGTCCATGCTCGTCAGTGCCGGTAAGGAAGAAGACGTCCTTGCCATCCTGACGGTGAAAGCGAGCGAGTACGTCCGTCAGGATCGTGGTGTATGCATGGCCAATGTGCGGTTCCCCCGATGCGTAGTAGATCGGGGTAGTCAAGAACCGGCGCTCGATCGTGCCCAACCTCGAGTCCCCGCTCAGTCTTCGCGCCATGCGCCTATGGCCCCGTACTTGTCCCAGCGCTGTGCTTGCAGTTTGCTTATAGAGAGTTTTTCAAGCGCTGGTATAGTTCGCGCAAGAGCCTCTCCTAAAGCCTTAGCTGTCGTGTCCCAATCCTCGTGAGCGCCGCCGGTTGGTTCTGGCACGATTTCGTCGCAGATACCGATCTCATGCAGATCCTTTGCGGTCAGCTTCAGGGCGTTAGCTGCCTTCTCCTTGTGCTCTGCCGAACGCCAAAGGATTGCTGCACAGCCTTCTGGTGAAATGACTGAGTAGATTGCATGCTCGAGCATGAGAATTCGATCGGTTACACCGATTCCGAGCGCACCACCTGACATGCCTTCACCAATTACTATTGAGACGATTGGCACCTTCAAGCGAGACATCTCCCGGAGATTGAAGGCAATCGCTTCTCCGATTCCACGTTCTTCTGAACCGAGTCCTGGATAGGCTCCAGGGGTGTCAATGAAACTTATGACTGGACGGCCGAATTTTTCCGCCTGCTTTAGAAGCCGCAGCGCCTTTCGGTAGCCTTCGGGGTGTGGCATTCCAAAGTTTCGTCGCAGATTCTCTTTCATATCCCGGCCTTTTTGCTGGCCGATGATCATGACTGATCGGTCCTCGAGTCTAGCCCATCCGCCGACTATCGCTTCGTCATCTCTGTAACCTCGATCACCGTGTAGCTCTACCCAGTCGCTAAAGATCCTGCTGATATAGTCCAGGGTGTATGGACGTTGCGGGTGTCGCGCTACCTGCACCTGCTCCATAGGCGTCAGGTTGGCGTAGGTTCGTACCTTGAGCTCTTGGAGCTTGCCTCGCAGCACCTTCACTTCATTAGACACGTCAATGTCTCGCCTTTCGGCGAGGTCCAGGAGCTTGTCGATCTGCGCCTGGATCTCAACGATGTCGCGCTCAAAATCTAAATGCACGGCTCTTCTCAGGGCTCCACGAATAAGGCCTCAGAACGTTCCTGAAGGCAGGTAAACTCGCGGGTTTTAGCAGTCCGACGCAAGCGAGTCATCGCTGCTTAAGCTAACCCGTAATCACTACGCCTTAAGCTGATTTGTTTCGTGTCGTTTAAGAACCTCCGAACCTTTGCGGGTTTTGTAGATAGGCGATTAGTCGGACTCACGTGGTGGTTCAGGTACGAAGAACCAGACGATCAGACCCATTATTAAGACGAATGCTGCACTGAGTACGGTATTCGATGCATAGCCAATGTCAGCGTAGAGTGGCCCTGCAACAGCTCCGCCAAGTGCGAAACCGACTTGGCCGAGGGCAACTGTTAGGCTCATCAGGGAACCTCGCCGCTCGTCTGATACTAGCGCGGTTAACAGGGCTGAAAATGGACTAATTCGCATTGCGACCAGGACCATCGTAAAGAAGAAAAACACATAAGCGGCAACGGGACCCGTTATAAACTGAGTCGTCAGGAACATGAGGATCGAGAGGCCGACGCACGACATCAGAATAATTCCCTTTCGACCGATCTTGTCGGAGAGTTTTCCTGCGTTTGGTCCCGTGAGGACGTTTGCTACGCCGCCTACCACGAACATCAGTGCGATTTGGCCGCCCGTGAGTCCAACCGAGCGCTCAAGCCAGGTGGGTAGGTAGATCACAAAGATCGAGACTCCGAGGAACATCATAAAGTAAGCGCCAGCAGCCCACGCGATGTCGGGACGCCGAAGCATGGCCATGTAATCAGCCGCTGCTTTGCTCACGGATAGCCGGTGTTTACTTCTTAGAACGTTAGGTTGCGGGACACGGAGAAAAAGCAGGATAGCCGTCAGCCCCATGGTTATTGCGAATAGATAGAACGGCGAGCGGAATCCCCAGCGATCCGCCATCACAATACCCATGGGTATCCCAAAAATTTGACCGAATGCTGACCCACTCATCACCCACCCAGTGGCCCATCCACGGCGCTCGTAGGGGAAGTAGTCTCCTATGTATGAAACCGCTGCTCCGCTTAGCATGCCCCCCGCGCACCCCGCGAAAATCCGGACCGTTATGAATGAGTAGTATCCGGTCACAAAACCGTGCATGAAGAGTGCGGCCGCCATCGACGCACAGCCCAAGATCAGAATCTGCCGCCGCCCGACTTTGTCGGAGACCGGGCCAGCAAGGATCGCAAATATCCCGACCATGATTGAATACACTGAGACGAGTGTGCCCAACAGCGCATCTGGGATAGCTAGCTCGTCACCGATACGCGGGAGGATCGGTGACAGGATCATCGTCTGGCTAGCTGAAGAAAAGACCAATAGCCAGAGGGTGAAGACGATAATGTATGGCTCGAGACGGTTTGTCTCTCCGGAGCGCCTCAACCGCTCTTTCGCTCCATATAGCCAGGGTAGCGTTGGACGGTCGGCATCATCACAAGATTGAAGATATCTACATGGGGTGGAGCGTTGGCTACGTATATCACCGCATCCGCGACGTCGTCAGCTTTCAGTGGGACTGTATCCGAGTACACTGACGTGGCGCGGTCTGAGTCTCCATCGAACCGAACTTCGCTGAACTCCGTTTCGGCCAAGCCGGGATCAACGCTAGAAACACGGATGCTGGTTCCGAGTAGGTCGATATTCATAGCTTCGCTTAGTGCCCGAACAGCAAACTTCGTGGCGTTGTAGACGGCGCCTTTCGGATATACCCAACGGCCAGCGATTGATCCAATGTTGATCACGTGCCCATGGTCACGTTCGATCATATGCGGCAGGATCGCTCGGGTAACGTAAAGTAGCCCTTTGACGTTGGTATCGATCATCTCATCCCAATGGTCGAGGTCTCCATCTTGGAGCGTGTCTAGTCCTTTAGCTTTTCCTGCGTTGTTGACCAGCACGTCAGGGATGAGTCCTTCTTCTACGAGTGTGTCGACGTAGGCTCCTACAGCGTCGCGATCGGTGACGTCCAGCTTCGCCGTGTGCACATCTACTCCGTAGTCTTCCGTCAGGGATGAGGCGAGCGTGTCAATCCTATCGAGCCGGCGAGCCGATAGTAGTAGGTTCGAACCCTGCCTTGCGAAGTATCGTGAGCAGGATTCACCTATTCCTGCTGACGCACCTGTGATAAGGACGCGTTTCCCAGCGAGTCTGTTCATGCCGATGTGGTGTCGGGGTTCAAGAGTCGGCTGAGATTCGCCTCACCGGGGCGGGGATGCAACGGGGGGCTCTCTGTGCTACAGTGGCGTTGGATTCATCAGGGGAGTAGTACATGAACAAGAAGCAGGTAGGTGCGTGGGCGTTGTTCGACTTCGCTAACTCGGTTTACCCGGCGGTGATCGTCTCCGTTGTCTTCCAGATTTACTTCATCGAAACGATCGTTGGGAACGAGGCGGGCGAGGGTGACGCATTGTGGGGGCGGGCCGTTTCGCTCTCGGCTTTAATCGTTGCTCTGAGTGCACCGGTCCTCGGCGCCATTGCGGACCGCGCGGGTGTCAGAAAGCGCTTCATGGCATTCTTCGTCGCGATGTGCGTCACAGGCGTTGCACTCTTCACGACCCTTGAGCCGGGGATGATACTCTACGCCTTAATTCTGTTCCTGATCGCCAACGTCGGCTTCGAAGCCTGCTTGGTCTTCTATAACGCTTATTTGCCCGAGATAGTCCCGCAGGAAAAACAGGGTTGGGTCTCGGGTTTGGGTTACGGGGTCGGATACGCCGGCTCCGCGCTTGGACTGGTGATGGCGCTTCAGTATGCCACGTCTAACATCCAGATCGTGTGGATCATGGTCGCGGGCATGTTCCTTGTTTTCTCGATCCCGACCTTCCTGTACCTGCCGAAGGATGGAAATGGCTCGATGACGGTACCTCAGGCAGCGGTTTGGGGCCTGACCGGCTTCCGAGAGCTATGGGGTGAGGTGATGGCTCATACCGAGATGCGACGTTATCTGATCGCATATTTCTTCTACATTGACGGAGTGCTTACGGCGATCTACATGTCGAGTACTCTTGCTTCGACCACGTTCGGTTATGAACAGGAAGAGTTGATCTATCTGTATTTGGCCATCCAGATCGCGGCGCTCATGGGCGCCTTCCTTTTAGCAAAACCAACGGACCATCTTGGTCCTAAGAAAGTCGTGACGGGCGTGCTTGGGCTCTGGATCGCGATCGCAATCGGGATCTTCTTCGTCGAGTCCAAAGCGGCATTCGCAGTGCTCGGACTACTGGCAGGCTTCGGACTCGGCTCGATTCAGGCTGCCAGTCGTGCATTTATGGCGAGCCTCATCCCGGATGGACGGGAGTCTGAGATGTTCGGCTTCTATGCGTTGTGCGGTAAGTCGTCGTCGGTCATCGGACCTCTGATTTTTGGCCAGGTTGCGCTTATGACCGGTGGAAATCAGAAGTTTTCGGTTATGTCGATTAGCGTGCTCTTCGTAGTGGGTGCCTGTCTGCTTCAGCGTGTGAACGACCCGAAGGCCGCTTTGGTGAAGATCTGATGTGATTCTTTGATCCGGTTTCTACACTCCGGTCGTACTCGTCGTCATTCTTTTCGTCTCATTGGCGTCCGGAATTTTCACGCACTTTCGTCGATCGACAGCAAGGTGTCGAGAAGGACATTCGTGCCATTGACGATATCTGCGGCTTCCGTGCGTTCTTCAGGCGCGTGACTGATCCCGCGTATTGAAGGCACAAAGATCATTCCAACGGGGCACAGCAGGGCGATGCTCTGCGCATCATGCCCAGCTCCTGAGGGCATCCGTATAGATGAGAGGTTACGGTCCTGTGCGCTTCGTTCGATCATGTCTCGCAGACGAAGATCAGTTGGTGCGGCGCGGCTGATGTAGAATTGTCTGAAAGAAAATGTCACCCCGCTCGCCTCTGAGATATCAGCGGATCGAGCGCGGATTTCTTCGAAGGTGCTTTGAATCCCGCCCATGGTTAGGTCACGGATCTCAAGTGTCAGTATGACGCGACCCGGGATTACGTTCGGTGCGCCTGGCTCTGCTTCGAGGCGCCCGACGGTCGCTACTTGGCGGCCTTTCGTGTCTCTCGCTACTCGATGAACGGCTGTGATAAACCGGGCTGCACCGACCATAGCGTCTTGTCGGCGATCCATCGGCGTCGTGCCTGCATGGTTCGTCATACCCTCGACCGCAACTGTCCACCTGGTAATTCCCACGATGCCTTCAACCACCCCGATATCCATATCATCTTGATCGAGCACAGCACCCTGCTCGACATGGAGTTCGAGAAACGCGCCGAGTGAACCAGGGTCTCGCTGGGCATCGGCTAGGCGATCGGGGTTGCCCCCCAGGCGACGCAGACCTTCTCGGATCGTGTATCCTGACGCTGTTTCGATATCCAGTTCAAATGGGGCGACTTCTCCGACTAGGGCGCGGCTCCCTGTTTTACCGCCTTCTTCGTTTGTGAAGAAAACGAGTTCCAGGGGATGCCGTGTCATGTGTCCAGCATCGGCTAAGACTGTAGCGATTTCCATCGCACCCATCGAGCCAACCTGACCATCGTAATTTCCACCTCCCGGCACCGAATCGATATGTGAGCCGAACATGATCGGGTTCAGTGACGCGTCACTGCCCACTTTGCGGGCTACGAGGTTCCCAACGAGGTCACGCTCGACTCTGAAGTCTGCGCTTCGCAGGTGACCAGCACACCAGTCCAGAGCCTCGATATTGGCGTCGCTAAAGGCAACCCTGTCTATCCCTCCGGCTTCATTCGCTCCGAATGTCGCGAGAGTCTGGATTCGTTCCCCTAGTCTCTGAGGATCTGCCGAAAGGCGCTCAGGCCGCCCTGTTTGGCGGGTGGAGTATGCGAATCGCAGGGGGCTTGTCTCGCTTAGCCAGGCTCCCGCGGCGGCCACGGATGTGAGTCGAGTGAATTGTCTTCTCTTCATCATGGTCGGGACTATAGCGTGGCCCGGCGCATACGACGACCTTGCCAGAATCGGCCGCTGCTCACTGAAGGAGAATATGACATGCACCTCCGTAAAGGCTTCACGGCACTTCTGGCTCTTGGCTTTCTTATTTCTGGATGCACGATCGAGCCGCGAACTGATCGTGGCTCTACACAAACGCAGGACCAGGAGAGGAATCGGAGACAGGTCATTCAACCCGACGGTGTAGCTAGCTTGCCGATATTTTCGCTCGCCATTCGTTCTGGGGATTTGATTTTTTTGTCGGGTCAGCTTGGCGCGGTTCCGGGTGAAAGTCCTCCGCGAGTAGTCGAGGGTGGGATCGAAGCTGAGACCCGACAAACGATAGAGAACATCTCAGCCGTCCTTGATGCTGCAGGTGCAACGCTTCAGGACTTACTAAAGTGCACGGTCTTCCTTGCTGATATCGAGGACTATGAAGCCATGAATGCCGTCTACGCTGAATATTTCACATCAGACCCGCCGGCACGAGCGGCGCTCGCTGGAAGCGGACTGGCTCTTGGGGCTCTCGTCGAACTGGACTGCATCGCGGTTGCGCCTAGTTCGGGATGAGGTAAATGGGAGACATTCATTAGCGAACCGTCGCTCAAACCCTAGTTTGTTCCGATCTCATTTTAAGATCGGGAGGAGTAATGGGAGACGTTACCCGTAGAAATTTCGTTTCGACCACGTCAAAGCTTGCGCTGGGGGGGATGGTTGTGCCTCGTCACGTCCTCGGTGGGCATGGCTACCAAGCACCCAGCGACACACTCAACGTCGCCATAGTGGGTGCAGGCGGGATGGGCGCCGAGAATGCTCAAGAGCTGGGCTCTGAAAATATTGTGGCTGTTTGTGACGTTGATCTTGAACTGGTCATGGATAAGGCACGCGAGCGGATGACTGATGGAGATGGTAACCCTCGTGAGAAAGGCCACCGTTGGGTGGAGCAATGTGAAAGTGCTACCAAGTACACTCGTTTTGACGAGATGCTCGAGCGTCAGAGGGATATAGACGCGGTACTGATAGCGACGCCCGATCACACACATGCGGTGATTGCGGCTGCAGCGATGAAGGAGGGCAAGCACGTTTACGTGCAGAAGCCACTAACGTGGTCGGTACATGAAGCGCGTGCGCTCCAAGGATTGGCTCGCACAACCGGCGTAGTGACGCAAATGGGTAACCAAGGACATTCTTCAGATGATGCTCGTCTCATAAATGAGTGGGTGCAGGCGGGGGTGATAGGAAATGTCCGCGAGGTGCACGTGTGGACTAATCGCCCAATCTGGGGACAGGGGCTACTCCGTCCTACAGCGAGGCCTTCCGATTTTGATCTCAACTCCCCAGATCGCTCTTGGTGGCCTGGTTCCATCGCTGAGGCTCATGCCTGGGGTTTGTCTGGTGATTTTCCTGTGCCCGGTCATCTTGACTGGGATCAGTATTTGGGGCCTGTAGCTCGGAGGGTGCCATACCACCCGATATACCACCCCTTCCACTGGAGAGGCTGGGTCGATTTCGGTGTTGGTGCGCTAGGTGATATGGGTGCTCACTTGATAGATCACCCTTTCTGGGCTCTGAACCTTGGTTATCCAGAAACGATCGAAGCAACTTCGACACCGTGGGGTGGCACCGCGGATGATCCGGTATCGTATCCGATGGCAACCAAGGTGCACTATGAGTTTCCGCGTCGTGGCCTGATGCCGTCGGTTTCGCTGCACTGGTATGACGGGGGCCTTATGCCTCAGCGACCGGAGCTACTCCCGGTTGATGTCGAACTGGAGCCGGAGGGTGGTGTGATCTTTGTGGGTGAGCGCGGACTTCTGATGCATGAGACTTATGGGCGAAATCCTCGCCTCTTTCCTGAAACACTCCATGAAGAAGCGGAGGTAGTTCCGTGGCGTTACGATCGCATTGAAGACAGTCACGAAATGAACTGGGCGAACGCATGTAAGGAAGGTCGCGAGGCTAGCTGCCCGTTTTCGTATGCGGCCCCACTAACCGAAGTCATGTTGCTTGGACTTGTTGCTTTGCGGACGGGACAAGGGGTCAGGCTAGACTACGATGGGGAGGCTATGAGGGTTACAAACTCGGAGGCGGCTAATCGCTTTCTAACGCGAGAATATCGCCAAGGCTGGAGCCTGTGATGAAACGATGTGATCAATCGGTTGCGATCGCTCTGGCTATTCTCGTGTCGTCCGGGTGTGTGGCTGGTCAGACCGAGGCAGCGGGAACCAACGCTGAGGATAAAGGGGTCGCAGACAACGTGCTCTCTACCGAGGAAGTAGCTGAAGGATGGGAACTACTCTTCGATGGACAGTCCTTGGTCGGGTGGAGGGCCTATGATCATTCTGGGCTGCCAAGCGGCTGGGAGGTACTGGACGGCGCTATTTCACGGACCGGCCCTGGGGGTGACATCATGACCCAACGGGTTTTCCGCAACTTCGAGCTTTCCCTCGATGCACGGGTAGGGGAAGGTGGGAATAGCGGTGTGTTCTATCTAGCGGCTCAGGGGGAAGAGAACATCTACCACAGCGCTCCTGAA
>MDSX01097324.1_pt1 | contig 12116 bp, 11 predicted proteins | sample 811141 | NCBI WGS metagenome assembly MDSX01 (sample SAMN05326642, study PRJNA326480) | marine metagenome | isolation source: seawater | place: Atlantic Ocean: South East | collected 2010
GATATTTTAACTGCTTTTTTATCAGAACATAAGAATGATTTTTGTTGTATTGGAGCAGGATACGAACAAGATGTTGATGAATGTTTTTTTGGAATGAATAAAGGATTAAAAAGAAGATTTCCATGGGTACATAAAATTGATACATATTCTTCAGAAGATATGGCTCAGATTTTTGGAAAAATGGTAAAAGAAATTAATTGGAACATTGATTTTGATAACAAAACAATTGCTAGTATAATTGAACAAAATAAAAAATTATTTACTAATACAGGTGGCGATATAGAAACATTATTAACAAAGTGTAAAATAGCGCATTCTAGAAGAGTAATTGGATTAGATATTGAACATAAATTTATTTTAACAGAAGAAGATCTAGAAAATGGTATTGTTTTAGTAAAAAAACATAAAAATTTTGAAGAAAAAGATACTATAAATCCAATGTATAGTATATATATTTAAGTAGTATAATATTATGTATTATATTACTGATAAAATTTTTCTATTTTTTTAGAAAGTTTCATATAGTTATTTTTAGTACCAAAAAAACGTTCGAGATTTGTTTTTTGAATTAATTTTAAGTCTTCCCATGTAAAATTATAATTCCATAAAATTGCTAAAGGATGATCAGGATAATATTTTTGTCCTTTTTTAACAGACCAACCAAAATCGATTAAATAATAATTTCCATTATCGTCGCACATAAAATTTCCTGCATGGATGTCTACATGTAACCATCCATTTTTTTCCATTTTATTTAGTAAAGCTTTAATATTTTTATAATCAACTTTTCTCGTGTCTTCTGAATTTAAATTTACAATAGGGCATTGTTTAAATTTATCCATAACTATATATCCAAAATCTTTACATATCCAATATGCATAAACTTTAGGAACAAGATTTTTATTTTGTAGATCCAATAAACATTTTAATTCTTGTCTAAATTGATAACCTGTTTTTTGCATCTTTAAAATATATTCACATTCGTTTTTATCTTTACATACTCTATAAATTTCACCATATTTTCCTTTATCAATAAGTCCTTCTACACCCCATTTTTTTATACTTTTACAGTTCTTTTTAACTTCAAAAAAACTTTCGGGAACTTTCTCTTGTAGTATTGCTTTACCAATTTTACCATCTTTTTTAACATATCTATTAGTTTTTGGGTTCAGTATTTTATCTGACATTTTATTAAAAGAAAATAAAATGAATTTTAAACATGAATTTTATGATTAAAATAAAGATGGGTATTTAAAATTTGAACAAATTTTTGAGAGAAAAAACACCGGATATCTTTGAACCAATTCATTTATCAGAATATGCTTTCAAAAAAGTTGCTATAGATATATCCTTATATTTATTTAAATTTAAGGCAGTTTGTGGAGATAGATGGTTATATTCATTCTTACAGTTAATTTGTAGCCTTCGCCGTAATGAAATACATTGTATTTTTATATATGATGGTAAAGCTCCGCCCGAAAAAGAATCAGAAAAAGCGAAAAGAAAAAGTGAAAAAGAAAAACTACAAAAACAGGTATATGAACTAGAAACCGCACTAGATGATTATTATAAAACAGGAGTAATTGATCCTTTATTACGAGAATTGTATAAAAAAAGGAAATCACCTCAGCAAAAAAGATTACTAGGGGTTAATAAGGATATTGATATTAATTGGTTAGAATATAAGATAAAACAAAAAAGAGCTCAAATAATTGATATTTCTCATAATGATTTTGCTTATACTAAAGAGTTATTTGATATTCTTAAAGTTCCATATCTTACAGCACCAATGGAAGCTGAAAAAATGTGTTCTAAACTATGTATTGATGGTTTAGTTGATGCAGTTTTATCAGAAGATACTGATATTATTGCTTATGGAACACCTGTCTTTTTATCTAAAATAGATACTCAAAAAGATGTATGTATAAGGATAAATCATCCAAACGTATTAGAAAACTTGGAATTTACAACAAAAAATGAATTTTTAGATTTGTGTATTATGTGTGGAACAGATTATAATGATAACATATATAAAGTAGGACCAAATAAATCATATCAGTACTTAAAACAGTATAATAATATTGAAAATATTATTGATAATACTTCATTAGATACATCTATTTTAAATTACGAAAGAGTAAGAGAATTATTTACTGTATTTGAAAATTATAATATTAATAACATAGATTATTGTGGTACTCCAGATTTTATTAAATTAGAGCAATTTTTTACTGAACATAATATTAATATTAATATGGAAAAAATAAAAGAAAATTTTACAAGAGAAATAATTTTTGAAGAAGAATCAGAATCAGAATGATAAATTTAAATAATCCTGTTTTGTAATAAAATGAGTAATTATCCTTATTACAAAACAAATGATTTATTACAAAATCAAAATACAATTTATCCTTGGCATCCAACAGAAAATTTAGAAAATAATCCTTATAAAAAACATAAACAAGTTACTTTTAAACAAGAAAAACCAGTAGATACTAAAGATCCAGTAATATCTATGGTATACAAAACAGAAAAATATTCTAATACTATGATTCCAGAAGTTTGGGGACCTGCTTTTTGGTTTTCTTTGCATAATGGCGCTTTAAGATATCCAATTAATGCTTCACCATTATGGGTTAAAAGAATGAAACAATTTATTTTAGGAATTCCTGTAATGGTACCTTGTGTAAATTGTTCTGAACACGCAACGGCCCATATTGAATCAAATGCTGATAATTTAGATACAATAGTAAGTGGTAGAGCTAATTTATTTAAATTTTTTTGGGAGTTTCATAATTTTGTTAATGTAAGATTAAATAAACCTACAATGTCATTAGAAGATGCTTATAAACTTTATAATGGAGAAGTATATGTAACAAAACTAAAATATGAATAGATTATTGTTTACATAATTTAATATACATTATTGTTAATAATATAACAGTTAATGGTAATGTCATTTCTACATAAAAACTGGGATTGTTATATACATATTTTGGTTTATTAAATATGTTTGTAGTGTGTTTAGAATTTTCTTTTATTGGAATCGGTGTTATATCCCAAATAAAAAAATATATAACAGGAACTAATATTGAGCCCATTATTAAATTATTACTAGTAAAATTATAAGGAACTTTTGTAATAATAATTAATATTAAAATAGATAATAATACTGGAACAAGATGAGCTCTTATATTAGTTTTTGTAAACCATTCTACCCATTTTTCTCTAATTAAACTTTCTTCATCTTCTTTACCACTTACAGGTTTCCATTCTTCTACTAAACATTGCGATGTTACGCCAACTGCGATACTATTTATAGCAATACCAATCAATAGCGATAACATAATAAAAGTAAACAATTTAGAATTACCTAAATTTGTAAATTTAGCTAAAAAATAAAAAGGAACTACAATAATAGTTCCTAAAATTATAGCATAATAAGACCATGTAGTGTAATATTTATTTTTACCACCGCCTGGACCTTGCCATTTAGATTTTTCATTACACAAAGGTTTATTATCTTTTCCACATTTGTCTATATAAAAAAAAGAACAACCATCTGGTTTATCTAAACTTTTTTTCATTTTATTTTAATATAAATAATAAATTATTTTTAAGAAAATGATTATAATAAACTTATAATCATTTTAATTTGATATAATAATTCTTAGACAATTAAACCTTTTTTCTTTTGTAACATATGGTTAATTAAAACGATTACTTTTTCAGTATCTTGAAATGTATTCCAATCTAAGTATAAAATAGGAATTCTGTCCTTGATATCATTGATCCATTCTTCATAGCCTTGTTTTAACTTGCTTAAATATTCTAATGTAAGATCTGTTTCACAATCTCTAGATCTTTTTTTAACACGTTCTAAAGCTACTTCTGGTTCTACATCTAGATAGATAATCAAGTCTGGACGATGCAAAAAATTAGACATATTAGAAAATAGATCAACATAAGTCTTAAAATCTAATTCTTCCATATTTCCAGATTCTCTTAGCATTTTAGCAAAAATAACATCTTCATAAATTGTTCGATCTTGAATAGTTGAATTATCACTCCATACCATTTGTTGATGTTGTTTAAAACGATGATTCAACAAATAAACTTGCATAGGAAATGAATACTTACTCATATCTTTATAAAAAGATTCTAAATATTCATTTGTTTCTACTGGTTCTTTAAGATAATTATATTGTAGTTTTTCTGATAAATTATTACCCAATGTACTTTTACCAACTCCAATAATTCCGCTAATACCAATAATATTATTTTTCTTTGCAAATGTTTGTGTATAAGAATTATCCATTTTTACTTTGAAATGATTTTTTTTATAAAAAAATCAAAATTATTTTTAAATATAAAATTAAGATGTATTCTCTAAATTCTTTAAATATTAAAACATTAACGGAATTAAAAAGTATTGCAAAAGCATTAAAAATCAAAGGCTATAGTACTTTTAAAAAAGCAAATCAAGAAGACTTAATAAAATTAATTATAGAAAAACAAAAAAATCCTACAGTTGTTCCTACAAAACCTAAACCTACAGTAACTGTTTTACCAAAAGTTCAAAAGGTTAATTATACGTTCGATAAAAAAAATTTAGTTAAGATTGATAAAACCATAATTGAATACAAAGAAGACATTGAAGCTGTAAATGATTTAGATAATGTTGTGACACCAAATATTATCTTAAATTTAATCAAAACAGATGATAAATTTTTAACTAATATTCATAATTCATTAAAAGGCTTGTATAAAGAAAAAATCAAAAGATATACTAAACTAAAAGAAAAACTATCCGAAGCAATAAAGAATGATCAAAAAGAAAAAAATATTTTATCAAAAGTAATTAATGATTATGCTCAATTAGATAAGATGTTTCCAATGATTTTAACAAATCAAGTACTTTTAACAAAAATTGAAGAATTTATTAATAAATTAAGTGTAAAACAAAATAGGATAGAAAGTATTAAACAAAATCTTTTAGATGCTATAAATGATGAAAATAATGGAATATTATCTATATCAGGAGATTCTAGAGAGTTTATTAGAAATCAACTAGCAAAAACTATATATATATTAAGTAAAGGATATCAACCTTTTATGGACGCATTTATTAATATGATATTTACGGGTCCTGCAGGTGTAGGAAAAACAAGACTAGCAAATTCAGTTGCTTTTGTTTACAAAAAAATTGGTATCTTAATTAATGGAGAAGTTTTGGTAGTTTCTCCTAAAGATTTGGTAGGTGAATATATTGGACAAACAGGACCTAAAACATCCGGTGTATTAATGAAAGGTTTAGAAAGTATTGTATTTATAGATGAAGCTTATCAAATTATGCCTTGTGAAGATGGACAAATTACAAAAGGTACAAGAAGTTTTGGTCCAGAAGCTATAACAGAAATAGTAAACTTTTTAGATAAATTTATAGGATTATTTATAATGATTGTTGCTGGATACGAGAGAGAAATGAAAGGTTGTTTTCTTGCAGCAAATGAAGGATTAAATAGAAGATTTCCAATTAGGTATGATTTACCACCATATTCTGTGGAAAGTTTATTAAATATTTTTATGAATACTACAAATTCTAGAGTAGGTAAAAATTTATTTGATGAGGAAATTGCAAAATATATCTATAGTTTAATGATATCATTAGATGAATATAGTAAAGATATATTTAAAAATCAAGCAGGTGATATGTTAAATTTATCAACTTTATTGATGAATAACTATTATGGATCTTATAATATATCTTGGACAAAATCTTTAGCAGATAAAAAGCTAATCATAGATCAAACTTTTAATCAATTTTTAAGAAACAAAGGTTATGCTATAATCTAAAAACAAATTATTTTTAATTAAAATTGAAATGCTAGACTCTTTTGAAAAACAAAATATTAAAGAAATGAATAAAAAAATATCTGAATTAAATAATGAACAAAAGAAAGCATTTAAATTAATGGTAGAAAATAAAAATGTATTTATTACTGGTGCGGGTGGTTGTGGAAAAACATTTTTGATTAAACTATTTACTCAATTATATAATAAATCTAGGGTAATTGCAGTTACTTCTACTACTGGAACATCAGCATTATTAATTAATGGTACAACAATTCATTCTTATTTAGGGATAGGTTATGGACATGATAGTGTAGAAAGATTAGTAGAAAAAATTAATAATAGTAGTTGGTTAAAAAATAAATGGAAAAAGTTAGATTGTTTAATTATAGATGAAATTAGCATGTTAAGTCCAGATATCTTTGATAAATTAGAAGAAGTTGCTAAAATTGTTAGAAAATCTACACAAGATTTTGGTGGTATTCAATTAATTTTATCAGGAGATTTTTTACAATTACCTGTAGTAAACATAGATAAATTTTGTTTTGAAGCAAATAGTTGGAATAAATGTATTACAAATACAGTTTATTTAAAAACTATAATTCGCCAAAATGATGAAATATTTCAAAATGTATTAAATAATATTAGAATCGGAATTATTAATAAAGATATTATTAAAATTCTTAAAAAACGTCTTAAGAAAAAATTAGATAATGAATTTAATATACAACCTACAAAATTATTTTCTAAAAATGTAGATGTTAATAGAATTAATGATATTGAACTGGATAAATTAGCCGAAAATAATGTAGAATTTTTAGAATATAATATGGATATATATGTATATGGAGGTGTTTCTGATAGAAATTCTGCAATTAAAAAGTTTAAAAAATTTTGTACATCACCTGATACTATACAGTTATGTATCGGAGCTCAAGTAATGTTACTAAAAAATTTAGATTTATCTATTGGACTAGCTAATGGAAGTAGAGGTGTTATTACTGATTTTATTGATAATTTACCTTTAGTAAAATTTTTAAATGGAGAGGAAAGGGTTATTAATATGCATACTTGGGATATAGAAGATAATAATAAACCTATATTACGAGCAAGACAGCTACCTTTAAAAGTTGCATATGCTATATCAATTCATTCTTGTCAAGGTTGTACATTAGATCTTATGGAAGTAGATTTATCTGATATTTTTGAATATGGACAAGCGTATGTAGCTTTATCTAGAGTAAAAAGTTTAGAAGGGTTATCTATATCAAGTATAAATTTTGATACTATGTGTGCTCATCCTAAAGCACTAGAATATTATAAGAATTTGTCTTAAATATATAAAATTGATTTTTGTTACTAAATTTATTGTTAATTTAGTAACAATGGAAGACTGTAATATTTGTTGTGAAAAATATACTATGAAAATTAAGAAAAAAACTGACTGTCCTTATTGTGAGTTTCATTGCTGTACAGGATGTTTCAGAAGATATTTATTAGATAATGGTAAAGATAATCCTGACTGCATGAGCTGTCATAGAGAATTAAATATAGATTTTATTATGGAAGTAACACCTAAGACATTCTATAACAAAGAATATAGAGAGAAAAAAGCAAACGATTTACTAAGTAGAGAAAAAAGCCTTTTACCTGAAACCCAAAATATTATGGAAGAAAGAGTCGCATATCAAAAAAAAATGGAACTTGTTAATGTTCTTAAAGCTGAAGAAAGACAATTAAAAGAAAGATTAAAAAATATTAAAAGAGAAATATTCACTATAAGACACGCTAATATAGATAATTTTATGGAAAATAAGGAAAGGAAAAAATTTATTAAAGCATGTCCTGTCAATAATTGTAGAGGATTTTTATCACAAGCATGGAAATGTGGTATTTGTAGTGTTAATGTTTGTTCTAAATGTCATGAAATTAAAGAAGATAATCATATATGTGATGAAAATACCTTAGCTACAGCAAAATTATTAGCAAATGATTCAAAACCTTGTCCAAAATGTGCATCTCTTATTTATAAAATTGAAGGTTGTGATCAGATGTTTTGTACTTCTTGTCATACACCATTTTCATGGAAAACAGGAAAAATAGTCTCTGGTATTATTCATAATCCGCATTTTTATCAATGGCAAAGAGAACAAAATGGAGGAATTGCTCCTCGTGTACCAGGCGACAATCCATGTGGATATAATATTTATGAAATACCATATACCTATTATATTCGACAAAAATTACAAAATGAAAATAAAACATGTCCTAACTGGGAAGAAGCGCATAGGTTAATAGGACATATTATTGGAATAGAGTTAAGAAGATATCCAAATATTATGGGTGTTCAAGATAATACAGATCTTCGTATAAATTTTTTAAGTAATAAAATTGATGAAAAATCTTTTTTAAGAACTTTAAAATTACGTCAGAAAAAAACAGAAAAAAATAGAGCCATTCATCAAATTTTAGAACTTTTCTATATATCTGCTATAGATATTTTTAAAATATATATGAATAATACTATTAGTCATATAGAAACTCCGTTATTTGAATTAAAAAAATACGCTAATAATGAACTATATAAGGTTAAAAATAAATATTCTGGTAAAATACCATATATATCAGAAACATGGCAAATTAAAACTAAATAATAATTATGTATAAAATGACTCCGCTTGTGTATACCCTGTTGTAAACATTTCTAATTTAGTTTTTGAATTAATATTAAAGTCAAACATATTAATTTTATTAGAAGTAAGATTAATTATACTACAATTATCTGAAGCTTGGGAAATTTTATAATCGGTTGCTTGGGATATTGGAATTATCATTAATTTATATAAATATTCTAAAATATTAATGTCTGATATTGGCTCAGTCATATTATTTTTATCATCTTCTAAATTTATTCCTAAAACTTTATTATCATTTTTATCTGCTAATTGTATCGCAAAATTATCAGATATACCACCATCAATATAAAAACTTTTTCCATAACGATAATGTTCAAAAAATAATGGTAAATTAGCCGACATTCTTATAGCTGTTAAGCAAGGTATTTTAGGAAAATTTGTATGACTTAAATATTCTGTTTTATTTTCTGTAATATTATGTGTTACACAAATTAATTTTTTGTTATATTTTTCGTAAAGATCTTCTAATGTCGGTAAATATCCTATTTTATCAATTGTCATTTTTTCTAAAGTTTCATGAATAGGATGAAAAGATACTGCTCCATTACCTTGCATCATAGCTACTAAATTTAAATTTTGCATTTTTTCTAATATTTGATGAGTACATATGTAAACCATCATTTCTATAGGCGTATAACCTATAATTAGTAAATAAGATATTATTGATCCTACAGATGTACCTATATAAGTATGAATATTGTTTAATAAAAAATTATCTTGACTATATTGTAATGCTCCCAGTAATAAAAAACCTTTTGTAGATGCTCCTGATAATACTAATGTATCATATACTTTTTCTTTATTATTTTCTACCATTTTTTATTAAAAATTCTTTCTTTAAAGTAAAATGTCTTCATTAGGAAATAAAACTTTTACTAGAATTTATATACCTTATCAAACACCTGCTCCAAACCCTTCTCATAAATTTTTTTAAATACTACTCAAGAAAATATTGCAAATGCTTTTTTAATTAAAAAGGAGAAATGTATTTTCGTCTTTAAAATATTAAATTTTTCGAAAAAACTCCAACACCTACAAACACTTTATTTGTAAAATTAGTAGGTAATATTAAAGATTTAATTAATTCTATTTTTAGTAATACTAAAGTAAGAGATAATTATGAAGTTATTATCGTAAATGAAACTTCTCAAGATATTAATATATTTCTTGATACTCATAATGTCACTATATCTCCAGATAGTGTAGGACAATTAGTTATAGTAATTACTAATATTACACCAGGTGCGGAAGATATTACATTAGATCTTAATAAATATGGTTCAGGAGAAAGTACAACAGTCTTAGAAAATGAATTAACATTCTGGATGGTATAAAAGGATTTTTAACAACAAATCCTGCTACCACAAAAACATAATATGATAATAGTGATCCTATTACGATTGAAACTGATTTTGGTACTACAGCTGGTACTGTATGAGAAGGTAATGATGGAAGATTATCTGACACTAGAAATACTACTAATAGTTTAACCGATGGAACAGGTATTAATACATTTTCATTTGATGGTTCTACAGCAGAAACTGTATCTGTTGATTCTACAATAGTACCTTTATTAGCAAATACAAATATATTTACAGATGAAAATACTTTTTCTAATGATGTAACAGTTCAAGGTAATTTTTTAACACAATATTTAATAGGTAGTGATAATATACCTATTAGTTCTACAAGATTTAGAAGAGTTATTACAAGAAATGATTTTATGTATGATGATGATTCTGCATTTCAAAGAGCTGTTGTAGTAGATATTACTTCAGGATCTTCTTCAGAAGCTTATGGAGGTGCTAAACCTGGATCTACAGGTCCAGAAGGTTATTTTTTACTAAAAATTCCATATAGATGTAGACTTGAACAATTATATATAGCAACAGTAGATGTGGTTACCGGAAATTTAGTTAATTTAAGTATAAATTCTAATATTATTTATCCAGCAGATACAACGGTAGGATTTACTATTTTAGTTAATGGAGTTTCTACAAATTCAGTAATTACTTTTACTACACAAACTGCTACACGAACACAAAGTGCTACGAATCAATTTCCATGTTTAAATATAGGTATTACAAACAATACAGCTGTTTCAGTAAAAGGAGGTTGGGTCGAATTTTCGTATCAACCATTATAAGATAATTTATTTTTATAAATTATCTTATAATCTATTTTTCTAAACATTTTTTTAATAAAAGCGCACAAACAATAATTAATATAACTATTGTTACAATATATAAGGATTTATCATTATTATAAAACTTAGAACAAATTGGGCAATTATTAATATGTCCTGCAATATCTAAACAAGAATAAGGAGAGTTAGATGGTATTTTATTAATTGGTTGTTGTAAGTTATGTTGAGGAAATTGTTGATCATAAAACTCTTGTGAATAAGATTCCATATTATTTGGAGTCATCATTTGTTGTTGTATGTTCATTTCTGGATATTTAGAAACATGAGAATTTCTAATATATTTAGTATATTTATTTTGTTCTCCAGAAGGTAATATATTATTCATGTTTTGTTGATTATCTAAATCAATTAATTCATCAACTAATGTAACTTTTTCAGAATCAGATCTGTAACTCATTTATTTATAATACAAAAAATAAAACTATAAAAACAATGCATCTTCAATTTTCATTTCTTTACCATTTATAATTAATTCATACGTTTGTAACAGATAAGGGTTTTTTTGTTCATTAATCATATTAGATAAAATTTTATTAAAACTAGTATCTGTTGTATTATCACTTTCTACTTTTTCTTCAGTATTATTTTGTACAACTTTTTCTTTTTGAGGTTTAAATACTACTTTAACGCCTTTATCTACAAGATTTTTATATTTTTTTGTTTTCTTTACTGCTTTAAATTCATTATAGTCTCCTTTTAATGTAACTTTTATTTGATCTTCAGTTTCAGGAATATTATAACTATCAATTTCTTCTACATTCATATAAACAATTTTTTTTCTAGGTAGTTCTAAATCAATTTCTTCTAATTCGTATTGATCTTTAGTAAAAGAAAAAAAAGCTATTATATTTTTTTCACTTTCTCCAAATGCATGTTGCATAGCAGAACCACTATAATAAATATTTTTTTGTGGTTGTTGTTTGGAATGAATATGTCCAGAAACTACTATAGGATTGTTTATATCCCATTTGTCACCTTCAATTGAGACAATCGCACCCATTTTACAACCTGCAAATTCTTGATGAGCAAAAATACAACTAGCATTTATCCATTCATCTTTTAAAGTTTTTAAAGCTTCTTCAAATCTTCCCGGTGGTACATAAGGCACAAAAATAAATGTTTCATTATTAATAGTCTCTTTTATAACATTATCAACAATAATTGTATTGTTCCATTCTTTTAATCCATTCATCCAATGATTATCAGTTAAAAATTGTTGATTATTAATATAATCATGATTTCCTACTAAAACATATGTTTTAGTAATTTTACGCATATTATCAATTAACTCATAAGCTTTATTTAAAGCAAGTGTATGTAATCTTTCATGAGTATGTAAAATATCTCCTGCAATTACTATA
>MDSX01043258.1_pt1 | contig 12114 bp, 11 predicted proteins | sample 811141 | NCBI WGS metagenome assembly MDSX01 (sample SAMN05326642, study PRJNA326480) | marine metagenome | isolation source: seawater | place: Atlantic Ocean: South East | collected 2010
TCCCGCTGCAGCACTATTATCAGCATTAATTTTTCTTGGGTTAAACTCATTCCATTAAATAAATTGACCGAATATAGGGCGAAAACGAGCATCAAAAAGTCAGATATAATAAAACAATATATTTTAAAATTTGATTTTTTTAATAGTTTTTGTTTACTGTGAACCCAACAATTAAAAGGTTTTTTCACCCCCAAGAAAAAGGGTGATGTCGATATCGTGCGAAAGTACTAAACATCAATATAATAAGGTTATTTAACGTTTATCAAAATTGGAACGAGTCATGACTAGACTAGCTGATCGGATGAATTATCTCGGCACGGAAACAGCATTTGAAGTGATGGCACGGGCCAATATGTTAGAAGCAGAGGGTCGCGAGATAATAAATTTGGGGATTGGACAACCAGATTTCAAAACGCCGGCACATATAGTTGAGGCTGCGGTTAAAGCTTTACACGATGGACACCACGGTTATACCCCAGCCAATGGAATACCCAGATTACGCGAAGCTGTTTCTGCGGATCTATTTCGACGCCTCCACCTAAATATCCCTAGCGAACAAATATTAATAGTACCAGGCGGTAAAGTGACAATGTTTCTAACTATGATGATTTATGGCGAACCTGGTTGCGAGATATTGTACCCAAACCCAGGTTTTCCTATATATGAATCGGCCATCCGCTTCTCAGGAGCTAAACCAGTTCCTATCCGATTGAGAGAGGAAAATGGGTTTGCATTTTCAGCAGACGAAGTTTTGTCTCAGATAAATACAAATACCCGTTTGATAATTTTAAATAGTCCTGCAAACCCTACAGGTGGGGCTGTTCCCAAAAAAGAGATTGACGCCCTAGTTCGGGGGTTAATTAAGTACCCAAACGTTGCAATAATGAGCGATGAAATTTATGGACAAATGCTTTACGATGAAAGAACACACACCAGCTTGCTTCAGTATCCAGAGTTAAGCGACCGTCTAATTTTATTAGATGGTTGGTCTAAAACGTATGCTATGACAGGATGGAGGCTGGGATACAGCGTGTGGCCAAAAAACGTAATACGCCATGCAGAAAAACTCTGCGTAAATATTCACTCATGCGTGAATGCTTCAGCACAATTTGCCGGTATAGCAGCCCTTGAAGGAGATCAACAACCCGTAAATCATATGGTGTCTGAATTTGAATTAAGAAGAAAAATTATAATCAAAGAGTTAAATCAAATCCCTGGATTTTCCTGCATCGAACCAGGCGGGGCATTCTATGCGTTTCCTAATGTAAAAAACACAGGGATGACCTCACAGGCACTTCAGAATAAAATTCTGGAAGAAGCCGGCGTAGCTGTTATTGCCGGGACAAGCTTCGGTGATTATGGGGAGGGGTATTTGAGGTTTTCTTATGCCAACTCTATTGAAAATATTCAAAAGGCTATACAGAATATTACCAATTGCCTTGCTTAATAATTAAGCAATTTTTGATTATTTTTTAGGCAGGTTTTTTTTAAAATCCCAAAAAAAGCAGTCATTAATTGAGATATCCTTATACCACACTGTTTTTATACAGTTTTTTTCTTTCCCCTCCCTTGGCATATATTATGCAGATGAACGTAGTTGTTATAAAAAAATCGTTGATTGGTAGAAAATGAAAAAGATCGAGGCTATCATAAAACCGTTCAAATTGGATGAGGTTAAAGAAAAGCTGCACGAAGTTGGCATTAAAGGTATCACCGTAATCGAGGCTAAAGGTTTTGGACGTCAAAAAGGGCATACAGAGCTCTACCGAGGTGCAGAATATGTGGTGGATTTCCTCCCAAAGGTCAAAATTGAAGTAGTTATGGAAGATAACCTTTTGGATGCAGCGGTTGAAGCCATCCAACAAACAGCCCACACCGGACGTATTGGTGATGGAAAAATTTTTATATCAAACATAGAAGAAGCAATACGTATCCGAACAGGAGAAACGGGACCGGACGCGCTTTAAGGACATCGCTTAATTTACTAAAATAAACTGTTGTTAACCACTTAAAATCAATACCCATTGGAAGGAATACTATGCCAGACACTAAAACGATTATGGAGATGATCAAGGAAAACGACATTCGCTTTGTTGATCTTCGCTTTACGGACCCTAGAGGAAAATGGCAACATTTGACCCAGGCTATTGTAACTGTGGATGAGGAGTCGTTGAACGAGGGCTTTATGTTTGACGGATCATCAATCGCAGGATGGAAGGCCATTAACGAATCAGACATGTGCTTAATGCCCGATCTCTCAACAGCAACAATTGATCCATTTTTTGCACAAGCAACTTTAGTTTTAGTTTGTGATGTTTTAGAACCAACCACGGGAAAACCCTACAATAGGGATCCTCGGTCAACAGCAAAAGCAGCAATAGACTACATGGCTAGCCAGGGGATTGGTGACACGGCTTTCTTTGGGCCAGAAGCAGAGTTTTTTGTTTTTGATGATGTGAAATTTGATGTTCAAATGAACCGTGGTTACTACGAGGTTGATAGCTCCGAGGGTCCATACAACACAGCCAGAGACTATGAAGAAGGCAATCCCGGCCATCGTCCTGGAATAAAAGGAGGTTATTTCCCTGTACCTCCTGTGGACTCAGAGCAAGATCTTAGAAGCGAAATGCTCACGGTCATGGAGGAAATGGGCGTAGAGATAGAAAAGCATCATCATGAAGTTGCACCATCTCAACACGAACTAGGAATGAAATTCGGTACACTTATTAAGACAGCTGATTCGCTTCAAATTTATAAGTATGTGGTGCATCAGGTGGCGTCTTCATATGGGAAAACGGCCACATTTATGCCGAAACCTGTAGCCGGCGACAATGGATCGGGTATGCATGTGCACCAATCAATTTGGAAAGATAATCAGCCTATGTTCGCAGGATCAGAGTATGCTGATCTATCAGAAATGTGCCTTTTTTATATTGGTGGGATTATCCAACATGCGCGCGCTATTAATGCCTTTTCAAATTCGATAACTAATAGCTATAAAAGATTAGTACCCGGGTTTGAAGCCCCCGTCCTTCTGGCTTACTCGGCGAGAAATAGATCAGCTTCCTGCCGGATCCCATTCGTTAATAATCCAAAAGGTAAACGTGTGGAAGTCAGATTCCCCGATGCGGCAAGTAATCCATATCTCGCTTTTTCTGCTATGCTTATGGCGGGGTTAGATGGTATAAAAAATAAAATACACCCTGGAGACGCCATGGATCAGGATTTGTATGAGCTATCACCCAATGAATTAAAAGATATTCCAACAGTATGCGGTTCACTGCGTGAAGCGCTTAACGCACTTGACGTAGACAGAGAGTTTTTAACAACGGGTGGAGTATTTGACGACGATCAAATCGATGCTTACATCGACTTGAAGATGGAAGAAGTGTTAGCTTTTGAGCAAACGCCACATCCAATTGAATTTAAAATGTACTATTCAGTCTAAAATTTCAAAATATAAAAGAGGTTGTTATTCTAACAACCTCTTTTTTTTCTGAAGCTTACCCATTAGGCACCTTGATGGCTAATCAGGGAACTGCTAGAGCGCTTTGGTAGAAATTTGTAACCTTTAATCCAGTTCCAGTTAATACTACAACCGTTGTTTCACCTGATCTAATAGTACCCTCACCTAGTAGTTTATTAAAAGCCGCTGCAGCTGTGGCGCATGTAGGTTCGGTATACAAACCCTTGTTAGCCAAATCCAAAGTTGCTTGAGCTATATCGTCCTCTTCGAGTGCAACAGTTCCACCAGAAGACCGTTTTAAAGCGGCTATGATAGCTTTAAGACGAATAGGCGCTTTAATTGCTGTTCCCTCCGCTATTGTTGGCGCAAAATTATTTTGATTGTTTTTTTGTTCAATTCCTCCAAATGATGCATCGATTGGTGAACAATTTTGAGGTTGCGCCGCAAAAAGACGTGGTAATTTTGTGATCTTCCCCAGGGCTTTTAATTCTTGAAAGGCCATATCACAACCCAAAATATTACTTCCAGCTCCAGTCGGTATTATTATATTATCTGGAACTTTAAAATTTAAGTCTTCCCATAGTTCGTAACCTAATGTTTTTGTTCCCTGTAGGAAAAATGGGTGCCAATTATGACTAGCATAAAAAATTGTCCCCGCCATTTTCAGAGCAGCTTTTTCAGTTTCCTCTCTTGTGCCAGGGACCAAATGTATTTTGGCTCCATAAGACTTTATCTGAGCGATCTTGGCCGCCGAAGTGTTTTCCGGTGTGACAATATTGACTTTAATCCCCGCCGCCGCGCCATATGCTGCTACAGCAGCCCCTCCATTTCCTGAACTGTCCTCGACAACCTCACTAATATTCTGTTGTTTTAATAACGACATCATTAATGATGCGCCTCTATCTTTGAACGAACCTGTAGGAGCAAACCATTCTAATTTGAATAAAACGTCGTAGCCACGGAAACTGCCACTAACCAATGGGGTGCAGCCCTCACCTAAACTAACCTTAGTGGAAATATCGATAGGAAATGCCTCTTTATAACGCCAAATAGAACGCTCCTTTAAATCTATCTGGTCACTGCAAATACCTTTGATTTCAGACACCGAAAGCGGGTTTTTATGATCCGAACACCACCGCGGCTCTTCTATTGAGTATTCAATACCGTTATTTTCATCAATGAGAGTAGCTTTATACATCATCTGTCCTTTTAGGTGATTTTACCCTTACTCAATTTTTTCGGATAAATAACTGGTAAATAAGTCAAAACACAATATGTTGTAGTTAAAATTCATCAATCATACATTTGATAGAGTTTAACACAGCATAAGTAGCTTTTTAAAATGGATATTTCTTAAATGGCAGATCTTTTCCAGAATACCACTCCTGGGACTACAACAAACTACTCTGCTAAAGATATTGAGGTTCTAGAGGGCTTAGAGCCTGTCCGTCGAAGACCGGGAATGTATATTGGTGGCACTGATGAGTCTGCAATGCACCACCTAGTCTCTGAGGTCCTCGACAACTCTATGGATGAGGCTGTAGCCGGCCACGCTAATCGTATTGAAATGCATTTGGCTAAAGACATGACTGTCACAATAACAGATAATGGCCGGGGTATTCCAGTTGATCCTCATCCAAAATTCAGAGATAAATCTGCTTTGGAAGTAATTTTAACCACACTACATGCTGGGGGAAAATTTTCAGAAAATGTTTACAGTACCTCTGGGGGGTTACACGGAGTAGGGGTTTCAGTTGTAAATGCATTATCCGATTTTCTTTGTGTAGAAGTAGCTCGAGAGAAAAAGCTTTATTCCCAAACTTTTGTTCGTGGAGAGCCCAAGTCAGATTTAATTGACAAAGGGAATGTCAATAATAGACGAGGTACCTGCATCAAATTTCATCCTGACCCAGAGATTTTTGGTCAAGATTCGCGTTTTAAGCCAAATGCTCTTTTTCGTCTGGCGAAATCAAAAGCTTATCTTTTTAAGGGAGTAGAAATCCGTTGGTCTTGTGATGCCGATCTTGTGGTTGGCGACCCCCAAACCCCCAACTCAGAAATACTCCAATACCCTAACGGGTTAGTCGACTTCTTAACAAGAGAACTTGGTGATCGAGAAATTATAGGAGGTCAACTCTTTTCTGGAAATGTCAATGCTAACGGACATGAAAAAATTGAATGGGCTATTGCATGGCCTGATGATAATGATGACGGATTCTCAAACACTTACTGTAACACTATACCGACAATAAATGGCGGTACACATGAAGCAGGTTTGAGAACTGCGTTAACGAAAAGTATACGTGCTTATGCGGAATTATCAGGAGTTTCAAAACGGGTGTCTCAAATTACAGCGGAAGATATTATAGTTGGTGCATGTGTTTCATTGTCCGTATTTATGCGCGATCCTCAGTTTCAAGGCCAAACTAAAGAACGGTTAGTGACCCCTGAAGCCTCAAAACTTGTAGAGCAATCAATAAAAGACCGTTTTGATCACTGGCTATCTGGCTCACCTGAAACAGCCAGATTACTCATAAATAATTTTGTGGAGAGAAGCGACGATAGGCTCCGTCGGAAACAGCAAAAAGAAGTTAGTAGAAAATCTGCAACTAGAAAATTACGTCTCCCAGGAAAGTTAACGGACTGCAGCAAAAATGGGGCGGTAGGAACCGAAATATTTATTGTAGAAGGAGATTCTGCTGGCGGTTCGGCAAAACAAGCACGAAACAGAATGACACAAGCAATTCTCCCCCTCAGAGGTAAGATTTTAAATGTAGCGAGCGCATCAGCCGAAAAACTTCGAGGAAACCAAGAATTAACTGACTTAGTACAAGCCCTTGGCTGTGGTACTGGCGATAGGTATAATGACGATGCTCTGAGATATGAAAAAGTCATAATCATGACAGATGCTGATGTAGATGGCGCCCATATTGCCTCGCTTCTTATGACCTTTTTCTATAAAGAAACCCCGCAGTTAGTTGAACAGGGGCATTTGTACCTTGCAATGCCACCACTATTCAGAATTACACAAGGAGGTAAGACACTCTATGCAAAAGATGAAAGCCACAAAGCCGAATTAATAAAGACTGAATTCGCTGGAAAAGCAAAAATAGAAATAAGCAGGTTCAAGGGACTAGGTGAAATGCCAGCGGCCCAGCTGAAGGAAACTACAATGCATCCCGAAAATCGCAATCTCTTGAAAATAACCGTACCAGAAACAATGAACTCAGGAAATCTCAAATCTAGACAGAATCTTGAAGAAACTGAGCATTTAGAGAGCACTGTTGAGACATTAATGGGAAAAAAACCGGAGCTACGGTTTGCTTACATTCAGCAAAATGCAAAATTTGTGTCAGGATTAGACGTATAAACTCCCAATAAAGACGCTTAGGTCTCTTTTTCTTCCAGTTCGGCCTGAGACTCTAGAGCAACATAATCTTTTTCAATGCCTGTCGCACGCTCTACCATCCCTGATTCGCGCGCCTTAACCATAAGAACAAGCGCTTCATTAAATGGGACAGCGATCCCCAGCGCATTTGCTTCACGCACTAAAGCCCCATTCAAAGAATCTATCTCCGTTGGCCGTCCTGCTTCGATATGTTGTTGCATAGACGGCTTATTATACCGCAATCTTGTTAATTTTTTAACATAACTTACCATATCCTTTTTATCTAATTTAATACCCTTGGCTTCAACTACAGACATTACTTCATCAAGTATAATAGATTGCAAACGATCAGCAGCCTCATTTCTTGCTACTTCTCCTGTCCTTAACCCTGATATCGCGCATAAAGGATTTACTCCACAATTTAGTACGAATTTACTCCATATAACGCCCATAATATCTGAGGAAATTTCTGGCGCAAAACCACACTCTGATAATGTTTTATGCAGAGCCGTTACTCGTTCACTGTGTTTACCATCTAATTCACCAATAAGGGTTAACCCAGCATTTGTATGCATGGCATGGCCTGGCCCAGCCAGAGCTGCACTGTGATAACTTATTCCACCAACAACACGTTTGCTCCCCAGAACTCTTACTAGTTCCTCTACATTACCAATCCCATTTTGCAGAGAAACAGCCCAACCTTCTGGTTTGAGAATAATTGCTGCAGACCTAGCGCCATCCATTGTTCCGTTTGTATGAGTATGGAATAAAACTATATCACTACTGTCTGCCAAATCATTTGGGTTTGAAGTGGCTTTAACACGAAACGTCTTATCACCAGTCACACCAGACAAACGATAACCCTTTGTATTAATGGCATCAACGTGTTCTTTATTCACATCAAAAAAAGTAACAGAATGTCCAGCTTCTACGAGACTTAAACCATATAAGCCTCCCATCGCTCCTGCACCAATAATACAATAATCCATCCCTAGTTCTCCTCAATGTAAAATTCTAACTGCCTAATTCTTGTAAGCGGGCAACAAATTTATTGATCAACAAGACATTTAGAAAAACAATTTTGTCTTGATAATGCTATTACTTAGCCAGTCCGTAACATTTCAATATGCATAATCCCATCTTCATCGTAGGGCAAAGAAACAGACTTATAACCGATACTCTCATAAAATTTTTGCAAATACACCTGGGCATTCAATCTTATAGTTTTAGTACCTAAAATAGACTCACATCGTCTGTGCGCCTCTGACATTAAATTACGCGCTAATCCAAGCCCTCGATATTCTTTAACCACAAAAACTCTACCTATTGTAGACTCTTCATACGCGCCCCCTGGTTTTAGTAAGCGACAGTACGCATGTAGCTCTAAATCAAATCCGTAGCCTAATAAATGCCAACAGGACAAGTCATATTTATCAATATCGGGATAGATGCAAGACTGCTCGATTACAAAAATCTCTTGCCTTATTTTGAATAATTCGAACAGCTGCCGAGGTTCCATTTCGGTCAAACTAAGACAAGACCAATCGAGGTTATTTGGTAACATTATTTTTTTATCCTCCCTCAGTTTGATTGACCCAGCCTCATTTGAGCCAAAGCACTCAAAGGGACCAATTGTATTTTTTTCTCTTCTAAATCACGCATCCACTCTCTCAGCACTCTTAATGTAGCTTTCCTTGGATGGCCAATTGCTATCGCAGTTCCTGTTTGTCGGGCGATTAATTCAGCTTGAGCTAATCTTAGTCGGACCTCCTCCTCGTCGTCGATATCATCTAAAAAAACATCTCGAGCTACGACTGCGGTCCCTAATGCTTCGCCCACTTTTAAAGCGACCGAATTACTGGTTGTTACTGAATCCAAAAATAAATAGCCATTATCCTTTAGATGACTTAATAAAAAGTTCATTAACGTTACATCAGAAGTAAAACGGCTCCCCATATGGTTATTAACACCAACAAAATTAGGAAATTTTTTAAGAGCCAGCTCCAGTCTCCCGTTTAGCTCAGATAGTGTCATTTCCACCAATAGAGCTCCTGGGCCAGGGTTTTCATCGCCCTGCGGTTCCATCGGCAGATGAACTAAAAGCTCATGCCCGTTTGAAGATGCTATTTTTGTTTGTTCAATCAAATTTGGAGCGTAGCTTAGGAATGATAAAGTAAGGGGCGCCTCTAAATTCATTCCCTCATCCGATCTTTTCCTATTAACGCCCATATCGTCAATGACAATAGCAATGTAGGCAAAACCGGGCCGTTTAAGAAAACGAACTGAATTGTTAACCCAATTGGGAATATTAGTAGATTTTTTTGTCTTAATTTCTGGCTCCAACACACCGAGCAATGGGGTCTGTACAACCTTATAATTTTCACTTTCCCCCTTTACTGCCTTTCTGGGCTTTCCTGACAATATATGTTTGCTGTTGAGGGGAGTGCTGGGTTCATTATTAATTATTTTTGTTTTTGGTTCTTTTTTTAAATCTTTAGTATCGTTCAAAAAAGATCCAATACCCAAGCCAATAGAAAAAACTAAAATGACCCCAAAAACTATTACAGTTATTTTTTTTATATAAACTAACGTAGACAATCGAATTTTCTAACCCACTCTGTTTGATATTCCTATCAAATTGCATCGTTCACCTATTGTTTAAACACTCTTGAGAAAAAAAAGATACCTCAGTCTCAGTGTCCCTTTTACAAAGGCTTGTAAAATGCTATACTATTTTGGATAGATTTGTATTAAAACATCTTACACATTACGAAGATCCCCTATGTTCCTTCTAATCGATAATTATGACAGTTTTACATACAATCTTTGGCATTTCCTAGGGCAACTAGGAGCTGAAGTGAAGGTTGTACGGAATGACAAAATTACCGTTCCTGAAGCACTAGCGTTAAAACCAGAAGGAATTATTATTTCACCGGGACCTTGCGATCCTGACAAAGCGGGTATTTGCCTGGATTTAATAAAAGCATGCCCAATCGATATGCCCATATTCGGTGTTTGTCTTGGGCACCAATGCATCGGTCAAGCATTTAAAGCTAAAATAATAAAAGGCATATACCCAATGCATGGGAAATTAAGCAGAATTCGACATTCTAACATAGATATATTTGCAGATATACCACAACACTTTGTAGCCACTCGCTATCACTCGCTTATTATAGATAAAGTAAATTTACCAAATTCCCTTACTGTTTCGGCTAAAACCCATGATGATATAATCATGGGGATTTCACATAAAACAAGGCCGGTTTTTGGTGTGCAATTTCATCCAGAGAGCATAGCCTCAGAATATGGATATACACTCCTGGCAAATTTTTTGAAAATTGCCGGATTCAAAGTGCAGTCGGCTGAGAAAATTACTGTTCTGGAAGATATTCTAAGGAAAACGGCCTGATGAATATTGAGGTAGAAAACATAAAGTCCCTCATTAGCCTTGTGGCTAATGGAAACTCCTTGAGTGAAAAACAGGCAGAACAGGCTTTTAATGTAATTATGTCTGGAAATGCAACACCATCACAAATAGGTGGGTTTTTGATGGCGTTAAGGGTTCGGGGAGAAACCGTCGAAGAAATAACAGGTGCTGCACGAAGCATGAGGGCTAAAGCCACAAAAATCGTTGCTCCCGCAGGGGCAATTGATAATGTTGGCACCGGGGGCGATGCCTCAGGGACTTACAATATTAGCACAGCTAGTAGCTTTGTAGTTAGTGCTGCAGGAGTGCCTGTCGCCAAGCACGGGAATAGGGCTCTTTCATCAAAAACCGGAGCAGCTGATGTACTTAGTGAGCTAGGCGTGAACCTGGATTGTGACATGGCGCTAATCCAGTCATCAATCGACGAAGCTGGGATCTGTTTTTTGATGGCCCCTCGCCATCATCCTGCGATGCGACACGTGGCTACTACGCGAGTAGAATTAGCTACGCGAACGATCTTTAACTTATTAGGTCCAATTGCCAACCCAGCTGGCGTAACTCGACAACTAGTAGGCGTATTTTCAGAGAGTTGGGTTGAACCTTTAGCACATGTTTTGAATAGTCTAGGGTCTGAAAGAGCCTGGGTGGTTCACGGTAATGATGGTCTCGACGAAATTACTACCACGGGAATAACTAAAGTTGCCTCACTAGAAAAAGGAACCGTTACCGTGTTTGATATAGATCCGACCGAAGCGGGTATTAAAATAGCAAAGCCAGAGGAACTTCGCGGTGGAGAACCAAAACAAAATGCCAGGGCGCTACTGTCTATCTTGAACGGAGAACAAAATGCCTATAGAGATATCGTAGCCCTAAATTCCGCTGCTTGTTTAATGATAGCAGGAAAAGTGCCATGTCTTTCCAGTGGCGTATCAATCGCATTGGAAATGATCGATAGCGGAAAAGCCCGAGGAAAACTAAAAGCTCTCAAAGAAATAACTAATAGACAGGTTTAAGATTTTAATGGCTGATACACTAGCTCGCATTCTTGAAATAAAACGGGAGCATGTGAAAAAATGCAAAGAAAGTATGCCCCATTCACACTTAATCTCAAGTTTATCGAAGACCTTTATTACAAAGAGCTTTTCAAAGGCCCTAAAAAACAGCTCGGAAGAGGGCTATGGCTTAATAGCAGAAATAAAAAAAGCATCTCCAAGTAAAGGACTAATTCGCGAACACTTTATTCCTACAGAAATAGCGCTAGCATACGAAAAAGGTGGTGCATCATGCCTCTCCGTACTTACGGATGAACCATTCTTCCAAGGTAAAAATGAGTTTTTGGCCTCTGTCAGAAAAGTTTCTTCACTCCCAATTCTCCGTAAAGACTTCATGATTGACCAATATCAGATAACAGAATCCCGTTTCCTTGGCGCTGATTGTATTTTACTTATTATGGCTGCTCTTGATGACAAGCTAGCAAGTGACCTTGAAGACTGTGCGCTAGATCTTGGCATGGAGGTTCTAGTCGAAGTTCACAATCAAGAAGAACTCGAGCGAGCTCTTAATTTGAAGACGGATTTGATTGGTGTAAATAATCGAAATTTAAAAACAATGGTTACTGATCTTTCGACTACCGAAGACCTTGCTTCTTTAGTTCCCAAAAACAAACTCTTAATTTCTGAAAGTGGTCTAAATACCGTTAACGACCTGAGAAGAATGGCAAATGCAGGGGCCAGATGTTTTCTAATTGGGGAGTCATTAATGCGTCAGCAGGACGTAGAAACTGCTACTCGTTTAATATTATCAAAACCTAAAACTTAAAAATATGGAAAA
>MDSX01043266.1_pt1 | contig 12107 bp, 3 predicted proteins | sample 811141 | NCBI WGS metagenome assembly MDSX01 (sample SAMN05326642, study PRJNA326480) | marine metagenome | isolation source: seawater | place: Atlantic Ocean: South East | collected 2010
GACCTGTACGGGTTTCCCCTGCGCGCGCTCGACCAAGCCGCCATCAAAGCTCGCGCGCGATGCGCAGACACCGCAACGCGTCGTTCCAAGCGATGGCAGGCGTACAGGGAGGGTAAGCCCCTCCCCGACGACCTCTCGCACGAGAGTTCACGGGTGAACCGCCCCGAGGGCGCGCTCAAGACGTTGATGCGCAAGGGTGTCCCGCCGGACCTGCGGCCCAAGGTTTGGATGGCCGCCTCGGGCGCGGCTGCGAAGAAAAGCAGAGCGCCGAGGGCGTACTACAAACGCCTGCGGTCGTTACCGGTGGAGAAGGCTGTCCGGGACCAGGTGGACATCGACCTCGGGCGGACCTTCCCGGAGAACGCCAGGTACAACACCGAGCAAGGGCGGGAAACCTTACGACGGGTGTTACTGGCGTACGCCCGGCACAACCCCGGGACGGGATACTGCCAAGGGATGAATTACGTGGGCGCGTTCATATGGCTCGTGTTGCAGGACGAGGAGAGCGTGTTTTGGGTGATGGTGTGCCTGCTGGACGATATATGCCAACCCGGCGTGCACGCGCCGGACATAGCGGGAACGATCAGCGAGTACAGGGTGCTGCACGGGCTGCTCGCGGCGCGAGAGCCGAGGCTGCAGCGGCACTTTGAAAAGACGGAGACGGATCTGGTGATGATCGCGTCGAAGTGGCTCCTGTGCTTCTTCACCGAGTCCCTGCCCCCCGAGTGCGCCGCGAGGGTGCTGGACGGGGTGTTCAGCGAGGGGTTCAAGGTTTGGCACAGGGTTTGCCTCGCGATGTTGAAGCTCAACGAGTCGGCGCTGCTGCGGTGCGACTTGCTGCCGGATACCATGCAGACGCTGCAGGACGCGTTCAGGGGTATGCACGACGCCGACGCGCTGATGAGGTTCGCGTTCAAGCGCGTGAAACGTTTCCCGCGGGCGGAGATTGAAACGCACAGGGCACGCGTCATGGACGTCATCGCGGGTGAACGGGAGGAAAGAGAGCGGGCGGACCGGGAGAGGAGAAGGGTTCGAGAGGAGAGGGAGGCAGCGATTAAGAGGGAGGAGGAGGAGGAGTCGAGGCGCGCGCGGGAGGCTGAGGAGGCGGACGGGGGTTCGACGGCGTCGGACCTCTCGGAGTAGTGAGTGACTGTTTAGCCCGTGTTGATGAATCGAATGCGAGGCGAGGCGGCGTCCGCGTCTAACCGGTTGAAAATATGAGTGTCCAACAGCTGCTTCAGTTGACTGCCAATCGGATCGGAGTCTATCTTGGTTGGTTGACAAGACGCGCGCCGGAATTCAACCACTCGAGGCGCGCGCGGTAGGGGCCTTCGACCATTGTTTCGAGCGCGGCAGCGAGCGTGCTTGACTGACACGGGGCTCAAGAAGGTCCAGCCGGTCGAACCCTCGCCGGGGCGTCGAGGCGTGGGGCTCAACGCGGCCGTTCGAAAGGGCTCTCGCTTCACTCTCGCATAACTGTTTCCTCCGTTGGGCCGAATCTTGCTATCATGCCCGGCCATGGGTCCGGGCTGTTCCGCCAGACCCACCTCATCGCGTCGGGCGCTCAGAACTGGATATCTCAGCCTCTGGTGGCCCAAGACAAGCAGTTCGCGTACGCGTCAACCCTCGCGGTGTACGTCTACAACAACGAGGACCAGCAGCTTCAGAAGGTGAGCGCCCCGAGCCGCGGCGACAAAATTGTCGAATCTTGCCGACCCGCGTCACCGCCCCTCGACTCTGACCACCTCGTCCCACGCACGTTTCCATCGACAGATCACCGGTTACCAATCTCACACCATCACCGCGTTCGCGTGGAACCCGCGCGACTCCAACCTCATCGCGGTGGCGACCAACGACGACATGATTAACATCTTCGACGTCGCCAAGGACGAGTCCAAGAAGAAGCTCAAGATGCCCAAGCGCAGCACCACGCAGCTGGAGTGGGACCCACACAACCCGCACATACTCCGGTGCGTCGCCGATAACACCCTGTGCAAGCTGAACCTGGAGAAGAACATGCTCGAGCAGCTCAGGTTCTCACCGCCCTCGGGGCATAGAATCACAAGGATGGCACGAAACTCCCACGCCTCGGCCATGTGCGCCATCGGAACGGAAAAAGGAGCCGTGTACCTGTACAACACGGACAACGGGATGCACGAGACACTTAACACGAACTACAAGGAGTCCATCGTCGATCTTGACTTTGACCCAAAGTCCGAGGACTACATGCTCGTGGCGTGCGCCGGCGGGCAGATCGCCATGTGGTGCGTGCAGGGCGCGTTCAACATGGATCCCAAGAAGAATGAAGTCAAGCCCATGATCATCACGGAGTTTTCGAGGCAGCCCGCGGGTCTGTGCGCGTGCAAGTTCATGCCCAACATGCCCGGCACGTTCGTGACCGCGAGCGACAGGCACGGCGTCCTTCGAACGTGGTCGGTGTCCAACGCCAACCCGATGAACATGATCAAGCTGGAGCAAGGCAAGGTGCACTCGCTCGCGCCGCTGCGGGGCGCGGAGTCCGGGTCGAGCCTCTCCGTGAGCTTCAAGACTGGGGAGGTGAGCATCGTGGACGTGCGGTCCAGGCGGACGCGATGGGCCACGACGGGTGGGCACACGGAGACGGTGTTCGACTGCGTCATAGCTCCGTCCGACCCGAACAAGCTCGTATCCGCGTCGTTCGACGGAACGGTTCGATGCTGGGACACGCGAACTAAGGAACAGACCGCGTGCTTCTACACGGGGGACGCGCCCAGCGGGCGGCTCGGGAGCGATAACCAGGCGCACGAGGCTGGGCGCGGCGCGCTCTACACCTGCGCCATATCGTGCGACGGCGGTACGATCGCCGCCGCGGGGTTCGAGGGAATCGTGTACTTTTTCGACGTCGAGAGTAAAAAAGCGCTCAAGGCGCATCGGATCCACAGAGGCGCCGTGCACAGGATCGTCGCCCACCCGCTGGAGCACGGCGTGTTCGCGACCGCGGGTTTGGACGCGAGGTGCTGCGTCGTCACCAAGAACGGTCTGCGCAGGGCTTTGAACCACAACATGCCCATCCAGGGTTGCTCCTGGGACCCTTTCCAGCCGGATCTTATCGCGTGCGGCGGCAAGGACGGCAACATCGAGATTTGGGACGTCATGTCCGAGCACAATCAATCCATCGAGGTCATCAAGGAAAAACACACGACGAAGGTGTACGGCGTGCTGTACTCGCCGCTGGTCCAGGGACGGCTCATGAGCGTCAGCGACGACAAGACGGCGAAGATCTTCGAGCTCACCCCCGACGGTAGATACACGGCGCAGCTGCCGGTGACGCTGGAGGGACACGAGAGTAACGTCCGCGGCCAGGCTTGGCATCCCGAGATTCCCGAGATTTGCTTCACGGGCTCGTGGGACAAGACCATACGCACGTGGAACTCGGTCACCGGCGACTGCCTCCACGTCACGAAGCGCCACCTCGCGGACGTCTACGCCATCGCCACGCACCCGGCTCGGCCGTTCATGGCGGTGACTTGCTCCCGCGACTCCACGATCCGTTTCTGGAGCACCGAGGAGTGCTGCCCCGCCGCGAAGATCCGCGCGGTGCTGGGGAAGGACGCGTCCTCATCGGCGCTCGTCGGCGAGGATCGCGGCGACGGGAGCGAGCGCAGACGGCTTGTGGGCCGCGCGGCGGGCCGCGAGCTGAGCCAAAAGATGGCGGCGTCAAGCTCAGAGGGTGAACGCTTCGGCTCCGCGTTCGCTGCGCTCTCCGGCGAGCCCGCCGCGGAGGAGCTGTGGCACCTCGCGACGATCGAGTCCACGGGCGTGAAGAATACGCGGGGTTTCGGCGCGACGGGGATCTCGGTGCCGCACAGGTGCGAGGTTGAGGGCTTAGTGGGCGCGAGGGCGCAGGCGCTCGAGGAGGCTCGATTCGCGAAGACGAGGGGCGGGGATAAGAAGGACGTGGCGCTTCGAAAGGCGGCGACGCTCAGGCTGGAGCTCGGGGATTTCAGGTCGTACTGCGAGCTCATGAAGGAGATTGGCGAGTGGGACGGGGCGCTCGCGGTCGCGCCCGCGGTGTCCCTGGAGTACTGGAGGCATTTGGCGGGTGAACGCATTAAAAACATGGAGAAGGACGAGGACGCCGACGTGGAGAGGCTGGTGCACCTGCAACTCGCCGCGGGTAAGGCTTCGGACGCCACCAGCGGCTTGATCAGAGCCGGTAGGGACGAAGAGGCGTTCACGGTGGCGTGCACCGCCGCGGAGGGACGGTTCGGGCCGGATATCGCGGAGGAATCTCCGGGGGTGGAATCTCGTGGGGGAATATCCGGAGCCATGCCGGGAGCGTCGCCTCTTAAAAAGTTGGCGCCCCTCGGCGGCGGGTCGCCGCCCAAACCACCCACGGACGTTCCAGAGAGCCCCAACCTAATGAGCCCGCCCCTGGGTCATCACAGGCGGATGTCATCCGGAGGGTCCGGGACGGGCGGACCCCTGGACACGCTCCCGCACAACCTAGACGGATCCCTCCCCGCGGCGCTCAAGGTGAGAAATTCACTCCCGGCGCTCGGGGTGGCGCCGGTCGGAAAGTTGGCGCCCCTGCCGCCCATCGCCGGCGCGGGCACGCTCACAAAGCTCAGGGCCGCGTCCGCGTTCGGCTCCTTACAGTCCAACGGCCACGGTAACGGCCACCACGCGTCGGTCGGCGACGGGGATGGCGGCGCGCTTCCCCCGACCCCCGCGGGCGTGACTTCGGGCGTGACTTCCGGTGTGACTTCGAACATCGTCGCCGCCGCCAAGAAATTTGTCGCCAAGGGTGGCGTGGACGAGGCATCCACCGTTCGAGCCGCGCAGGCGGCGGCGCGCTTGATCCACGGCGACGCCATCGGAGCCGCGTCCCGGTACCTCTCCGTGGGTGCCACCCGCGAGGCTGTCAAGGCGCTTATCCGCGGCTCACAGATTGAGATGGCGGCGGCGCTCATGCGGACGCTGCCCGCTGACAAGGGGTCCAAGGATGCGGCGCACGTCCTCGCGTGCGAGCGGGCGGTGGAGCTCGGCGAATGGGAAATCGCCGCGGAAGCCGCCGGGTCGATCGCGAACGTCGTTGAGCGAAGCTGGAGGCTTTTGTTGGTCCGGGCGCGATTCGCGGCGACAGAGTCGGACGGAGTTGTCGTGGAGAGGTTCGACGCGATGTGCGACGCGACGCGACAGGTGACCGGTTCGTGGGAGGGTGGATGCGGCGGGGACGTGGCGGAGTCCGCGGTGTTGCATTCGCTCCTCGGCGAGGTTGACGTCGCGGCGAGCGAGTGCGTCCGCGCCGTCAACGACGAGCTCAAACGACCCGCCGCGTGGAACGCCAAGGCGCTGACTCGGCTGCTCGAGGCGCTTCACGTCTGTTCCCATGGGGCGCACGCGTTGCGAGCGATCGACCCGGTGATTCGCCAGGAGGTTACCCTGCAGCGGTGTTACCTCTCGGCGCTGGTATTGGCCAGCGCTGGATATACCCCCGCGGCGAACTCGCTGTTCCACCACGCCCGCGCGGCGCTGAAGCAGCTCAACAAGTCCGAGGCTCGCTTCGGGTTTCCCCACGCCGTCGCGATGATCTCCATCCATGAGCTTTCGCTGATGATGGGCCACCACCCGACGGAGGCGGAGGAGGGTTTGGCGGAGGTCGCGGAGGCGGCGAGCGTCCCGCCGTTGCTGAGGGAGATTGCGGCGAGGCTGCACGCCAACCTGACGGCCACGAGCGACGTACCGAGGGAGGAACCCGTGTTGCCCGCGATGGAGAGCATCGTCCCGCCGGCGGGATACAACGGCGCCATGGACTGGAAGGCTCCCAAGATGACGATGGGGGATGCGTTGAGGACGGCAAAGATGTGGGACGCGGCGGGTGCAACGGACCACGCGTTCTTCCGCACCCCGCAATGATGAATGCACGATTGGATAGTCTTACGATTGGATAGTTCTACGAGTGCGTTGTCATACACAGATAACTCTTATCACGTGCGTGGGTCCCGGCGTTATCCGTCACCTTTCATGAACCCTTCTTCCTCGTCACTGGGTCCTGAAACCCTCCTCGTCGTAAACTTTTAATTTCCCGTCCCTCAACGCCTGCCGGCGGGTGGTTTCGGACCTGCTGAAGTAGGTCTCGTCCGCCCGCTTCACCGCGCGCCTGCTCGCCTCCAACCTGTCGGGAAATTTCTCGAAGAAGATCTCCCCCTTGCTCGTCGCCCACGCGCTGTTCAGGTCCGTCATGGAAGCCGTCTTGGCCCACCGCTGATCATCGATCATCGCCTCGTTGAACCCCATCTTCTCCAAAAACTCCTCACCCTGCATCGCTTCAACCAGCATCGAGTACCGCCCGCGCTCGCCGCGCTCCATCACCACGAGCTCGGCGTTCCCGGGGTTGCGAATCCTGTCGAACATGTCGCAGGTCCACTTGTACCACCGCATCAAAAAGACTCGAAGCGTGAGTCCGTGCGTGATGATCACCACCGTGCAGTTCTCCGTGTACCGGCCAAAGTTCATGTCGTTTCGTAGCGTCTCCCGGAAGCTGGTCACGCGGTCGTACACGTCCGAGGCGCTCTCGCCGTTGGGAAAGCGAAAGAAGAACCGCCCGAACCCGTGCCGTTCCTTCTTCAGCTCCGCCATGGTGTGATCCTGAAAGTTGCCGAAATCTTGCTCGCGCATCCTCGGCTCCTCTCTCACGCCGCTGACGCGCTCGGGTCCTAGCGCCTGACCGAGCTCGTACAGCGTCTGCATCGTGCGCACGTACGGTGAGACGTACACGTAAACCTGCTCGTCGGGTTCCAGCAGCTCCTTCAGCGCCACACCAGCCGCCCTCGCCTGTTCCTTCCCCTTCTCGGTTAACTCTATTCTGTGGTCCGGTTTGCGCTGGTACATGGTCTCGTCGACGTTGCCCTCGGACTCGGCGTGGCGGATGAGCACGATTCGCTTAGGGCGCCCGGTGATGTTCACGGGCTCCAGGCCGCAGTACTCGGGCGTCGAGTCGTAGAAGGAGTCAGCCTTGGCTCCCGTGTCGTCCTCGGTTCCCATCGCGACGACGCTTTTGCGAGGACGGATAACCCTTTTGGGCACTTTCGCGGGAGTTCCCCATCCCCCTCGAGACGGCCTCCGAAGAGACGGGTTTAAGCGGTACCCGGCGGTCGCGACCGGCGCGAATGCACTCATGGTCGTCTCAGGTGTGACCCGCGCCCGCGGTGATGATTTATACGTCGCCGATCCCCGGGCGAGCCTTGTTGTGTGTCACTGTCGAGCCCATTGCCAAAAAGCACTGCTCACTAAATTTATTCGAACTGAGATCACTTTTGGAGGGCGACAGGGCCACCGGTGGAGAGGAAGCGGGTGTGAGACGATGGGTCCCACGGCGCCGCATTTCCGCGGGATGGACACCGAGCAGAGGGCTATAGTGGCCGGTGCGGAGGCACGCCTGCGGGAGTATCGGCGCATGCTCCCCGGGGGGGACCTGGCGACATCCCTGGAGGGAAGATTCTGGGACGCCGTGGTGGTCACCGCCGCGAACGAGGCCCAGGCGGGCGTGTATCGCGCGCAGCTTGACCAGCTCCACTCGCGGGGACAGCTCCCCGGCGAGCGCACGCGCTACCTCGTCGTCCCCGACCCCCCAGGCCCGCGCGTGGGCAGCGGGGGAGCGACACTGCACGTGTTGCTCAGGCTGCAGGCGGACGTCGGGCCGTGCTGGAGGCGAAGCCGCATCCTCTTGCTCCACGCGGGAGGGTACAGCGAGCGATCGCCGGCGCACGGCACGCTGGGCAAGGCGTTCGCGCAGATACCCATGGACGCCGCGAACATGGGCGCACCGGCGACGATGCTCGAGGCTCAGCTCGTCTACCTCCAGGAGCTTCCGGCGTCGACTCCGCCGGGGATCTTCATCTCAGCCGCGGACGTCGTGCTCCAGATGCCGGCGCTCGCGTCGCTCGACGAGGCCACGATGGAGAGGGCGTCGCACGGCATCCTCGCCCTGGGACACGCGAGCACTGTCGCCATCGGTAGGTCCCACGGCGTGTTCGTGTGCGACAGGCACGAGCTCGTGGAGCTCATACGCGCGACGGCGGGTGACGGCAAGGAAAACGAAAACAGCGCAAACGCCATCCCCGTCTGCGACGAGAACCGAGCTGTGAGAACCGGCGCCGGCGTGATCGAATGCGCGCGGTGCCTCCAGAAGCCATCCGACGCCGCCATGCGCGCCGCGAACGCCGTCTTACCCACGCCCGCGGGCATGGGCCTCCCAAACGGCGGCGGCGGCGAGTGGGTGCTGACGGACTCGGCGTTTCATCTCGGCTGGCGAATGTGCGACGCGCTCGTGAACCTCGCCGCCACAAACCCGGAGGCTTTGGCCGGGGTGGAGATATGCGCGTACGGTGACTTCATGCAGCCCATGGGGACGGACCCGGACCCACACGCGGCGTACCTGAAGCGCGTGGACCACGTCGCGAGCGTCGCGTCGAGCGGACAATCCGATGGCGCGTATGATTCGAAGGGTGATCGGCTGGCTAGCGCGAGGACACTGGGGAGCGCGTGCGTTCGTGGCAGGCCGCTGCTCATCCGTCCGTTGCTCCCGAGCAGGTTCGTGCACGTGGGCACGATGCCCGAGCTCCTGGACCACACCGCGGTGGACGTGAACGTGCTCGCGGCGTACCCGGCGGCGCACGCGGGTGTCACCGTGGGCACGTGGGACAGCGGCATGATGGAAACGGCGGGATTCGGCGCCAGCCGACGGAGCATCGGTGCCGACGGCGTCTGGGGATCCGGACGGTCCTCCGGGCCGGGCGCGTGCATGCTCGCGTCGCACGTGGCCATGGGTGCGAGGGTAGGACACGGGTCGCTCCTGGCGCACTGCGACGTGCACGCGCTCGCGACGGTGGGGTCGGGGTGCCTACTCCACGACGTGGATTTGCCGCCGGGGGTGGTGGTGCCCCCGGGCGTTTTCATGCACTGCGTACCGCTGAACGAAGCCGCCGCCGCGGGCGCCGGCGTCGTCGCCGATGCCGCTGGACCTTCCAGCGGCGCGCAATGCTGGACGTGCATCGTCATGGACGTCAAGGACGAGGTCAAGAGCGCGGGAAAGAGCACCTTGCTCGGGGTTCCCGTCGCCGACGCGGCAGGCAGGCTCGGGCTGGACCCAATCGCCGTTTGGGCGGATGGAGAGGCGCGGACGACCACGCTGGCGCGTCTCTTTCCCGTGCGATCCACGTCGCAGGACGCCGCGACCGCCGCGCTGGAGCTCCTCGCGAAGGTCAGGGGTGTCCCGCCGGGCACGCCGGGGCGGCGCGGGGGAAGGTCAGTCAGGGGCGGGTCCAAGCCGGGGCACGCGGGGGTAACGGACGAAGGGTTGCGAGTTTCGGTGAGCGAGGCGCTGAGGGTTCTCGCGGACCACGCCGCGATGAGCCGACGACGGAACGAGCTCCGGCGTAAGATACTCGGTCCGATCGTGAGGCAGATGGTGCGTAAGGAGTACGCGGCCGATACCTGGCTCGATCGCGCGCCGCCGCTTCGTTCGTTCGTGACGGGCGCCGGCGACACGGCGGAGACTTGCACGAAAAAGGCGCTCGAGCTCGTCAAACTCGCGCACTCGTACGCACGAGCCAGGCGCGCGTCCAGGGTCGAGCGCGAGGGTTTAGCGAGTAAAGGCAGCGACGACGATGCCGAATCGCCCGGGCCGTCCAGGCGCGATCTCCTCGCCGCGGGACGGGTCGCGCTCGCTCTCTCGCCGCCGGGGGGCGGCCCCAGCGCCGAGGCGGCTGAAGCCGCAGCTCGCCGGTTCCTCCGCGCCGCGGTCGTCTCACCCTTCGCTCGCGTCGCTCCGCTGTTCGGCAGGCCCGCGGCGGAGGCTGCGGAGAAGGCTGCGTTCTTCGCCACGGTCATGAGCGTGCTCGGGGAGGAGGATCCGGGCGAGGCTCCCCTCCCGCCGGCGCCGTCGGCGGCGGCGGTGTCGAGGTCGGGGATCATCGCCGCCGTGCGGACAGAGTACCCCGCCCGTCTCAACCTCGCGGGGGGTTGGACGGACACCCCGCCGTTCTCGCTCGAGCGCAGGGGCGCCGTGCTCCACGTCCCGGTGCTCACCGCGTACGGCGGCGCGTCCGAGGGAGGGAACGACGACGGGGTGCCCGAGGTGACTATGCCCATCGTAGCCACCGCGTCGAGGCTACCGGGAAAACCGGGGCTGGTCCTGCTGGTATCCGAACCCGGCCCCGGCGTCCCCGGGTCACGCGAGGAGCTGCGAAGCGTCGAGGAGCTTCTTCGGTGCGACGATCCCTCGCACCCTTTCGCGCTTCACCGCGCGTGCGTCGCGCTGACCGTCGCGCAGCGCGCGGCGGCGGCGGGACCCGTTGGGGACGTGACCTTTGACAAAAACGGCGATCCTCCGTCGCGACCCGACGCCGGAACCGTTCGGCCGGAGAGCCTCGCGGACGTGCTCACGCGGTTCCTGGGCGCGCCGGGGATGGGACTGGAGCTCCGGACCCGGGTCGACCTGCCGCGCGGGTCCGGTTTGGGTTCCTCCTCCGTCTTGGCGCTCGCGGCTATTCACGCGTTGCACGAGCTGAGCACGGGGTGCGAGTGGCGGCCATCCGTGGGCGACGCAACGTGGGCGGGTAGGTCCGCCGTCGTCGTTCCCCCTTGGTCGCCGGTCCCTGCCGAGCCCGTGGTGGCGCCCGTACCCGCGACGGCGACCACGACGGATAAGGCCACCGGCGAGGAAGAGGGTGGGGACGGCGAGGGTGAGTCGGAGGAGGCGGCCAAGAAAGCCGAAGCCGAGGCGAAGGCTGAGGCGGAGAGGAAGGAGAAAGAGGCCAAGGAGAAAGAGGCCAAGGAGAAGGAGGCCAAGGCGGCGGCGGCGGCGGTCGCGGCCAAGACGAAGCAACGCGAGGACAACGCGGCGGCGCAGACAAAATCACGGCCGCCGATCGCCTGGCCCAGCGCGAGGGACGCCTTCAACGCGGTTCTCGCCGTCGAGCAGCTGATGACCACGGGCGGCGGGTGGCAGGACCAGGTGGGCGGCGCCCTCCTGGGCATGCGCCTCACCTGCGCCGCGAGCGCCGACCTCGGAGACCCGCACGAGGCGAAAGGGATGGACGCATTGCCGGACTACGAGGTTCGGATCGCGCGGTTGCCGTCGGCGGCTGCGGAATTTCTATCCGGGCGCGTGGCGTGCGTGTTCACCGGCGCCGTTCGATTGGCCGCGACGGTTGCGAGGGGCGTCGTGGACGCGTGGCAGAGGCGCGCGCCGGGCGTCGAGGAGGCCCTTCGCGCGTGCGCCGCGATGGGCAAGGACATGGCCGACGCCTTCGACCGCCTCGGCGCCCTCCCGGCGGATGCATTCGTGGGCGAGGGCAGTGAGGACGCCAACGCGGAGCTCGAGGCGGTTGGGTCCATCCTGGAGCGGCACAAGGTTTTGCAGGAGCGCCTGTGGCCCTCGATCAACTCCCCGGCGGTCGCGGCGTTGTACCAGGCGGTCGCGCCGCACGCCACCGGGTCGCACATATGCGGCGCGGGCAACGGGGGTCACATCGTGGTGTTCATGAAGCCCGGTGTGGATGTTCAAGCTGTGGCGGACGCGGTGGCGGCATGCGCCGAGGCGCCGGATGCGAGGTTGGTGCGGATGAGGATGATGTTACACGGGGGCGACGGGGGCGGCGCGGGGGTGCGCGGTGACGGCGCGAGTGGCGTTGGGGGTGTCGGTGACGGGCCAGAGGGTAGCGGCAAACGTCGTAGGATCGCGTGAGCGGTTGTTAATGTAAGCGTAGCGTGCGTGGCTGTCGCGGGCTCGAGTTCCTACGGGATTTCAGGTCGTGATTGTTTTTGGGTCGTGGACGGGGGAGCGCGTGGGATGGCGTCGTGGAAAGTGAGATTTGCTGCTTCGGTCGTTGTTTTTTCAGATATCGAGAGACTGAAAAAGGGTACCGGAGCCCGGTCGTCCTTGCGCGCGCAGCGTCAGACGCGCGAAAGGAGGCGCGGGTTCGGACACGGATCGCGCGCCGAGCCCCTCACTGGATCGATCCATCGCGTCAAACCCGGTTTTAATCATAATCCGACGTCCTCATCGTCGCGCGAAGCCGTCGCCCGCCCAAAAGGTTGGCACCCCGAAACTCGTCGCGCCC
>MDSX01011288.1_pt1 | contig 12104 bp, 15 predicted proteins | sample 811141 | NCBI WGS metagenome assembly MDSX01 (sample SAMN05326642, study PRJNA326480) | marine metagenome | isolation source: seawater | place: Atlantic Ocean: South East | collected 2010
ATAACGAAGTGAACAGCTCTGATAGAGCATGAAAAACCACGCCCGGCGTTAGCCGGGTAAGGTGGCTGTTCATACAGAGAGCTCTTCAAGCTCTTGCTGTAGATGTACAGGAAGTTCAGATGACCAGGGGTCACTGAGGAATACTGTCTTATGAACTGGCTTAGTAGGTACTAGTCCAGGCTCATAGCCATAGTTGATCCATGACTTGTAGCAAGAGCGAAGCTCAGCTAAGGAAGCGAAGGCTTTACACGCCGGTTTGCAACCGCCAAAGGCAAAGAAACAACCGTCGTCAGTCTGGATGAAACGCCAGACCGAAAGACCTTGCTTGGTCATCTTGGATACAACAGCTAAATTAGTCATTTGAATTTATGAAAAGAACACTAATAAGAAAGCCCGGTGTTAACCGGGATAGTAGTTAGGCACCTATCACCACCATCCAAAGGATGACAGTGAAGGTGAGTAAGAAATAGATGATCAAAGGTACTTGTTAGCAACACAGTAGTAAGAATCACCAACGACACTACGGACGTTCACAAGCTTGTGAGTAAGTGGTTGATCGGCACAGTAGTTACGTGCAATGTGATTTGTAGCAGCCTGCAAAGGGATGAGGCTAGCTACACCAAGTGTTGCGCCAAAGAAGATGGCGGAAGCGTATTTGAACATGAGTGAAATTAAATGATTACATATAAATAAAAGCCCGGTATTAACCGGGAGTATGTGTCAGTTCCCGTTGAGGAACTCAGCAACTTCCCAGTCGTAGTCAGCCTGACAGCTGAAGTAACGACCGTGAATGGTACATGGGAATGTACGTTTAGTAGGAGACGTAGACTGATGAACTTCACGTTCAGTCATTCCAGTCTGCTGGATTATGTTGGACACATAAGGATTAGTAGACAAAGTAGTTAAGTGATTAAGAACACAAGACATAGAGCCGTTGTTAAACGGCGAAGGATTTAGGATTTATGGAAGGTGTGGTAGGAAAATATATTTGTAAATAACTCACACAAACATCAAGCTTGTAAGTTTACACGTAAGTATTGCGTAAATGTTACAACGACAGTAAGACTGAAGTTGTCGACAGCAATAACTTAAGTGAACGCAAGTATGAATCATAAGTTTCACGATCGCAGTTAACAAACGATACGAATCCGTATCAGATAACTGAAGTGAAACACATGATAACTTGCGTGAATCTTGAGTGAAACTCAAGTGACAAACAAATGTGAACGAGTGAAACGAGTGAACAACTGTAGTTAACTCTAGTTATAAGCGTAAGTGTACACCTATATTTTTTTTGTTTGGGGGAGCTTGAGGGTAGTGAGTATATTAGACGTGTCAAAAATTTTGTATCACTTTTGACCTCCTATAGCGTTTTTTCAGCCTACAAGCAGGTCTACTATCCCTTACTAATAGTCACTACGGATAAAGGCTGTGTTTTCTACAGCTACAATCACTGCCTCACTGTTTGATCCTGCTGATTAACGGAGTCAACCGCTAAATACCACTAAACCACGTTGAAACGCGCTGTTTTCTATAAACCTCTATTTTTAATCCTCTGCCCCCTGTATCCCCCCTATTTAATATTGCTCTTTATAGGGATTAGTGTGGTAAGTGTGGTTTTGTAGTAGTTAAAATCGATACGTCAGTAAAAATAGGGCAATGCTTAAATCATTAGATGATCTTTGGACCGATAGAGTCTTTCGCCTGACGTATGGGGACAATATTGGCTACAGCAGTGAAACTGGTAGGGCCTCTGCTCGTTATGGAGTAGGGACAATTGAAAACGGACCCTCAATCCCTCGTGTAAGTGTGCCAGATGGGCAAATATCAGCGATATCTACCCCAGTACAGTCAATACCTGCAGCATTTGCTAGTGAAACTGTGCTGCCTAAACATTTATTAGCTAAAAAACCTGAAACATACAGCAAATCCGAAGTTCAGTCCGCTGCAAATGCTCAAGCACGACTAAAAAGCTATATAAAAAGCTTAAGAAAAGGCAGTTAAAATAAAAACACCATAGAAATAATAAGATGGCTAACTTAGCTCAGCAAATGATGGCGAGAGACGCAGAAATTCGCAGTCGTCAGGAAATGATTGACAGAACAATGTGTAAGCCAGGATATACATGGAATGAGACCTTAGGTAAATGCCTTGCTGCTGGTGGAGGCGGAAATATAGACCTTAGTGAATTTATGACATCATCAGGTAGAGGCCAATCACCTTCTGTTGAAAGTTCACCTCCTGCTAATCCAGAGCAAGCAATTGCCCAAGAGGTAAGTGCTCGTGCGATGAGAGCTGAATAATAACTTTGTAGAATAAAGGAAATAATATTGAAAAAGAAATGGGTAATCCACTAGGTGTAGGAGTATCAGGCTTAAGAAACGTATATGACTATGTGGTAGAAGGTAAAAATCACATGCCGTTTTTACCTAAATCACCTTTAGAGCTATTGAAGCTTGGAGTGGACCAGACTGTTAAAGTAACACAGCCACCTAAACCAACACCTAAACCTACGCCCACAGAAACAGTAACTTCTCCTACTAGAGATGTTCAGAAAGCCAGTGGCGCTAAGGGCACTCAAACCAGCCCTGGTGGGGGGATGCCCACTTTGACTGCTGAAATGATTGCACAACGTTTAGACAAAAGCAACATAGGTCGTGGTGCTTATTCATCAATTCAGCTGCCAGGCACGTCAAGTAATCCAGACACTGGAGGAACTATAGAAGCACATCCATTTAATGGTCAGGAAACAAGTATTACAAAGAATACTTTAGGTGCGTATGCCAATAATGGTGTGAACTTCACTGCGTTAGATAACACAGGAATTAATCCCGAATTCTTCACAAATCCTAAATTAAGTGAAGCGATTGGAAGCACATACCAGCAATATGGCGGACTGGCTTCAGGAGGAGGCGCATTTGCACAGCAATCACCGGGCTCACAGCAACCTAGTGCAAGCCCAATCAAATCAGGGCGACTTGCTGATGCATTGAACGACACTGCAGGTATGCAGTCATATATGAGTAAGTTTGGAAGTTCTGAGCAAGACCAAAGACGTGCTGCCGATATGGCATTCCTTAATACCGAAGGGCCAGGAAGCAGTTTGAGGGGACTGCGTGCAAAAGAAGCAGTGCTTGGCCAATACCACGCAGGTGGTCAGACTTATCAGCTGAATGATGCAGGGACTGAGCTTCTTCAGGGTAAAGATGGTGATCCACTAGCAATAGACGCAGATGCTGCAAGCTCATACCGGCTTGGTACATCTAATGCACAAGATTACAAGAACTCATACAAAGATCAAGTTAAAGCAGCACTGCCAGTCACACCTAAGCAAGCCGAAAATCCGTTTGCACAAACTCCTGCACCAGCAACACAAGAATTCCAAATGGATATCCCCGCTAATACATTGGCTCCGGGCACAGATCGTGTCGGTCAATTGATTGACAAAACTATTGGAATGGACATGATATCTCCTCTTTCTGATGAGCAAATTAGGAATTCATTCTTAAACAAACGCGAACCTTTAATGCGTGAATAATAAATAATTAAAACTATCTACAATAGTTTTAGGTTTATTAATAAAGATAGTGGCTCTAGAAGATAGACAGCAAATGCATAACCGTGTCATCACGGCAATTGGTAATTCATCTGCTAGTAATGACCATAAACAGCATAAGCATGATCTAAACAGCAGATTAATTGCTAGCGCTAAAGCGTTTGATGCTGGACGAACTCTAGGAATGAGCGAAGAAGAAACACTCGCTGCAATGTCACGGCAACTCAGACGCCAACAACGCGCTGATGACAGCGTAACTATGGAAGATGTAGAGCGTAAATTCATCCAATCTGCAAACACCTTGGCTGATCCAGCCAATCCTGCAGAAGTTGCGGGTGTTTCGCTGCGAAATGAGCCCGAAGTAGACCCCTTTGGGCAAGATCAGGGACAATATTACGAATATAAGGATGGAGATTCCCAATATATAGACCAGCAGCGCAACAAAACGCTTGAATCCATGAGTGACATGGAAGCTCGGGACGAAAGTGGACAAAAAGTGTACGATCGTTACGGTGTTCAACTAAAAAATGGGATCAATCCTGCTGATTACGACGAACTCGGCGCAGAATTAGAAACATTGCGCGGAACAAGTGCAAGTGCTGGTGATCGATCGCCAGTTGCACCACAATCTGCACTAAGGGATGCAATCAGAAGACTTGATTCAGCGCAATCTGAACAATCCGGCTTTTTATCAAGGATTAACGGAGAAATACCAGGATTAGTTGGTGTTCGAGGTGAATTGCAAGATGCATTGCGAGACGGAAGTGTTCAACGTGATGCAGATGCTGCATTATCTGAAGAAATGGTCAAACGAGACAATGAAAGGTTTTCGGGACGTCGTGCTGGCTATAGCAACGTGAAAGCTGCGATAGAAGCAGAGGATATCGGTGAAACAATGTATCGCCCCTCATCAACGTTCCCAGGGGCAGTACTCCCAGCAGTCCGTGCAGATCAAACGATAGCTGCTATTGCTGCTGCTAATCCAGTAGCAAATCCAATGGCAGCTTTCAATAAAGAAGGTTTTGCATTAGATCCGTCTACCGGTAACCCTATTGGAATGCAGGGTCCTCAATATCAAACACCTAATAATGATGCAGGACAAGTCCTGAATGCACCAATGACTTCAAGGTCTTGGATGGTAGAGAAGCAACCAGGTTATAGAGAAGGTGGACGCTCCTTCGGAGACTTCCCTCAAGTTGACGTAACTGGAGCCACAACTTTGTTTGCAGACCGTATGCGTGGTATGGAAGGTCTGGAAAGTGGTTCACAGCCATTCGGCAATGTGTCAACAAATGTTCGAAGCATTGACGAGCTACAACGTGCAGCTGATGCCATTGTTGCCAGTACTCCAGGACCTTTCTACACACGGGAAGCTGTGGAGGGTCAATCAAAGCTAAAGAACACAAGACAAGCTACTCCCGATATTCGTGGTGTCTTAGGCAAGCTTCGATATACACCTGCACAAGAAGCTGAACTTGCTAATGCTATGTATCAGCTAGAAGTAGCAAAACAAACTGAAATCAATCAAAATGGTAAGGGACAATATTACACTCGTACTGGACCGATGGGTGCGTTGCAGCCAACACAGTTTGGAGGAACTACAGCGGGAGGAGCGCAGGTCTACTTTGATTCACCAGAAGCAATTGACCCCCGTGCTGGTCAAGCACAAGTAGCTCGCGTAAATCCAGGTCAAACAATTGAAGGACGTGACATTGCAACTGCATTTAAGGGTCTACAGACACCTGGAGCTCAGCAACCCTTTATTGGGCAAGTAGTAGGCGAAACTCCACGTTTAGATCGTCGCAATAGCACAGGTCAATCAACACCTGAAGGCATTGAATCCTCCATGCGTCGTCAGGAGCAACAGTTTGAACAGAACAGACAAAAGACTGCTGCTAAGAAAGATCCACGTGTAATTGTTAGACCCGTAGATCAACAACGAGTCGATGAGCCTAAGTTACGCGGTAAAGTAGTAAAAGCACAACTTTCACAAGAACGTGCTAATCGCGACGCTAAAAAACGTCAAGCTAAGCAAACCGAAATTATGCAGTATGTACCACGTCGCTTTAGAGGTGTATCATGAGTTTTGATCCTAAAGTAACACTTCAAGGAAACGCTGATAAGAAAGCTTTAGAAGAAAATCCAACAAGTGGATTTACAGCTAGTTCTTCATCATCTGCAAACCCCACTGCCGATATCGGGAAAGATACGACAAGGATGGCAGGACCTGGTGGAGCATTTGCTTTTAAAATGATGCAAGACCCACAGTATGCACAAAACATTGCAGGCTGGAATAGTCTTTTTGCACAATCTAATCAAGGCATGGAATTCAACCAAGCCAAAATTCAAATGGGAGCTTCTTAATCATGGCTAGAGGAAGAATGGCAATGGATGCTATAAGAGCATTAGGCTCTGGAACGAAGAATTTATTGTTTGGGAATATGAATGCAAAGGATATTGCAGGAAGACTTAGCTTCGATGCATTGTTTGGTGGAATGGCCGCTCTTCAAACACCTGGTGATATTGGAGATAAATTAATTGCTGGTGGATCTACATTTGCAGGAGGAGGCTTAACGGGTCTTGCAGCTGGTGGTCTTGCTAGACGCACACCTGGTTTACGTAGGTTTGAAGGTGCAGCAGATTTGGTAGGTAGTTTTGGTGGTGACTACCTAGGGATGATGGCTGGTGACAGTCTCCAACGTGGTAAGGATGTTCTTATGGGAGGTGAAGGCCTTACACCTTGGGAACGAATGGGGGCTGAACAGCAAGCTCAATATGCACAACAGTTAGAGCAACAAATCATGGCTCAATACGGAATTATCCCAGGAACACGTGAACAGTATGCGGATCCATCCAGTGGTTATGGAGTTGCATAATGGTGAAGATGACTGGCAAGTTACTAAAAGGCTTCGGCGAAGCTTTCAATGATGCTTATGGTGAAGGTCGTGAAGAATGGACACGTGCGTTCAGACAAGGACGTAAAGCAGCAGAAGGCTTAGCTGAGAACGCTCCACGCATGACAGAAATGTCAGGTGCATACCCAACAGGTATACGTATTGCTGAAACATTCCAAGACTTAGTAGGAAGAGGTATTAAACCTGTAGAGGCTGCACGGAGAGAGATTAGGGAGAATCAAGGCATTGGGATTAAGCAAGGAGTTGGTCCACGCGCTGGCCAACTGTTAGGAACTGCCGCTGCCGACTTAACGCAAGATAACACTAGAAATTTTTATTGGCTATTAAATGCTGCCCAAGCGACCGGTAACGTTATTGCTGAATCAGCAATGGGTAATAAGCGAATAGGTAATCCAAATCTATTTGGTAAGTCTAGGTTGGCTGACGATAGAGGACTACCCTTCAGTATGAAGAATAAGGCTGATATTTCAGCAGCACAAGAACTTGGATATTTAGATAAAAATGGTCAACCAACTAAAGGCGTATCAGTAGCTAACGGAGAAGAGAAGTTACTTGAAAAGCGTAACTATGAACCTGGCCACCTAGCTGCATTGATGATCCCCACTGGAGTTGCTATTAACACAGGCTTAGGTCTTATGTCTCCGTTCGGTGGAGCTGAGGGTTATTGGGCTGCACTTCCTAGTCAAGATGACCCAACTACAACAGACAATGTATTAGGTGAAGTAGCCCTAAAATATTTCATGGGTAAAACAGGTAATCTATTGCCGTATGATGAGTTTTCAAAAGTTAGGCCTGATGTAAGCCCCGAGGAGTATGGACAGTATCAAGGTTGGAAGTATCGAAAAGGTGAAGACTGGAATCCACTTGATGATGGTCAAACAAGCATTGGTGCTGGATTTATTCGCACAACTGATGATGGTATCCATGGACCAGAGCTACAGTTCATGGGACGTAGCCTTCCAGTAACTACAGGGATTGTGCCATACCTAGGTGCATTAGCTGGTGGTATTGCAGGTGTTAGAAGTAAGAGACCAATCCTAGGTGGAGTTGGTGGAGGAATGGCGGGACTTGCGGCTGGTCAGGTAGTTGGACAATTGCTTGAGAGTGAGCGTCGTCGTCGTAATGCAATTGAGAACGAAACTGACATTGAAAGATATTGATAAACTATAAGGATATATGACTCAAAGCAATGACAAGAATGGCGGGTAGCATTAAAGGTATTGGAAGCTTTTTAGGGACTAGACCAGATTATTCAGATCTAGGCTCACAATCAGTTGTAGAAGCTGCACGTGACTTTTCTTCAGTTACTGAAGGTAATGCATACTTAACAAATGTAGGATTAAAGGCAGAAGCTGATATGGCTTCATCCCAACATTATGCGGATGCTTCGGCTGCAAGTGCTCAAGCAGCCTCACAAGCGTCAATAGTTGGAGGATTTGCAGGTGGTATTGGTGGATTGGCAGGCTTCATGCCTAAAGGTGGATTGTTTAATAAAGGCAAAACACCAACTCCTGGGGAGACTTTATTAGAGCGATCACAAAAACCATATACAATAGTTTGATCATAAATGTATATAGATAAAATAAACATAAGTAGGAACTAAACAAATGGCTATTGGTGGAATACGAACTGGGATGAGCTTCAGTGAAGAACCAAGAAGCGCAACAATGCAGGGTGGTGCAGGGGCTGCGGAAAATGCAACAGTTGCAGAAAACTTTTCTCTATTGCGGGATGCTGCACCGAAATATGGAAGGATGGAACAAAACCGTATTGCAGCAGAATCTGCGAAACGACGTGCAGTTGCTGAGTCCAATGCAAGTGTTCGTGCTAATTCTATGAGCAATATGGGTGCCATTGAAAGTTCACGAATACAAGCAAAAGCTCAGGCTGATGCTGCTGAAAAAAAAGCACAAGGCTCAACTTTTGGCAGTATTGTTAAAGCCGGTATTCCCTTACTTGCTTCAGCAATTATAAGTGACAAAAAAGCAAAAAATAATATTGAACATATTCAGGACGCTCTAGCGACTTTACGTGAATTACGTCCAGTCACTTTCTACTACAATGAAGAATATAGTTCAACACCTGAACGTCTTCATCACGGGTTCATTGCTCAGGAGTATGCAAAGCATATGCCAGATGCAACTTACTACGATGAAAGTATTGACAGTATGTGCATCGACACAATTGAACTTATCGCTCTGCTTGTTCGCTCTGTTCAGCAGTTAGAAACAAAGGTAACACGAATGGAAGCACAACACGCATTAGCAGGAGTTAAATCATGAGTGGATACTTAGGGCATGTAACAGACGATACTGCTGCTTATATTGCCAAGCTTAAAGGTATAAATGTAGGTCAAGTAGGAGGCTATTTAACAGGCCAAAACCTGGACCCTTTCGCACGAGCCATGGCCAAGGATGCAGCTAAAGTTACAAGAATGATTCCTGGAGTCGGATCAAGAGCTGCTGTAAATGTAGGAAGATTTGCAGGACGAGCTGTACCACTACTTTCAGCAATTGGGAATATAACTGATGTAGCTGACATTATTACTGGCGACGAAAGCTTCGGCAATAAGGCAATGGATGCCGCCGCAATGACAGCCGGTGCAGCTATCGGTGGTGTACTTGGTGCTGGAGTATTTAGCCCACTAACAGCATCAATTGGTGCAGGTATAGGCAAAATGGCTAGTGATGGCACACAGTTCTTATTCGGAGATAAGAAGTCTCCTGAAGAACGTAGAATGGAAGAAGCATTGTTAGCACTACGTGGTGGAGTAATCTGATGTTAGGTTGGTTACCAGGAGCATCTGCGGATGCAATGGCAAGAAGAGAGGTTGCAGACCTCAATGAAACAAGAACAGGCTCAGCAGATAGAGAAGGTGCTTGGAATTGGCAAGATGATATCGGTGCACTTCTTGCCGGCTCAAACAGGGAAAGTATTATTGCACTAGCCAAAACGAAAGCGGACAGCCAGCTTGAAGAGAGTTTAAGTGGAAGGATTGCAGATGTTGAGGCAAACCTTGGTACTCTAAGTGGAAAATATAGTGGTGTAGACGGTAAAACTAAAAAAGCAGTTCAATCTGATTTATCACAAGATGAGGCAAGGATTAAAGCTCTTGTTCAAGCACGTACAACAAAAGGGTTCAACGTAGCTGACCTAGACCCTAATGCATCTGCTGTTGATATCTTGGCTGCAACGTCTAAGCAAGTAAACGACAATGATGATGCCGTAACACTTAAGGCTGACACAAGGTATGATAATGAGCGTGATTACAGACGTTCTGTAGAGCGGGAAGGTCGCTTAGACCGTAATTTAGAAAGGCAGATGAATGCCGAAAACAATAAGATGCAGCTTCAGCTTGAGTATGCACGTCTTGCACAATCAGACCGTCAGCGGACTGCAGACCGTAAGGACAAAGCAATCATGGCATTGCTTAGTGGCCTAGGTAATTTAAGCGCAGGCTTTACGGTTTAATTACCGTTATAAATATTCCATGCTTGGTCAGGTGTTAATCCACCTTGACCATAATATGAAGTACCAGTTGCAAGTGTTGGCATACTTGCCCACTCCGGTGCAATCTTATCTAGTTCTTTTAGGAATGATTCTTTATCAGTAAATACAGTATCAGTATTTAAGCCTCGTTGTTGAGCAAGGTACTTACCTGCTTTCTCTTGACTAGCTGGCGAGAAGTCGGTGAGACCAAGAGCATTCTTAGCACCATCCCAAGTAGTAGATAAGAACTGATAAGCACCAGCTGCATCAGATGCTCGATCTCCACTACGGTTTATTTGTCGTGGATGCTTAGACGTATCAGTGAACTGTGAACCAGTAAACATTGTGTTATATCCATTCTCTCCAGAGGTACCTTCACCTGCACGAATTAGTCTGCTCCAACGGCTCCATCCATTACCGGTGCCTGTAGTCTTAGTTGAATCAGTAGCAGTATCGGAAGAGCTGTCAGAGGGTTTAGATGGATTAGCGATAGCACTCTCAAGCTCAGTTTGTTTGGTTTTCAAGTCTGCAATACGCTGGTCATACGTATTGATTTGTTGGCCAAGCAACCCCAGCTGTTTGTTAGGTTCATCCTTCTTGCGATTGAGGTAACTAGCAACTCCAATTGCTTGTGCACCTGCTGCTAACAGTCCAGCCTTACGTGCGCCACGTTCTGATTTTGCAATTGATTTATCACGTTCATTAATTATATTCGCACCCTCAACTCTTGTCATTGCATCAGTAGCAGCATTAGTTACTTTTGCGTTTGCCTGAATTGCAGCAATTTTCATATCTCGTGCAGCTTTAATGGATTCCTCACCAAGAGCTCCGTAATCTGCTTGATTATCAGCTAGTGCTTTACGTGCAGTTAAACCTTTTCTTACAGACGCTCTGCCCGCAGCAATATAATTATTGACATTTGCCATATCACACTCAACGAAGGTAATTATATATATTCTAACTTTGTAGAATAAGAAGAGATATAGATGTAAATGACGATGGCTGAAAGCAAAGAAGAGGGTACTAACACTGGACTGTTTAATTTCCAATCAATTATGGATACGTTCTATAATTGGACGCCTGCTGCAGATGATACGGCAGGGCAGGCTCTTAAAAATACGTTTTTGGCTACAAATGTTCAGTCAGTATTAGATAACCAGATGTCCAAGGATCTGGCCTATACCAATGCCTCGATTGCAACAGGTCAGATGACTGATGCTGCAAAACTTGAATTGGCAAACCAATCAACAATTGATCAAGATCGGCATAATCTTGGAATGGTCAAGATGGGTGCCGAATACGATTTTCAAAGTACATTCGCTAACGATGAAGCTAATCGTGCTTTAACTGCAGCGGCTCAAGCTGGAGACATTCAACAAGGTCAAACAACATTAGAAGGAGACGAAAATAGAAAAAATATCACTTCTCAGGGCAATGTAGATGTAAGTAAAATTGGTGCACAAGGCACAGTTGATGAAAATAATATTACTTCTCAGGGTAACGTAGATGTCAATAAAATAGGTGCACAAGGCGACGTTGATAAATCAAATATTGATGCTCAGGGTAACGTAGATGTCAATAAAATTGGTGCACAAGGTCAAGTTGATGAAAATAATATTAATGCACAAGGTAACGTAGATGTAAGTAAAATTGGTGCACAAGGCAAAGTTGATGAAAATAATATTAATGCACAAGGTAACGTAGATGTAAGTAAAATTGGTGCACAAGGCACAGTTGATGAAAATAATATTACTTCTCAGGGTAACGTAGATGTACTTAAAATTGGTGCACAAGGCACAGTTGATGAAAATAATATTACTTCTCAGGGAAGTGTTGATAAAACAAATATTGAAACACAAGGCAATGTAGATGTCAATAAAATCGGTGCCCAAGGTACTGTAGATAAAGCAAATATTAATGCTCAAGGCTTCTTAGATCAAGAATTAGCTAAGGTTCAAGGAAACGTAGATGTTAATAAAATTGGTGCACAAGGTCAAGTTGACGAATCAAACATTACTACTCAAGGAAACGTAGATGTTAATAAAATTGGTGCACAAGGTACAGTTGACCAATCAAACATTACTACTCAAGGCAATGTAGATGTTAATAAGATTGGTGCACAAGGTACAGTTGACCAATCAAAC
>MDSX01028287.1_pt1 | contig 12088 bp, 9 predicted proteins | sample 811141 | NCBI WGS metagenome assembly MDSX01 (sample SAMN05326642, study PRJNA326480) | marine metagenome | isolation source: seawater | place: Atlantic Ocean: South East | collected 2010
AATGCAAAAAATTGAATTTGAAAGATCACACATGGAAGCCCATCTTTGGAATGGAATTCTAAAGTTAGATATCAAATAGCAGCTTTATTTCTAATAAAATTTATAACTTGGAGAATAGACTTTGATACAATTTATTGTATTCAATAATTAAAAAACCAATGTATGTCTGATAATCTTTTATCAGTTCAAGATGACACGTCTCTCCATGGTACTTTTGTAGGATATGCTAAACCCAATAGGAAAGCTACAGCAACTCTCGTCCTAAGGCCAAAACAACAAGATGAAGAACTTCGTCAAGAATTAGATGACTTACTGTACAAACATCCTGTAACAAGAAATTATCTGAATCATGAAAAATTGGCGGAATCCACATCTTTTGATAAAAATGATGAAGAGGTAATAAAAGCATATTTAACAGAGCATAATCTATCTCATTTTGAAGTAAATGCAATTTCTAGAGAACTAACATTTTCAGGTAAAGTTCGTGATCTTCAAAAAGCATTTAATAGTCCAATTGGCATCTTTCATGGTGCAGATCATCTTGAATATAAATGTGCAACTCAAGCTATAAGAGTTCCTGAGACCATAGGAGAGCTTTTATACTCCTTCAAAGGATTTTACTACAATCCTAAAAAAGAAACGAGAAAAATAACACCAATAGAAAAGTATGATGATCAGAGTTGGGAAAGGGGATTTAGCATATCAGACATTTACTCCGCATATAATATTCCTGAAGATGTAAAAGGTGCAGGACAATGTATTGGACTTGTTGAATTGGGAGGACGGCATAGAGAAACAGATATTAAAAAATTCTTTAAGCTTATTAATACACCAGTTCCTAAAATAAAAATAGTAGGGACAGATCCTGGCAAAGACAGCGATATTAATAATGGGGAGGTGTCCATGGATTTGCAAATTGCAGGAGCAATAGCTCCAGAAGCGACCTTAGTTATTTACTATGCCAGTACCTTCATAGAAGCGTTAAAGTTGATTATCAATGATATAGAAAATAATCCTTCTGTGATTTCTATCAGTTGGTCTGCACCTGAGCAATATTATCAACCAGTAGAAAAACTTGAATTTGATCAACTACTTTATCAAGCCGCATTATTAGGTATTACTATTATTGGATCTTCTGGCGACCATGGTGCATATAATGGGTAAAAAACTCCTAATGTTCCTCTACCGGCAAGTCATCCATTGGTATTAGGTTGTGGAGGTACTATCATCAATATAGAAGAAGGTGAACGAGTAGCTGAAATGGCATGGAACGAATTTAATGGAGGAGAAGCAACTGGTGGTGGTTATAGCAATTATTATGGTACTCCTCAATACCAAGCTCAAGCTATTTCCAAGTATCCATATCTAAAAGAAGGTGGAAGAGGCGTACCAGATGTAGCAGCATTATCTAGCACTATAGATGGATTCCAAGTCATACAAGATAAACAGAAAGTAGTAGTAGGAGGCACTAGTACAGCTACTCCAATGTGGGCAGCACTGATAGCTCTGATGAACGAAAAATTAGGATATAATCTTGGTTTTTGCAATCATTTACTCTATGAATTAGCAGGTACCAAAAGCTTTAACCAAATTGTAAATGGAAACAATCTATTGTACAAAGCAGCTCCATATTGGAATCCATGCACTGGGCTTGGGAGTCCTAGTGGAGATGATCTCATAGAAAATATTCAAAAAAACGAACCTAATAGCGATTTAGAAACCGATAAAAACTAATAAATATGTCTTGTCATACACACTCACCACACATTCCTTATGTCTATCCAAGACATTATGGAGGTCATCATTCAGGATATCCTCAGGCTAATACAGGACTAGGTTGTCCTATTACACATCATGCCAACGCAAATACAGGTCTCGGCTGTCCGATCACGCATCATGCTCAAGCAAATACAGGTCTTGGATGCCCTATTACGCATCATGGACAGGCTAATACTGGCAAGAATTGCCCTACTACTCATCATGGACAGGCTAATACTGGCAAGAATTGCCCTACTACTCATCATGGACAAGCCAATACAGGTAAGAACTGCCCTACTACTCATCATGGACAGGCCAATACAGGTAAAAACTGTCCACCTACTCATCACGGGCAAGCCAATACAGGTAAAAACTGTCCACCTACTCATCATGGGCAAGCTAATACGGGTAAGAATTGTCCAACTACTCACCATGGTAGAGCAAATACTGGACTAGGGTGTCCAATTACACATTTTGCACATGCAAATCAGGCTACCTATTATAGCCATCAAAGTAGAAGCGGAGGATGTTGCTGCTGTTGCCGAAGATGTCGATGTTGTGGTTGCTGCTAAAGGACTCAATTTTGTATCTATGAAAAAATGAAAGTATAGTGCTGATAAGTTTATTAAACCTTCATAACTATTTAATAAATAGAGGTTTATTCTCAAGTGAAAGCATAGTTAGTGAACATTATGTTGCTTCTTATTTTCAATATAGATCAAACATTTTTATTGTAAAAAATCAAAATGACAACGGTCTGGTTTTAAAAAAACCTCAATACCAAGATGAACCTGCATATTTTCTAATTCAAAAAGAAGCGACTTGTTTATGGAAAATCTTTAATGAAGAAGAATTAAAGATACTACGTCCAATAGTTCCTGAATATTTAGGATTTGATGCAACTTCTAATGTTTTGGCTACGGGGCTAGTAACAAATACAATGAACTTTCAGAATAGTAATGGAACTGCCTCTGAACTTATAAATGATGAAGTAATAGCAGCTATAGTAAATACCCTTTCCATAATTCATATGTCAAAAGATGGCATCTTGAAAAACCCTTCATCATTCTTTCTGCCAAAAACAAAACCATGGGTTTTCAGTATTGCTCATAAGGAGGAAGATGGAGAATTTTATTTACAGCAGTATGTCCCTGTAATCCGACTAATTATTCAAGACACATTTCTATTGAAAATCATCGATGAAGCGAATGAGATTTGGAATATTGAATCTCTGATCCATGGAGATATAAAATGGTCCAATTTATTGATAGATAAAGACAAGAGTGTAAAATTGATAGATTGGGAAATGGCAGATTTTGGAGATCCATTATGGGATATAGCAGGACTAATCAGCGGTTTTATCACCGATGAAATTTTAAATTCCTCAAATCCATATGCTCATGTCCTGTATCTTGAAAACAATTTAATTTTCAGAAAAATATCATTTACCATTTTTAAATACATGTCTCTTTCACAGGGGAAGATGGCGACTTCAGAGCATATTCATAAAATAGTAACTTTTGTAACTATCAGACTTTTACAGTCTTCCTGTGAACACAATGACTATCAGCAAAATCTACAACCTATAGCTCATTCGCTCATCATAAATGCTTCTCAAATGGCTAAAACTAAAGTGGATATAGTTGATCATTTACTCATTCTGTTAAATGAACAGGAGTCATGAGTTCACTGGGGAACATTCACAAAATATGTAATAAGATTTCTATAAACGATGATTGGTCTTTTGACATTTGTGGTAAAAAAATCATAGTTGCACCTTATGAATCTCATGATCATTGGAGTGGAAAAATGCAAAATTTTGGAAGCAACAAAATATCAGGAAGCACTCAAAAAGAGAAATTTCTGGAGACCTTGACGTCCATGATCTATCAGTACTTTTACAGTACAGGCAAGGTGGAGCCAAATATAGAAACTTTAGAAAAATGGGGCACATTTACCCCTTTACCATCTGAACAAAGTCATTACGTTCACAACCTTTCCTCTTTCAACAACTCCCACAGCAAACCCGATCCTATGTGGACTGTTACATCGGTAAATCAAGAATCAATTTTAGCAGAGAAAAATCATAATCTGAAAGTATTGAAAACTGGTCAGTATCATCTTTATGATGTCAATAACCAGCTACAAATAGGGAGTAAAATTCATTTGATACGTCAGAATCAAGACTATGATATTCAGCCCTACTTCTTATACGTCTACAGTAATGAAGTCATGGACTCCAATAGCGAATTGATCAGATTTTACTTCAATATTGACCCTCTCTACACCCATACTCTTATCGATGAGATAACAAAAACTGGAAACCAATATCATCTCCCTTTTACATTCAAATGTCTAGATCATCCTAATTATTACAAATGTCGCAGTGATGCATTTGTTCTCTATATTGATAAAAATCATCACTACTTGGCATGGAAAGTTATATTGAAATTATACCCTTTGATTAAAAATCACTTGAATGATGAAGTGTCTTTATTCTCTTATAAAATAAAAGATGGAATTGGATTTGCTGAAGATCCAGGTAATAATCAAAGTTTTGGCCTTACAAGAAGTGCTGCTGTCGCTTCTTTACTAATAGAAGCTTCTAATGATGGAAATCAATTAACCAATTCCAGAATTCAAGAGTCATTCTTAAATCGAGGAATATTAGCGGACAAAATGTATTTAAGTATAGATTCTTCCACTTCATATTCTTTTGTAAAATGATTGTAATAATTGACCAGTCGCACTATATCACTGCAGCACAGAAAGTAGGAAATGATCTTCTCAAGAAGGTAATATGGGACGGCCCAAGATGTAATTGGGTGGAAGCAAGTCTAAATTACAATCAAGCTCAAACTTCTATACAAGTCAATAACTTAGGAAATGACATTTATACCGGATTAAGTGGAATACTTTATTTTACTACTGCTTTATATGCATACACTAGAGATGAAATGTATAAAGAAATCGTATGTGGAATAATAGAAAATTTAAAGAGAAGATATTCAAATGATAAGGCATCATGGTCATTTTACACTAGTCATATTGGAATCTTGTATGCTCTTTATCAAGCAAGTAATCTCATATCAGATTATGAAACTAAAGAGTGGGTAGGCCTTAAACTTAAGGAACTGATTCATTCCCCAATAATCAATGAGGAGATAGAAGTATTATATGGTGTTTCTAGTGCTGTAGAACCATTAAAAATACTATTAGAAGATTACTTCCCAGAAGATCTCATTTCTACTTTAATCAAAATTGGAAATCATATCATTGATAAGTCCATTTCGGAAGGAAATGCTGTCTATTGGAAACCAACGATTTGTGATTGGGGACTAAGTGGTCTAAGTCATGGGGCTGCTGGAATAAGTAATGCTCTCCTTTCCATCTATCAAATCACTGAAGATGAAAAATACCTCAACTATGCTACGAAAGGAATAGAATTTGAAAATCAACTTTTCAGTCCTTTAGTCCAAAACTGGTTAGATAAGAGAAATATCCATAATAATCCATCAGAGGAATCATATGCAATGGCCTGGTGTAATGGTGCTCCAGGAATAGGATTGTCCAGACTTAGAGCATGGCAGATCACACAAAATGAGGAGTGGAAAGAACAAGGAATAAAGGCGATGAATAAAACTTCAAATTATATTTATCAGAGTCTAAATTCACCATTAGAAGAAGTCAATTTTTCACTTTGCCATGGTGTTTGTGGAAATGCAGAAATTTTACGCCAGGCAGATGAAATAATGAACACCAAGTCCTTTGAAAGAACAATCAAAGATGTAGCTGACTTTGGTGTTTATCACTTTGATGCTGTTGGCCTGGACTGGCCTGGAGGAGTATTAACCCCCAATACCATGAAACCTCTAAGCACATTGAGTCTAATGATGGGCAGTACAGGAATTGGGTTATTTTATTTGAAAGCAGCAAACCCTTCTGAAGTCAAAATCATTCTCTAATGATTCATAAATGAAATAAGAACAAATAGCAACACTGTAAGGGTCATACCTACCATAAAGATATTATAACAAATACGAAGTTGATCAAATTTCACTCCCAATGATTTGCCCAAAAAAAACAAATCTCGAGTTATAGAACTTTCTAATAAATCATTTTTCTCAACGACTTCTTTCATTCCAACTTCGTACTCATCAATATTCATTTTGTAAAAGTTTCCGAAAAAGAATAGATTAGATTTTCCTTGTTTTACTGTCTCTAATGTAGTGGTACCATGAGTCTTTATAGGTCTAGTAGAAAGGGTAGCATATGCCATTGAAATCATACTAGAAAGTCCTAATACCAGCATCGGGTAAATATAATTTCCATTATCAGCAAGCCTCTCAGCCATTAATGGCAACCCCACTGTTATTACAATCGCATTGATACTTAGCATAATATTGGCCTTGTTATCGGCAATTGCACTAAGGTCAATGTGATTACGCAGTGACGTTTTAAGTTGCGTTTGAGCAGCTTTACTAGATGTTATAGATTGTGGTCCTAAATTCTGTAAGTCTTTCTTTCCCATCTTTCGTTTTTGAGAGCTGATGACGTCAATATTCTTGCTTAAAAATAGAATAATCCCGTCAATGGGGATAAAAACACGGATGATTGAATACTGTTCAACTTTAAATCTAAGTTTGAGATCTACATTTTGATCCTCTTCACTTTTAATATTCAATCCTTCAATCTGTGCTAATAACTCCTTGTGAAGAATATCAAATTTGATTCGGCACTAAAACTTTCATCATCTCTTTGTCTTACTTTTGACAACTAAATTTATATAGTTATCCTAGCAAAAGCAGAATCTAACAAGCCACAAAAACACACTGACCCTCAAGAGTGTTTCATACAATTTAACACCTTGGTAAAGCATATATCTCTTCCCAAAAAATTCACTTTCCCCTTCTATTATGAGCCTCATCCTCTATGTGTAGTAGCTGCTGATGAACTTCAAATATATCTTCAGAATCAATCTGAATGGAACCATAATTTTGGTTTAGACAGGACTAAGAAGAGCATCCCAATTGGTAAAATGTTCGGTGTCTTGGTTGTCAAAAATGAACAAGGAAAGTTGGGTTATCTCACGGCATTCTCTGGCAAATTAGCAGGTAAAAACAGTTATAAAAGATTTGTTCCACCCATCTATGACATGCTCGAACAAAAAGGTTTTTTCCTCAATGCTTCAGAGGAAATTAATAATATTAATCATGAGTTAGAGAATTTAGAGAACGATTCAAAATACAAGTCTTGCTTACAAAATATCAAACATATAACGGAGGTAGCTCAAAATGAAATTGAATTGGCAAAAGAGAAAAAGAGATTGGACAAAGCAGAAAGAAAAAGGAAAAGAAAAAAGTTCGAAAGTCAATTAACAGCAAAAGAGTTTCAAGACTTAATACGAGAATTGGGGAAACAGAGTGTAAAAATTAAATATGATTTCAAAAAATTGAAAGAGACCTGGGATCACAAAATTGCTTTATTAGAATCAGAAAAGTCCTCTTTTGAAAAAGAAATAAGCACACTTAAACAGGAAAGAAAAAAGCTATCACTTTCACTTCAAAAATGGCTTTTTGACCAGTATCAATTTCTAAATAAAAAAGGTGATTTAAAAAGTCTTCTCGAAATATTCAGTGATTCGGTTTCTAAAGTACCTCCTGCGGGTGCCGGAGAATGTGCAGCACCCAAACTGCTACAATATGCCTTCAAATACGATATGGCACCAATTGCAATAGCTGAATTTTGGTGGGGAGAATCACTTTCTGAAGTCAGAACTCATGGACAGTATTATCCAGCTTGTACAGGAAAATGTATGCCGATTCTGCATCATATGTTACAAGACATTAAAATGGATTCAAATCCCTTGCTTGAGACACCGGATAAAAGCCTCAAAATTGAAGTAATTTACAATGATCCATATTTGGCAATTATTAATAAACCTCCTGAACTTCTCTCTGTGCCTGGAAAAAATATAAAAGACTCAGTATTTAGTAGAATGAAATCTCAATTTCCTAATGCCAAAGGACCATTGATTGTCCATCGCCTTGACATGTCAACATCTGGACTGATGATTATTCCAAAATCTCTTGATGCATACAAATACATTCAAAGACAATTTATAAAGCGTACCATCAACAAAGTGTATGTTGCAATTCTAGATGGAAGAATAACAAATTTAGAGGGTGAAGTGAATCTTCCTCTCCGAGTAGATCTAGATGATAGGCCTAGACAACTTGTATGTTATGATCATGGCAAATCAGCTCGGACCAAATGGGAAGTCATAGGTCATTCATCTAAAACTACCAGAGTTCATTTCTATCCGCTCACTGGAAGAACTCATCAACTTAGAGTCCATGCTGCACATCCATTAGGGCTGAACACTTCTATTGTAGGCGACGACTTGTATGGCAAAAGAGCAAAAAGATTAATGCTACATGCAAAATCTATATCATTCATCCACCCTGAAAGTAGAAAATTAGTCTCATTTAGTTCTAAGCCAGAATTTTAGGAAATATTTTATAAAAGCACTTTATACAAGAAGAAGGCTGATGTCCTATACCCTATCATCCTTTAAGTTTTTCTATTTCAAATTATTGCTTTTGAATTGTTTCATCTTGACGAATCATATGGAGTGTTAGTTCCTCTATTTTTTCTAACAGCTTCATTGTAAACGACTGAATACCGAGGCCTTCTGATTTGATCTGAGCTGCAGAAGGCACTCCTGGAAGGTGTCTGTTATTATCAATAAATTGCTTTACAGCATGTAGTGGAAGCAAATTGTAATCATTGGCAAAAACATAATCTGCAGCATGAACAGTATTACCACCCACTTTGATTTCACCAGTATTACCTTTCATTTCTATCACATTATCACCTTTAGAGTTCTTAATAATAAGATCTCCATCTGATGCTCCTCCACCTAATACCAATTCTCCAGTTTTACCTGTAGCTTTTACAGTCACCTCTCCATTGCCATTGAGTAATCTTAGACCTCCATCATGCCCTTCGAGCTCTACTCTTGTTTTTCCATCTGAAGTTTTGAGCCATATATCACCATCATGAGCATCACCTCCTAATGTCATATTTCCTTCTCCTCCGTCTATGTGAACATTCACTTTTCCGTTTTCATCTTTACATACTACATCTCCTTGAGAGCCTTCTCCCCCCACTGTAATATTACCTCTACCTCCATCTAAATGAATAGTGGATAATCCATTATTCATTAACAAGTCTAAATCGCCTATGGTCCCATTTCCACCTAATCTCATATTTCCATTAGATCCAGTTATCTCTATTGTGGTTTCACCGTCTATTCCTGTCAATAATATTTCGTCAAATTCTTGTGCCATGATTATTTTGTTTTTATTGATTGTGAAAGGTCAAGATCGATAAATTTTTATTAGAATGATAGCGAATAATTCATTTATTAAATCAGTCAGAATAAATTGATCCAAAACCACAAATTGGCTTTGTATCTCCCAGTTATAATTTCAAGTTTAATCGGAATTAAGTAAGCAATTCAATTCTTTACTTCCTAGTTCCTATAGATGCTTTTCTTCTGGTGAAATCTGCAGAATTGACAAAACATAAATAGGAAATGCATTGTCTCAAGATCTCATAGTTAACAATATTCTCCACAATCTAAAAAGACTCGTTAGTCTATTAAACTATTCTTAAGAGGTCAATCATATTGTCACAAAACAGTGAAGTATAGAATATGGCTTCATTTATATCCATGACTATCAATCGTTTATAATGTTTTTATTATTTTATATTTATAAAATGTAAAGAACTTTACAGATTTCCTTGTTGATCCTTTAAAATCAGTCTATTCTTACCCTTAATTGATAGTTTTCGTCATATTAGATACACCAATCAGCTGAAGAATATTCATTCCAAGGAATGATTTATTGTTCAAACTTGATTTTAACTAAGATGGATTTCGAATAATTTGATTGTGCTTTTCATTGATAATAATGATTGCGCAAAAATTTATCAAGAATGAAGAACATGAGAACGACCTCCTTTCTTGCACTTCTATTTGCAATATTCACCATTTCTACTTCCTTTTTATTAACTGATTCTGCATCATCCACAGAAGATCTAAGAGGCCCATGTAACTGTGAAGATGGATGGAATTTTGTGGTACATCAGATTACTCCTCAAGGTTGTAGAGAAAAAAGCATTTATTGTACTCAAGGAGTAGAGTTAGAACCAGGATATAGTTGTGGTACTTGCCCAAAACCATGTAGTACCTGTGTGGAAGATGAAAACGGTAATATCTCAATTTGTAGGGTTTTCAATAATGGAAAGGTTGCCAACTATAAAGCTAGTTGTAAGCAACTTCAAGACTACTTTGTAGAGAATGGCGATTTTAGAAATAGAAATGATCACTGTGGGCCATGTACATGTGCTGATAAAAATGATAAAGACACTGATGGAGATGGTGTTTGTGACGAAAAGGATGCATGTCCTGATGACCCTAACAAATCGAAAATGGACTCATGCGGGTGCAATGAGGAAGATAAAGATGAAGATGGTGTTTGTGATTTACTCGATGAATGTCCCGATAATCCATTGATATCAGAAAGTGGCATATGTGGATGTGATGACAAAGATAGTGATGGAGACGGTGTTTGTGATTCAATCGACGAATGTCCAGATAATCCAGTCAAATCGGCAAGTGGAATTTGTGGATGTGATGAAAATGATAGCGATAGAGATGGGATTTGTGATGAACAGGATGTATGTGATGTCTCAGGTAGTAATAGATTCGAATGGATTGAGTCTATTTCTATTAATAGCTTCAATAACAAAAGTGGACCTAATGATAATGGCTATGGATTTTATGGACAGGATGCAATAACCATTTCAGCTGGTGGCTTATTAAAAGTTTGGATTAACGTTGGACATACAGATGCCATATGTGAATTAAGTCATGTCATTTTCATTGATTGGAATAAGGATACAGATTTTAAAGATCAAGGTGAAATGATTTTCAATGAAAGGAACACAGGAGAAACTGGCATCGACTATCAATTATCAGAAGAAATACAACCAGGGAAATATGTGATGAGGGTAATGGTAGATTTGGGAAGAATATATGGGGCATGTGGAGGATGTATAGATGGAGAATCTGAAGATTATGTGATCAACATTGCAGACAATTCATGTATCAATGCTTACGAAGGATTTGATTATGACAAAGATGTAGACTTCTCCAACCAATCTGGTGGTAAAAGCTGGTCTGAAGGATGGAATGTTATAGTAGAGGGCGATGTAAAGGCAAAAGTAATCTCTTCCTCAATACAAAATGCCCTATATGAATCAAATGGAAATAAGTTGGGAGTTCTCAATGCACCAGGAAGTAAATTGAAGATATCAAGAAACTTATCTGATGAAGTCTTTAAAAAAGATGGTGATGTGTGGTTGTCATTTACATACAAGTATGATGATGACGGTATTTTTGTTCCACAAATTAATGGAGGTTCTATAGGATTCTATGTAGATAGCAAAGGATATGTAGTTATAGGTGGGCTTAAAGGGCAGAAGTTAAGTAGTGGGGATTCATATACTTTCCTCGTAAGAGCAACCCTTAACATAGGAGTGGATGAAATCACTTTATGGATCAATCCATCTGACATAGGATCAGAATTTAGTCAAAACTACAATACTTCAATAGATGGCCACTTGGCTTCTATAGGTTTTGATTTTAAAAATTCTGGAAGTAATGATAGAAAAACAGCTCAATACCTTGATGAAATTAGAGTGGCATGCAGTCGTGATGAGGTATTGCCAAAATCAGGCTCTGATTTAGATCGTATTACTTCTGATGAGGATGAAAATAGAGAGAATTTAAAAGTTTATCCTAATCCAATGCAAAAAGGTGCCGCTGTTGTGGTCAGCTTAAATGGTGCTACTGTTTTAGTACATGAATTTAAAATCTACGATGCATCTGGAAGAATGATGCATTCTGGAGTGTTCTATACTGGAGAAAATGAACTTCACCAACCAGAACTTGAATCAGGGATTTACTTCATTGAATTGAAAACTGAAAATGGAATGTTGAGGGAGAGGTTGGTAATCCAGAATCAGTAGATTAATCTTTAATTAATAGGTTAGGCCATGTAGACACTGCCCTGAAAGGAAAATCAAATCACTTCTATCCTATTCAAGATGTCTATCACCTTCTTCTGTGTAGATATGAAAGCAGATTTTGGATGTAATCCTTGATATCACTCATATGAGAGTAATATATTCTTAGTAATCCTTTGTAACAGATTCAAAAACATTTCTTTTTCTGATTTAGATAATCCTTCTAACATCA
>MDSX01034133.1_pt1 | contig 12087 bp, 10 predicted proteins | sample 811141 | NCBI WGS metagenome assembly MDSX01 (sample SAMN05326642, study PRJNA326480) | marine metagenome | isolation source: seawater | place: Atlantic Ocean: South East | collected 2010
AGTTCACAAGTAGTTAAGGCCCTTCTTTGAAAGGCTCAGTTCGAGAAAGAAAGAAAGAAAATCTGCGATCTTTTCGGCTAGGAATATTTCGAAGAAACTGGTGAAAGCTTGATCTAAAGAAGATTACTAGAAATATATTTTTATTCTGGTACCTAGGTACCTAGGTACCGTATATAGATCATTAACAAAGGAACCTTGTGAAAGCTCTGAGCACCGCTTGACCCGGCTCAAGTTAGTGTATATTGGAGGCTTGTAGAAATTCAAGTATTATAAAAGGGCAAATTTTTATAGTACAAGCAGGGGTGAGTGGAACTTATGGTCTTGTGCGGGAGCCCTTTCTCATATTTGTGGGTATGGCATTGTCTTAGAAAAGAAAAGAAAATTAATGGTGAGATGAAATATTAAGCTTGTATTCACTAAGAGTGATTTAGATGCTAGCAACTCCAGATTTTGAGGCGTTTCGCAACGCCGTGGCCCGAACAAGACTTCCAATAGTGTTAACAAGAAGCTTTCCATCATCAAGTGGGTTACCTGGAACCACAGTCTTGTAGAGATATGAATCAAAAGTCATCTTTTGCACGTACTCATCCGCGCACATCTCAACAAAGGCTTCTCGTGCAGGGTTCGATCGGTAAAATACTTTTTGTAAAATATCGAGGACCTTGTAGGTTGCCCAATACTTCCTGTCCCATTTGTCTAAATAAACACGGAGATCAGATTCATCGATTTCCTTGGTACCATTCATGGATTGTTCAACGATAGCTTCTGCAGCCATTCGTCCACTCTTTGCAGCGAAGTAAATGCCCTCACCAGAGCACTTGGTGACATACCCAGCCGCATCTCCGACGAGTGCTACTCGCCCTCGAACACGGTTCGGACGAGGGTGTTCTGGAATTGGATGCGCTTCGACTCTGATAATTTTCCCACCAGCACACTTATCCTCAGCTCGGTTTCGCATGGCAGTCTGATACTGCTTGATGGCTGTCTTATTCACAACAGTCCCTGTACCCACAGCAACGTGGTCATACTTGGGAAAAACCCAGCCATAGAAATCTGGGCTGACGTCATCTCCAACATACATTTCCGCAAGATTTTTGTAATAATCCATCTTAGCATCTGGTATCTTGATACGCTCTTGAAAAGCGATGGCGTAGTCATACTCGCCAGCATCGATGCACTTCGCAACTCTTGAATTCGCACCATCAGCTCCAATAACGGCATCTACCTCAATCGTTTTCGGAATTCCGGTTTTCGAATCACCTTCATAGTCATTATAGTGTAAAGTAATTGGTCCACTATTCACCCCGGGGTCGTCAATTTTCATGAATAGGCCATTAATAAGATTTGCTCCTAAAGCTTTCGCCCGTTTCCGCAAAAAGTCATCCATAACTTCACGACGACACATACCAATGTATTCTTTATCATTCAAAGTCTGACCGACATCAACCGCGCGGTTCGAAGGAGAAATCATCTTCATCTTTGTAACTTTACGATCTATGATCTCTTCTGGCAAGTCAAACTCTCCTACCATACACAGGGGGATTGCGCCACCACATGGTTTGCAGTTATCCATCTTACGTTCGACAAGAAAAGTCTCACAGCCGCCCTTGGCTAAAGTTTCCGCGGCACATGCACCTGCTGGACCACCACCGATGACAGCAACGCGAAGTTTGCGACCATCGAGAGCTTTCCCGGAAGCTCTTACAGTAGTCAAAATCCTCGATCTAGATTTTTGCGAAACTGTGCTTTTTTTCGAAGTGACGTTCGTACCCGAAAGGAGTTTGGAGCTACAACAAAGACAAATACATCATGGTAAGCGTATTTTACCACGAATTTAGAAAGAAATATGAATCAATATTGAAAGTTGGTATTTCATTCGAAGAGTTCGAGAAAATATCGAAAATTGTTTTAGCGCTTGAATCAGGAAGTAAAGAAAAAAGTGCGTGACTTACCCGACCTGCTTTATTTGCTGCGTAGTTGCGAAAGACATCTCTATGAAATTATGTCAATAATTGGATGATTATTTACGAGGTAGTAATATGGTACGATAATCGGATAGAATATTCCACTTATTAACTCTTACGACTGTAACCAGGCGCTCGTCAAGAAGAAAGGGATAAGTGACGGGTGGTAGAAAAAGATCTTTTCTAAGATCAAAAAATCAAAAATTGTCCGGATATCGCCTACTATGGCCTACTATGAAACCCTAACCAATAGAAAAAAAAACGATGTTGCAGCTGTTGGGATCCTAACCGTACTAAAAAAAAGAAAAACTGAAAGTTGACCTCACACTTCCCTTCTGTAAACGCGAGTTCCAAAGTTGCGTGTTTTATAAAATTCATTCCATTTTGTTAGTGATCTAATAAGATTCCAATGCCGATGATATCATCACTTCTCAACACTATTGCGCTTCAAGCGAAACCTAAAGGAATTTTGGCCCAAAAAAAGAGCGGTCAGTCGTTGACGCAACGCAATTACGTCAAGAGTGAAAGCGAACTTTCCTTCCCGAACTTGAAAAACAACTTAAATGCAGAAAAATATACATTCGAAGTAAACGCTAGCAAAACGAAGACTCGTAAATCAGCATCGAAACGGTATAAAGTAACCCCTAGTGGCAAGGTAAGTTCCCCTGTGAAATCGCAAATTTCTTATCTAAAAAAAACGCGTGGCTAGGTTTTACACCGACGCCCAGGAAAAGCACACTTGAACGGGCCGAAATCTTCCTCACGTAAGAACCGTTTGAGCCATGTTATTGAGCTTGGTAAGCAGCAGCTTTCATTAGTACGAACCGTACTTCCTTACTCCAAACTTGCTTCGAAGAGAAAATAAAAAATAGACTAGTAGTAAAAAAATCTAACTTGTAGATAAAAAAGCCGGGAAGAAGTGAACACAACACGTTAGCATAGAACATCTAATCCGTGCTGCAAGATTTCTTTTAGAATGTGGTATTGATAATTTCGTATATTATTCTTTGAAGTTGTATACTCATTAGTTGTATACTCATTGAGTCATTCACAGGCTATCTTATCCTCTTCTTTGACTTATACCATAACTTAAGTACTTCCACACATATTCATAGTCCAACTTTTTGGAGAAGCCAAGTCCACAATATCTCACAATCACCCATATTCGCATCAAGTGCTATTAAGAACTTAGAGCATGAAAAACGCTTTGTTCTTTAAAATTATACAAAAATGGAACATGTGAATCGACGCAGCGGACCCTCTCTCATCAAATATCAACGAGTAGCTCCTTCCTTAGAGAGTTTAGCGGAACACGGAGTCGTTCCTCAAGAGTGGAAAATATCAACTTATTTGCATCAATTGGTACGTGCGCATGCGAAACAGAGAAGTTTGAGAGGTATCTTCGGTCACGTAAACCCAAACGAACTGGTGCTAAGAAATATGATAATCCAGCTGAAGGCGAATTTGTGTAGCGAAACTCTATCAGCTTTAGCTGCAACTCTGAGATGACACTAGTGGAACATCCAAATAATACATGCCAGAAATCATGAGATTCGCGCATTCTCAGCGCTACATAACCTAAATCTGAGCTGGCAATAAATCTTACAGTCGGACGTTCTGCTGGATAAAAGGAACGAGTTCCCATAAATTGAGCATATGCCCCCCCAAATGTATGGCCTTCACATAACCACGCCTCGTCCAGTATAGTTTGAGATATCCTTGGACGCTTGAGCAGCAGCTCTTTCCCGCACGGATGCGCTTTCATTTTAAATAACAAAAATTTAAGGTTTACTCTATCTAGCAGTTCATTTGTGTTCGCAACAAAATCGGCTCTTTTGGGATGTACAATGGCTCCGCAGCCGGAGAATAAAGTGACTAAATTTTGTTGCAGAAAACTCAAGTGAATGCAGTTATCCGTTATCTTTTCTTTTCGACATTCACTTAAATTTGCTAATTCCATGGTGAGCTTATAGTTTTCCATCATAGAAGCAGGCTGTCTTTGGACCTCGCGAGAAGAACAATAGTTCGAAACGAGCTTCGGAAAATACTTCAGATTTCGGTTTTGCATGAACTTAAATTGATCAGAGTCACAGAATACTCAGGGTGCGTTCAAAGACTCCAAAGTATTTCTGGCGAAATTATGCATATACTTTCTCAAATAGAAATAGACTGCAAAACTGCAGATTATCCCAGAACAATCGATTTGAGTATTTGAGTAGTCTCATACTTGTTTGTGTTGTACTAACACCTTTTTGTTGAAATAACTTTAACGGATGACGGGCACGCTAGTTATTTTAAGTATGTTGAAGTGTTGTGAGCTTGTGACTAATTATTTTCCATTTTTCCTTGTCATGCCTTCAGCTGCTTGTTATAATCTACTTATCTTGTTAAGCGCTTTTTCTGCTTGTACGACGAACACACACTTTGCATGAAGCGAGGTTAGAGGCTGTGTCTCTTTTTATTTTTAAAAAAAGCCCAGAAACATCCAGAAACATACACCCTAAACAATCATCCGTCTGATGATTGTAGGTAGGATAAATTAGAGTTTAGTTTAAGGACAGTAAAAATGTTCAACACGAAAGATGGTTTTCTTGAGGCTACTGTGCGAGGATGTGTGGGAGGATTCCTTCGTACGGAAGACTACTCGAATTTGCAACAATGTGAAACAGTGGAGGACATAAAACTTTACCTGGTAATACCAATTTCAAGATCAAACTTTTGAGCAAATAACTTTGATGGGCAGACTAGTACAGATTATGGTTCTTTACTACAAAATGAAGCATCCCCAACACATCCATCTTTAATTGTACGGTGTTGTTTGAAAAAGATAGTCCAAGATTTCAGTTTTTTCGAGTCTCAGGTGAGTTTTTACTTTCAACTTTTCAATTGGTTCAAGTCTGGTGAAGGCAGCAGAACCACTATCCACGTTTCTGCAATATTTAAAATATGGATACATGATAGACAATATTGTATTGATGGTCACAGGTGCAATGCATGAAAGAGAAGTAACGGTAAATTTAACTCTTTTCTAAGTCTCCCAGCCCCTCTGAACTTTTATGAAAGGAATTACTAGATAAATGTCACCCACTTGGAATGTTTGACTCAATTGCATCCCTTGGGGCAGTGAGCAATTTAAGGTACGGAATTTTTGCGATTTGATGGCGGAAACCTTTTAAGCGCGGTGGTGTAGAGAACTTCACCGAATTGTCCTTGTAGATACACCGATTTCTGCGTATTTTGGTGAATGTTTCCGTGATGAGAATCTTGATGAAGTAAATATAGAAATTTTGCGAAACTCTTTGTATAAGGTCTCCTATTTTCTCTTTAATTCGTTAAAGAATTAATGCTGTGATGTAGGCATACTTAAAAGATTTTTTCAGACTGTCACAGATGCTCGGCGGATTGACTGCGGAGGTCATGAAGGTAACTTTACTTCCATGCAAAATCTTCATAATCTGACTGCTATTTTAAGGAGATCTTATGTTTTGAAGCTGATCGACGTGCAGTGAATATTACAATTAATTCTATCGGAACTGAACTTTCTCGGGATGATCGACAAAAATTATTCTCTGATTTTGGTCATATGCATCCCGAAGGTCAACGAGACCTCGCCCTATGCAGAGATTTTGAGCAAGTTGTATCCGTTATAGTCAATAGTACATACCAAAATATTTTGCAGAAGTCCACAAGTGAAGAAATGAATATAGACAAGGTAATATTGCGTTGTTTTTCGGTTCTATTATTATTAAAGTCACGAGTGTTAGGTATTCTACGAAACAGAAGTTATGAAGTGTAGCTCTATGTTTGCGCAACAGTTTCACTATGGTATCTTCTATGCATATTTGAAACTCAGAGAGCAAGAGGTCAGAAATCTTATGTGGCTATCTGAATGCATTGCGCAAGATCAAAAGTATAGGATAGTTGATGGTGTCATTAGTATTTTTTGAAAATATGATGATGTGGATTTTTTTGTTTGTCTATATATGATGGGGGGACATGCTTCGAGTGTTTAAAAATTCTTCCTTTGTAGCATTTCAACAATTAGCCCACAACAATTTATCAAAATTACTGCCTGTTATTCTCTGCGAATTTAGGACTGATCACTTTTCACACTGAATTAAGAAAACCTTCATTTATGCTGCCATAAAAGATTCGTTGAGGTACTCGAAAATAAGTGGACCAACCTATCAGAACGATCATGATAATCTTCTCGTTTGCGTTGAGCAAATTTTCCACTTCGCTGAGCAAACTCAGTTGCCTTCAAATTCCTTGCTTTTCCTCTATAATTTCCCTCGCTGGAAATATCGACACTACTGCGAGAAAATTTTGACATTCCACGCTGTTTGCCACGACCAACTTTAGCATTGCTTTCGTCTGAATCTAATGGAAAATTGCGACTGTACCTTCTAGATCTGCTCACTGCATATTCCTCTTCTTGTTGATACTCAACGATATTTGCGCCGAGGTGGGAGTTGAAAGCTAAGTCATTGGATTCGTTCATGTACGATAACTTATCCACAAATGAAGTGCATATTTCTTGCAGACTATTGAGGTCCTCATGTGTTACCAAAATGCATCTGGAAGAAAGGTCACAACTCCCCAATAAATTGTCGCACGAGATCATAGAGCAAATAACTGAATAGACCGATGAAAAAGACAGTTCAAACATCTCACTCAAGACTTGGAAACTTGCAGATGCATATTGTGCTGCGTACTGCAGTAAAAAAATACGAAGCCCTTCCTCTTTGAGACGTTGGATTACATAATTCAGAGCATCATCTTTGTTCAATGATAGGAATTTCCAGCTTTCCAAACTCAAAATTAACTTCATTGCCTGCCGCCAATCTCCAATTACAAGTGATGAGGTTGCCGACATCAGCGTTTCACGCACGTTTTCGGCCGGTCCGTTGAAAGTTTGCTGCTCATAAATATCAATTAGCCGTGTGAAAGACTTGCTATGTATCCGACCAAGATAAATTTTGCTTCCAGTCAGTTTTGGAACTTCAATGAATATGCAACATACCAGAAAAATACTCTCCAATAGCTCGAGATTTAAATGCATGTGAAAAGGTAACTGTCTTCTTTTTTCGATCTTTTCTTGCTCAATGGTTCTATCATGAAAGCGGTTCAAGTTGAGCCCTTGCGCTAGAAGTTCTCTGACCTTCCCCCCCGAAAAGAGTTCATTCAAGCAAGCATGAGAAGCAGAGAAATGGCCCTTACAAAACGCGGAAATACCCAACTGTGCCATAGTTCGATTGAACAATATTTGAGTGCTTATATCTGCATGAGATATACTGCCTTGAAGCTGAGACATAAGTAATTTATCATGAGCATTTGAAAAGTTCCCAACAGAAGCTTCATTGAAGATTTCACACAATATAGCGCGAGCCCTGGCTCGTTCATCTCCATGCTTCAACAAGAAACTAGTAAGTGCATAAATCTTCATCGTGCGCTTACTCTTATGAGGCTCATTACTCTTGCAATAGTTCGAAACTACTGATTCTTCTTGTGAAAGTGGAAGTTGACTTTCGGAGGGAATCAAACTACATATAGTCTCATAGACTTCATCGGGCTTGTAGTAAACATGCTCCAAGTATCTGAGGTTCATTTTGACCACAGAAGAAATGTCATCACTGCCTTGAGAGAACTTCATGACATTATCAATCAAAGCTAACAGCAGACTTTCATCTTTCAGTCGAGATACGTACTCTTTTGAGTGCGGGTCTATGCATTGAAGCGATTTAAAAAATTCATCATCGAGACGCTCAGTATAACCACAAATTGATCCTTGAAAAATAATGGGTGCACCTTTGATAATTTCATCTCCTGATGGCCTACCATCACCATCGGTGTGATCTGCAAGACTAATTTGTGGACTATCTCGGAGTAATGCAACAATCCGAAGGACATTTTTTACACAATCTTTCCATACTGGTACTGCCATGTGCACCGCCATACTTCCAGCTATATCAAACTGAGCACTTACTGTATTCATAAGTATTTCAACCTCCTGTGGTATACATTTTGCATATGATATCAGTTTAGTTAACATCTCAACAGCCTCGCTACGATTTGTACCCTTCTTTCCTCGCAACAATACAATTTCTTTCATCTTTTCACCTACCATCTCAAAGCTTATATCTTTCGCATCGGCCTTGAAAAAGTCAACCTTTTTTTCAGAAGCTTCGCGCTCTAAATTTTTTTCAGTCCGGCCTAAGGCCTCTGAGTGTAACTCTTCCTCTGAACTATCTGGAGAAGTACGAAATTGGCACATCTCGGAGTCTATGTGTTTCAAATATTTTTTAAGACGTTGACGCAGTGAAGTAAATGCCTTTGCGTTGGAAGATGACATGCTCTTTGCAACGTTATTTTCATGTGCCACTATAATATTCTCCTCGAGAGTCCCTAAAGTCCTGTAGTAGAATTTGGGAACTCTAGCCGAAGCTCCAATACGTCGTGTTTTCTCTAGCTGTTTGTTAAAATTCTCGTATAAAACTACAATTGAGACCCAGTCGCCATGATTTAATTTCTCAATTATGCTTTCTGAAAGCTTTCGCATATCTGCATAGCGCTTGTCCTGTTTAAATCTTTAGTGAGATACAACTGTCCTGCAACAACTTCAACTTATCACCTTAGTACTTCGTATAAACCTGCGCTCATCTTCGGAACTCTCAGACGAGTCATCTTGTAAATACCTGACCGAATAGTGAGACAAAATATCGATAATATACGCAATCTTACTTAGAAGGGCCATTATCACTGCTCTCTTGTGAAGAATCGTTTGAAGAGGAGGAATAACTGGAACTGTTCGAAGAATCGTCATCACTTGAGTCACTGCCTCCACCCCAAAATTTACTAGACTGTGGTAAAATTAACTTGTTGTTAGATACACTTAGACAAAAGTTCGCCAGTAAATGACTCTATATTTGAATCGATCAAACAGAGAAACACGCGTAAGATTCGAGAAAAAAGAAGCGTAAAAGAGTAGATGCGAGCTTGTGCGCAATTTTTGAAGATCGAAATACTTCCGTAGAGCCTAGCATAATCAATGATGATTATCCCGGAGACATACCATTTTGAAGTTGTAAGCGTGCTTCTAATAAAATCCTTTGTTAATTTTTGTAGCTCTTATGAGGAAGCGGGACACCTTTTCCGTCTCTTATTTATTTATTTAAGGTTTGAGAATCCCACCACAATCCCAAGAATAACTTTAAAAAAAGCCTCGCAGGATCCCCACAATCGCTCATATAACAGTGATCCGCGCTTCCAAACTTTTAGGATCCGTTCACTAACACAACAATTTGAAAGCATAGTATGGTAAGTCTGAGTCTCGATATCTATCATAATTTCGATTCGTGATAAGCGCTATCAAAAGAAAATTCCCCTCCAAGCAACTCAACACATTTTAATAGGCATCCTTGATAGCGCCCCCGGGAGCTGGACCCCAAGCAAGAGAGGGTGAGAACGTTTTCGGCGTGGCCCACATTTTCGCCTCATTTAATGATACATTCGTGGTAAGTCATAATTTCGAATACCTTTCCAGTTGCTTGGATGTAGATTTAAAGCCCTAATTCTCCATTCTTGCAGCATGTTACTGACTTGTCTGGAAAAGAAACAATTTGCCGAGTTACTGGTGGCATGAAAGTGAAAGCCGATAGGGATGAGTCCTCGCCATATGCTGCTATGCTTGCTGCGCAAGATGTAGCTGTTAGATGCAAGGTACTTACAGTTTTTATGCTATTTATGCTACATATTTTACTCATTTGCTTTTTAGGAACTGGGGTTGACTGCTTTACATATTAAAATGAGAGCAACGGGTGGAAACAAAACAAAGAGTCCAGGACCAGGCGGTCAATCAGCGCTCAGAGCCCTTTCGCGCTCAGGATTAAAGATCGGAAGAATAGAAGATGTCACGCCTATTCCTACCGATAGTACACGTAGAAAGGGTGGACGCAGAGGAAGGCGCTTGTAGCTTTTGAGAAGAAAAAGGAGGAAATTTTATGCTTCCTTGTACGCCCTACACGACGTATCCTTCCTTGCACTTCCTTTTTTCTTCGAAAGAGCTTGCGTACATGACGCTGTAGCTCTGCAACGCGCTCTTCAAATAAGCACTTTAATCAAATCCTGTCTCAACATTGAAGCACAAGGCAAAGATCCTTCTTCAAAACCTCAAATAAAAAATTACAAATAAAAACTGTACCTTGTACTTAAAACAGTGTGATACTGTGGTAAGTGTGGTATATACTGCTGTGAGGTACTGATACTCTCCGTATACAACAAAAAAGCTATGCCATACCAAGCAGTAGGTGTGACGTGTATAGGCAAGTAGGTGACTGTGGTATATACAGCCCGATAAAGCTTAAAAATAGTAATTCAGGTACACGATACAAGGAGATACAGTTCGCCGCCTGTGCTCCGTGCCTCCACCATCTCTCCTCTACTCGACTGAAGCTAGAAAGCTGATAAAATAACGTTTGAAAAAATGCCTGCACCCCTACAACAATTTTTACCTGGGAAAGCCAAGCCCTTCAAAACTTACGCTGGAATTAGACCTTCGAACAGATGTCACTATCTGCAAGTAAATTCTCTTAGCTCAGGCGTAGACAAAGAAAACCCTTTGAGAATAATCATCGCGGGCGGCGGTCTTGGGGGGTTATTTGCAGCAATATGTTTTTTGAAAGCGGGGCTGAACGTTACGATCATAGAGAAAACAGCTAGGTATAGACCTTTTGGTGGACCTATTCAACTCGCCTCGAATGGTATTGGAACAGTGAAAATTGTCAGTGAAAATCTCTATGAAAATATTAATAACGTAGCTCGACCGTTTTGGGGAACAGAAAGTGGAATACGTGATGGTTTGACTTCCGAATGGATGTTTAAATTTGAAGCTATCAACGAACTGCCCTCTGATTTACGACTGCCGTTTTCAGTGTGCATCGATCGTTCTGACTTACAGCTCGAGTTGTTGAAAGAATTAGCCGAAGTATCAGGGAAAGAAAACATATTGCGCATGTCTTCAACGTTGAAGTCGTACGAAATAAACTCCTCAGGAGAGGTGATTGTCCATCTTGATGACGAAACTCACTTGGTAGGGGATATTCTCATTGGAGCTGACGGTATCTGGAGTCAGACACGTTCAATTTTATTTGATGAATCATTCGGTTCCGAATTTGCTTCAAGTACCGCAAGCTTCACTGGGTTCAAATTATTTAGTGGCCTTCCTCTTTTTGCTTCGATCGAATTTCTAAAAATAGGGTATTGCGCATATATAGGTCCTGATAACTATTTCGTAGCCTGCCCAGATAAACAAGGCAGAATTCAGTGGTATGCTTTCATTAAATCAGATGCTGGTACAGATGATGTCGATAGATCAAAGGAATATTTACTAGAGGTATTTAAAGATTGGAACCCCACTGTACGTGATCTAATTAGTGCGACAAGTTCTGAAGAAATTCTTCAGAGAGATCTATGGGATAGGGCACCAAGTATATTTAAAGACTGGTCTAAGGATTGCATCACGTTGTTAGGGGATTCATGCCACGCAACAATGCCAAATATTGGCCAAGGATGTGGCCTTGCATTTGAAGATGGTTATGTTTTATCTCTACTATTAAAAGATATCAAAAGTCGACAGGAAATACCACATTTGCTAAAAAGATTTTATAGAAAAAGAATAGTTCGAACGGCAGCGATTCAAGGTTTGGGTAGGCTCAATAGTGAAGCAATCAAAATTTTAACACCACTACTTCCATATCGGCGATTTGTTGATACGGTATTGAGCCCGTTATTACCTTTGGTATTTCGATTGCAATTTTGGTACTGCTACTCTTTTTGCCCAGTTAATATAGATACGGAAGAAAGTTTAGATCTTGCAAAAAATATGAGTGAAAAATATGCTAGCGAAACAAAACTTGCCTGGCGTGATTTTATCAAGCGAACTTAGAATAGAATTATAGATTGATTATGACAAGCTTTGTACCACACACACACACACACACACACACATACACACACACACATTTTATCTTCAGATCCTTTTACACTTGTGAGTTGTTGTACAGCTATGAGAAAAGTTCTCAATGTTGTTTGTAGATAGTGAGAGCTTCCTCTTCAACCCAATCCC
>MDSX01061179.1_pt1 | contig 12081 bp, 12 predicted proteins | sample 811141 | NCBI WGS metagenome assembly MDSX01 (sample SAMN05326642, study PRJNA326480) | marine metagenome | isolation source: seawater | place: Atlantic Ocean: South East | collected 2010
TCAGCCCTTTATTTTGGGATGGCAACAGAAGAAGAACATTAATTAATTTAAATTTATAACTATGACTATTACTGGAATTGCAGCTATTGGAGCTGGTTTAGCAGCTATTGGAGCTGGTGTTGGTATTGGCAAAATTGGTGGATCAGCTATGGAAGCTATGGCTCGTCAACCTGAAATGCACGGAAAAATTCAAACTTCGGCATTAATTTTAGCGGCCTTCGTTGAAGCGGTAGCACTCTTTGGAGTTGTTGTTGCTTTTTTACAAGGGTAAAAACACATAAAAACTGAAGTAACGGTTGGTTACTTCAGTTTTTTAAATTTAAGTTATTAATAAAACAACAAATAAATGGATTTAATTACACCAGGATTTGGATTAGTTTTTTGGACAGCAATCACTTTTATCTTTCTATTGTTAATACTAGGTAAGTTTGCGTGGGCTCCAATTTTAGGTGCTGTTAGCGAACGTGAAGAGGGTATTAAGGAGGCTCTCGCTTCTGCTGAGAATGCACGTAAGGAAATGGAAAATCTTAGCGCTGACAATGATCGTATATTGAAGGAGGCTCGATCTGAACGTCAAGCAATGCTTAAAGAGGCTCGAGAATTAAAAAATAATATGATTGAAACAGCTAAAACTGAAGCTAAGGAAGAAGCAAATAAATTAGTAGTACAGGCACAGGCGGCTATTGCAGCTGAAAAGAAAGCTGCTATATCTGATTTAAAGTCTGTGGTCGCAGAGCTTTCAATTTCTATTGCCGAAACAGTAGTTCGCGAAGAACTAGCTGATAAAGCTAAACAAGAAAAATTAGTAGAATCAATGCTAGAAAACGCAAAATTAAACTAATTAATCATGGTCGGAACAAGAGCAGCAATAAGGTATGCTAAAGCAGTATTAAGCTTAGCTAGTGACAATAAAAAAGCTGAAGCGGTGCAACTAGACATGGCTTTAATTAGCAGCTCTATCGCTAACAATGAATCCTTGGATAACATGCTCAAAAGCCCCGTGGTAAATCTCTCGGATAAGGCCGCCGTATTGAATACTTTATTTCCGTCGATTAGTCCAGAAAGTAAATCGTTATTCTCTACTCTAGTTAAAAATAAAAGGGTTAGTATACTAGGTCAGATAGCGACTCAGTACGGAATTCTGTACGATCAAGTAAACAACAAAGAAAAGGCTTTTGTAACTACAGCCATTCCAATAACTTTAGAGTTAGAGTTAAAGGTAATGACTAAGCTTAAGTCCTTAACAACAAAAGATGTAACACTTATTAAATATGTAGACGAAAAAATCCTTGGAGGTTTTGTACTACGAGTTGGGGACCAGCAGTATGACGCAAGTGTCTCAAACCAATTGAACATATTGAAAAATAAATTTACAATTAACTAAAACTATACTGAGATTTATCAGAAGTATAAAATAAATTAAGATGGCAGAAGTAAAAGCAGCTGAAATATCAGCAATTTTAAAACAACAACTTTCAGGTTTCGAATCAACAGCTTCCTTAGATGAAGTTGGAACAGTACTAACTGTAGGAGATGGTATTGTTCGTGCTTACGGACTTTCTAATGCTCAATACGGTGAGTTGGTACAATTTGAAGGAGGCTTGGAAGGGATTGTATTAAATCTTGAAGAAGATAATGTGGGTATAGTTCTACTAGGAGCCTCCAAAGTAGTAAAGGAAGGGTCTGTTGTTAAACGAACAGGACGAATTGCTTCGATAAATGTTGGCGAAGGTATAGTTGGTCGTGTTGTTGACACCTTAGGATCCCCGATAGATGGTAAAGGACCAATTGATGGAACACTTTACGAGATGCCTTTAGAGCGCAAAGCACCAGGAGTTATTTTTCGTGAGCCAGTAACAGAGCCCCTACAAACAGGAATTAAATCAATTGACGCTATGATCCCAGTAGGTCGTGGTCAGCGTGAATTAGTAATTGGTGACAGACAAACAGGGAAAACAGCGGTTTGTATTGATACAATTTTAAATCAAAAAGAGTTTTATGATGCTGGAGAACCTGTGTATTGTATATATGTTGCTGTAGGTCAAAAAGCATCAACAGTGGCATTAATTGCTAAAACACTTGAAGAAAAGGGAGCCTTAGCCTACACTACGATTGTTGCCGCTAACGCATCGGATCCAGCTCCAATGCAAGTATATGCTCCTTTTGCAGGCGCAGCGATTGGTGAATATTTTAGAGATACTGGTCGCCCTGCTTTAATAGTATATGATGATTTGTCAAAGCAGGCTGTTGCTTATCGTGAAGTCTCTCTTCTTTTACGTCGCCCACCTGGACGTGAGGCATATCCAGGAGATGTATTTTATTTACACTCACGTTTATTAGAGCGCGCAGCAAAAGTTATTAATAACGATGAAATTGCAAAAGAAATGAATGACCTGCCGGCGTCATTAAAACCGATTGTAAAAGGAGGAGGTTCTTTAACAGCTCTACCAATTATTGAAACTCAAGCAGGGGATGTATCTGCTTATATTCCAACTAATGTAATTTCAATTACTGATGGTCAGATTTTCTTGGACGGAGATTTGTTTAATTCAGGGGTACGCCCAGCAATTAATGTTGGTATTTCTGTATCACGTGTTGGTGGAAACGCCCAAATCAAAGCGATGAAAAAGGTATCTGGAACACTAAAATTAGATCAGGCTCAGTTTCGTGAATTAGAAGCATTTGCTAAATTTGGATCGGATTTAGACGCAGTAACGCTTAACGTGATTGAAAAAGGTCGACGTAACGTTGAAATTTTAAAGCAAGCACAAAATGACCCATTTAAGGTAGAAGATCAAGTCGCAATAATTTTTGCAGGATCTAAAAACCTGTTAAGGGATGTTCCTGTAAACAAAGTAAAGGAGTTCGAATCCGAATATATTGAGTTTTTAAGAGCCAAGCATAGCAATATACTTGCTACTTTAAAATCAGGAAAACTAACAGACGAAGTGACAAATACTCTATCTCTAGTTGCAAAAGAGCTATCAAGTAAGTATAGTGCATAGTTTTATAAAATAATTGTATGGCAAATTTAAAGGAAATCAGAAATAGAATAGCCTCAGTGTCTTCAACTATGCAGATTACTAGTGCTATGAAAATGGTATCAGCTGCTAAGTTAAAAAAAGCACAAGACGCTATCACAGCAATGCGTCCTTACTCGGACAAACTGACGGAGCTTTTACAAAACCTTAGCTCTACTCTAGATGCTGATTCTGGTAGTAAATTTGCAGAACAACGCGATCTCAAAAACGTACTTATTGTGGCCATTACTTCAAATAGAGGCTTGTGTGGAGCATTTAACTCTAATATTATAAAGCAGGTTACGAATGTTGCTTTAAGTTATGATGCTAAGGTATCAATTGTTGTGATCGGTAAAAAAGCAAATGATGCTTTGTCTAAAAAGTTTGAAGTTATCTCAAATCAAAGCTCCGTATTTGACGACCTAACATTTGATAATGTTGCTGTAATTTCAGAGATGCTCATGGAACAGTTCGAATCTAGAGCATTTGATAAAATTGAAGTTGTTTATAATAAGTTTAAAAACGCTGCTACGCAAGAAATCATGACGGAACAATTTTTACCAATTGTTCCCTTAGAAAGTGGCTCTAACTCGAGTCAAGATTATATATTCGAACCCACAAAAGAAGAGATAATTGAAACCCTGATCCCAAAGTCTTTAAAAACACAGTTATATAAATCCCTTCGCGATAGTTTTGCAAGTGAGCATGGCGCTAGGATGACAGCCATGCACAAAGCTACAGATAACGCTACAGAGCTTAGAGACCAGCTTAAGTTAACCTATAATAAAGCTCGTCAAGCCTCTATAACTAACGAAATTTTAGAGATCGTTGGCGGAGCGGAAGCTTTGAATAGCTAGACGGTTATTATTTACTTGTAATATTCTAACGCCCCACATTTAGGTTTTTTTTATTTCGATAACTTTATTTATCAACTATTTATATCCTGTGGCAAGATTAAAGTATCATTTAGTCACGATTATTTAACTGTAATAATTCAAGTTTTTAATAAACGCTCTTCTTTCCAAACTAAACTAAGAATTTAGCTCCAAAAACTTGTCCACCTTGATATTATAGAACTCTATTAATCAATTAGCGAACACAGGAACTGAAGATGGCGGAAGCGGAGTCACTTTTGCTAATATCAGCTTTAAACATCAACGCAGTTGATAGTATTTATTTTAGAGGAGTAGTGACTGAAGCTCCAGCTACACATAACAGCGTTATAGTTGGGCTATTTAAGTCTTGAGAAGCAAAAAGACGACATTATTATGAGTTATGAATCCAATGAAGAATATAACAATAAGCATAAAATAGTGAATGACAAGCCTCCTTTTTAGCTGTTGCCAAATGAATGAGTATTGAGCTGTAAAATTAATAACAAATAGAGATATCTTATGACTTTTAACCTATTCAAGAGGCCTTTGTTAGTCTATCCATATGCAGCCACTAAAAAGGAATAGCCATCCGCAATAGTTTATACGTTAAAATGTGTATTTTTATACTATAAATTTTATTGATTTGGGTGTTTTAAAAACGTTATACAAGCAAACTTTTATTTATGGTTTAGCCACAGTAATCCCACGGATGTTGAGTTTTCTCTTAGTACGCTTACACACCGATAAGTCAGTGCTTCAAAACGTGTCTGATTATGGTGAAGTGTCTTTGATTTTCGCCTATTTTGTTATTTTTAATGTTGTACTGGCTTATGGGATGGAAACAGCATTCTTTCGTTTTTTTAGTAAGGAGTCCAATAAGGAGTCTGTTTTAAGCACAGCTTCTATCTCGATTCTCCTATCTTCGTTTTTATTTTTGGTACTTGGACTACTATTTCAACATCAAATTGCTGCAATTACTCATATTCATGTTAACTACATTGTTTTGGTTGTTTGGACCTTGTTTTTAGACGCACTGGTTATCATCCCTTTTGCCTATTTAAGAGCACTCGGTAAGCCGGGTACATATACAATGATTAAATTAACTAATGTTATTGTTAATCTTGGGCTTAATATCTTTTTACTATTAATGCTAAAATCGTTTGCGTCTGGCTCTAAGCTATGGGAAGCGATTTATATTTCTAATTTTGAAGTTAGTTATATTTTTATTTCCAACTTGGTCGCAAGTGCAGTAACTTTATTATTACTAATTCGTTTTTACTTTAAAGTTAGCTATAAAATAGACCCTCTTTTATGGAAAAGAATGATGCAGTATGCATTGCCAGTGCTAGTAGCGGGTGTTGCTTTTTCAGTTAATGAAACATTTGATCGTGTTCTTTTAGATCGATTGCTCCCTGAAGAGGTTGCTAAAAGATCAATAGGGATGTATTCAGCCTGTTACAAACTCGCTTTGTTTATGATGTTATTTTCTACTGCTTACCGCTTAGGAATTGAGCCTTTCTTTTTTAATCAGTCCAAAAACCAAGATGCTGAAAAAAACTATGCTCAAGTCTTGGAGTTATTTGTTGTTTTTGGAGCAGTAATATTACTTACGGTTGTAGTTTTTATAGATCTTTTAAAGGTGCTTCTTATTCCAAATCAGGATTATTGGGAGGCGATGTCCGTAGTTCCTCTTTTGTTATTAGCCTATCTTTTCCTAGGGATATATCACAATTTATCTGTCTGGTACAAAGTAACAGACCGCACCAAGTTTGGGGCTTACATTTCTGTTCTTGGCGCACTGATTACTTTGTCAATCAACAGTGTGTTTATAGTAAAATTTAACTATATGGCTTCAGCAGCAGCTACTTTAGTTGCTTATTTTACAATGACATTACTGTCTTATTATTTTGGAAAAAAACATTATCCGATTCCGTACAACATAAGAAAAATAGCATTGTATGTCTGTCTTGCTGTTTTTTTATCAGCTCTTTCTTTTTATAAATTTAGAGCAAATTATTTTCTAGGGACAGGTCTTATCACTTTACTACTTATGATTATTTATACTAATGAAAAAACGATGATCAAACAACTTTTAAAAAAACATAATGAAGGTTAAAATTATAAATAAATCAACTCATAAATTGCCAGCATATGAAACAATAGGATCCGCTGGGATGGATCTTCGCGCGCATATATCAGAGCCAATTATTTTAAAACCATTAGAACGTACAATTATTAAAACAGGACTATTTATAGAACTTCCTACTGGAGTTGAAGCGCAGGTGCGTCCTAGAAGTGGTTTGGCTGCTAAACATGGTTTAACTGTGCTTAATAGCCCTGGAACCATTGATGCTGATTTTCGAGGAGAATTAGGCGTAATTTTAGTTAATTTATCCGCGGCTGAATTCAAGATTGAAGATGGAGAACGAATTGCCCAATTAGTGATTGCTAAATACGAGCGTGCACAATGGCTGGAAGTCCAAGAGTTAAATAAAACCTCCAGAGGTGAAGGCGGTTTTGGTAGTACTGGAAAATAATGAATCGCATTAAAGATAAATTAGTTGCTTACGCTTTAATAATCTCTTTTGGAGCGTTTTCTCAAATCAAAACAGATTCTATTTCAACTATTTCTACAGAATCCAGTCGTGTTGAGTTTCAAGGACATTTTTATGAGGCCTTAAAACACAAGGCATTAGAAAATTATACCAAAGCAATTGAAGAATTATTGTTATGTGTAGATATTAACCCTAAAGAGTCAGCGATCTTTTTTGAATTAGGAACTAATTACTTTAATAGCAGTCAATTTAAACAGGCAGAGGATAACTTTAAAAGAGCGATTTCATTGAACCCAACTAATTTTTGGTATAAAGAAAGGCTATATCATTTGTATGTTCATCAGGCACGTCATGAAGATGCTATAGCAGCAATTAAGCCGATATTATCAAGGAGCTCAGATTATAGCCAGGACTTGGTAAACCTATATATCAATGTTGGTGATTTTAAGCAAGCACTAAATCTTTTAGATTCACTAGACAATCGTTTGGGAATTAGCTTAGTGAGAGACAAAATAAGAGCTGAGGTATATAACTTAACTGGGGATGAAGATAAGCGAATTATACATTTAAATAGCCGTTTATTAGAATCCCCACAAACACCTCAAAATTTTTTAAATTTAATTGTTGCTTATAGTAACATTAATAAAAAAGAAAAAGCTTTTGAGACAGCACAAGCATTTTTGTTAAAACACCCAAAATCTCATTTAGTTCACGTCGCTTTATATAAGTTTTATTTGGACTCTGAAGATTTTGATAAAGCAATTGTGTCGATAAAAATTGTTACAACAAGTAATGTTGTTAAGTCCGTTATTAAATTAAAGGTATTAAATGACTTTATGCAATTTGTATCTAGGTTTCCTCAGTATCAATCTGAACTAATTGATGTTTTAAATGCGGTTGATCAAAAGACAATTTCACGCTCTGACTTGTTGTTAGCAAATTATTATTACAACAGAAAAGACTATGCAAAAGCAGTTTCTTGTTATGAAAAAGCGTTAGAGTTTGACCCTAATAATTTTAACATCATAAGAAACTTAGCACTTCTATACTTAGAAACCAATGAATTTGATACTGCCTCGAAATTTACAAATAAACAAATTGACGTTTACCCATCTCAACCTATTTTGTATTTAGTAAATGGAAAGGCGAAAAGACAGCTTAATAAGCTAGAGAAAGCTACAGATTATTTAATGATGGGTCTAGATTACGTTATCGATAATAGCGAGCTTCAACGTGACTTTTATAGGGAGTTGAGTATTACTTTTAGGCTGAGAGGAAATATTAAAGAATCGGAAGCGTTTACAATTAAAGCTGTTAAATTAGAAAAGACTCCATGAAAAAACCTCTATATATCCTCGTGTTAATCGCTTTAGTTTTTAGTTGTAAAAGCACAAAAGTATTAGAAAACTATAATGCGTTGGAGTCGCGAATATCCGTTAAGAAAATTATCAAAAACCATAAGAAAGCACAGTCAGATTTTAATACGCTTCAGGCGAAACTTAAAGTTGTAATAACTCAAGAAGGTCGTTCTGAATCACATACCTTAACCCTTAGGATCAGTAAAGACAATACGATTTGGATAAATGCTTTTTTAAATATGGTAAGGTTGAAAATTACCCCCGACCGGATTCTTTTTTACAATAAACTAGAAAACACCTATTTTGATGGTGAATATGTATTGATCAATTCTTTTTTAGGGACTGACCTAAAGTTTGAAAACCTTCAGAACCTCTTGTTAGGTCAAGCATTATTTGAAATTGAGTCAAATCAGTTTGAAAAAACACCAAACGCAACCTCTTACATGTTATCGCCCAAGCAATCTAATGAACTAATTGATATTGTTTATTTAATTAATCCCAACCACTTTAAAGTTGACTCCCAGCAATTAAGCCAGTTATCAATGCGAAACCGCTTAGATATTAAGTATCAATCTTATCAAAAAGTTGATGAATTGATCTTGCCTGAAAAAATGAGCATTGCTGTCAGCAGCTTGGATGCGCAGACAACGTTAAACTTGAATTTAAAATCCGTAGTTTTGGGTCAGTCTTTACGGTTTCCTTTCACGATTCCAAAGGGGTATAAAGCAATTAAATTAAAATGAAACTCACTCACTCACGTTGTTCTTTAGCAACCCTCTTTTTGACCTTGGCACTTCATTTAAGTGGTTTTTCACAAAGTAGTAAACAGAAAGAATTAGAATTGCGTCGTACTGAACTGCAGCGCGAAATTCAGCAAATTACTACACTATTGTTTGCTGGCAAAAAAGAGCAGAAATCTGTTTTTTCAATTGTTGAAGATTTAAATTTCAAAATTCAAAAACGTAAAAATATAATTAGTATAACCAACCAACAAGCAAACCTCTTAACACGAGAGATAAACACCAACCAAGCCAAAATTTCTAAATTAAGGCTAAAGTTAAAGTCTTTGAAAGATGACTATGCAAATATGATTGTCAAATCATACAAAAGCAGAGCGGACCAGAGTAAACTTATGTTTTTGCTCTCATCGAGTAACTTTCAGCAAGCGTATAAACGTTTACAATATATAAAGCAATATGCAGATTATCAGCAGCTGCAGGCAGAACTTATAAAGGCTGAAACAGCCAACATGCAAGCTCTTAATATTAAACTTTCAAAGCAAAAAAAGGATAAGCAAATTCTTATTGAGGAGAATAAAGTTGCTAAGCTTGTCTTAGACCAGGAGCGTTCACAGCAAGAATTACTTATGAAAGATATTAAAGCTAATTTGTCTCAGTACTCCGTTCAGATTAAGACAAAACAGCGCGAGACAAATAAGATCGATAAAGAAATTCGTAAAATTATTCAAGCCGCTATTGCGGCGTCTAATAAAAAGGCAGGAAAATCTTCTAAATTCAAAGTTTTTTCATTGACTCCAGAACAAAAAATATTATCTGCAAATTTCACTTCTAACAAAGGAAAGCTTCCATGGCCTGTAGCAAATGGAGTTGTAAAACTACGTTACGGCAATAATCGGTCTCCGATTGACCCATCATTAACAATTAAGAGTAACGGAGTTCGTATCGCAACGAGTAATTCTGGACAAGTCAGGGCTGTTTTTGAAGGAGTAGTACAGGGAATAATGACACCTAAAAACGGGAATAATACGGTGCTTATTCGACATGGAAATTATATTACTGTGTATAAAAACCTATCTAAGTTTTACGTAAAAAAAGGCGATAAGGTCATTACAAAACAAACAATTGGTGAAGTTCTTACAAACAAAGCTTCAGGAGAATCAATTTTGAGCTTTGGAATATTTAAAGACAGCTCAACTCAAGACCCTTCAAAGTGGATTTATAAATTATAAAAGTCGTATTAAAAAATTAAAAACAACAACCGGGCTTTTGTTGCTTATTGCTTGATTTACTGAGCTTTTAATATGTGGATAAGGCTGCTGAGGGAGCACTAATTGACTTAGGGGTGGCTTTCGTTGAGTAAGTTTTGCGCCTAAAACACTCACCAATTAAGCAAAAAGGGCTTTAAGCTCCGTTGCCTGATCTGCTTTCATTTTTCCAGCTAAAACTAAACTCAGTTGTTTGCGCCTCAGTGCTCCTTGAAAACGTTGAATTTCTTGTTCTGATTCAGGAATTAGTTGTGGAATTAAAACAGGGGTTCCTTTATCATCAACAGCCACAAAGGTAAAAATAGCTTCGTTGACTTTCACAGATTTTTTAGAGGTTTTATTATCTACCCAAACATCGATGTACACTTCCATTGAACTTTTAAAAGCACGTGAAACTTTAGCTTCTATCGTAACAATACTACCCAAAGGGACGGAGTGTTTAAAAGCGACATGATTTACCGAGGCCGTAACCACTATTTGTCCGGAGTGTCGTTTTGCAGCGATGCTGGCAGCACGGTCCATTCGCGCCAGCAACTCCCCTCCAAAAAGAGTGTGGATGGCATTAGTTTCACTAGGTAAAACCGTATCAGTCAGAATTGTTTTAGAGGCTTGAGGGTTTTTAGGTTCCATAAAATTTACAATAGATAAAATATGATCATCAGAGTTTCAGCGTGAGGCTGGGTAGTAGATTAAACTCTGTTAGGGTATGCTTTTAACCAACATCCACGCAGCACGGTTGTGTGCTTTTCTAATTTTAAATAATGCTTTTTCTGCATCTTTTCGTGTTTCAAAGCTTTCGTAAGCAACTTGGTGTAAGCCGTACCTATTAACGCCAATTCGTTGCGCATTGTACCCTAACTTTTTAAGTTGTTGTAATTTTTTATTACTATTTGCCTCAACTCTAAAAGCGCCAGCAACAATATGAAATTCACCTGTTTTCTTTTTTAAACTAATCATTACAACAGGAAGGGGGCTATCAATAACAAAAGTAGCCTCTTGAATTTTAGTTTCTAAATTTATACTGGCTTCTTTTTGAGCAAGGACATTCTCTTTTTCAATTTCAGCAAGATATAAGTTTGACAAAATAGAACCTCCTAAACCAAGAAAAATAATTACCATTGAGGCGTATTTAATGTATTGTCTTGATTTCTTTTCTCCAGACGATAGCTTTATAGTTTTATTTGGCTTAGCGCTTGTAGCAAAAGCTTTTCTATTAATTGAAGGGGATATGAAAGAGGTCAATCCAAAAGCTTCAGTCATATAATTCAAGTGGTTGGAAGGGTTAAAGACTAAAACTCCTTGCTTGGTGGGTATTAATTCACCAATATATTTAAAATCAACAGCCTCTCCTTTTTTTAAACGGGACTTAAGTTGAACAACCTGTTTTTGAATTTTAAGATTGGCTTTTTCGTAGCTAATTTTTTCTACTTCAGAAACATGGCTCGTAAGAAGCCCGTCATTAGACCTTAGCTGTATATTAAATGAAAGCTGTTTTTGTGGCGGATAAAAGTTACTTGTAGCATCGTCAATTTTTGCCGAAATAGGATGTGATAAAAACGCTCCAAAGTCTGGGATCGTAACACACTCATATCGATATAATAAATCGCTTATGTATTGACTTAATTGCATAAAACCAAAGTTAAAAAATTTTTATTAAAAAAGACATGTTTTTAGCTTTTATGCTTGACTTACTTTCTAGAGCTAAGCTTTGCCAGCAGCCTTAGTATTTCTACATATAGCCATATTAAGGTTATCAGTAATCCAAAAGCACTATACCATTCCATATGTTTTGGAGCACCATTTTCCACTCCCTTTTCTATAAAGTCAAAATCCATAATCAAGTTAAGAGATGCAATAACAACTACAAAAAGAGAAAATCCAATACTAAACATTGAAGCATTTGCAGGGTTCATAATTGGCAAGCCGGTTCCTCCAAAAACACTCATCAAATAACTAATCAGATAAACCACAAATATTCCCGCGGTTGCCGCGAACACACCTAATTTAAAATTTTCTGTAACCTTAATTATTTTTGTCTTATATGCAAACAACAGAGCAATTAAGATTCCTAAGGTAAGGCTTATTGCTTGGGGTACTATTCCTGGCTCAAATATATCAGCAAATAATTTAGAAGATGCACCAAGGGCTAATCCTTCCAAAATAGCATATATTGGAACTGTTATAGGTGCCCACTCTTTTTTGAAAATAGTTACTAGAGCAACAATAAATCCGCCGCCAGAACCAACCCCTATGAAACTCATAAGAGCA
>MDSX01070209.1_pt1 | contig 12081 bp, 8 predicted proteins | sample 811141 | NCBI WGS metagenome assembly MDSX01 (sample SAMN05326642, study PRJNA326480) | marine metagenome | isolation source: seawater | place: Atlantic Ocean: South East | collected 2010
CCTAAGATCTGGAGCAAGAATTCTAATTAATGATATTAAACCTGTCGGGATTGCTGGTAACAGTGAACCAATTAAAACAGCATTCGCTATAAACGTTGAGAGAAATAAAGGAATTCCTATTGAATCTCTTCCATGATTTTCTTCCTTATTACCTGCTTTATAGTCTGTTCGCGTTTGCATTAGACGGTTAACACAGTTTTAAAATACTTCACTAAATCTTTTATCAATTAATTTATCCTTGAACGATGTCAACTTTTGAACACCGCATGTCTGCCATCCTGTAGACATAAAAACGACTTTTGTGTGTGATACGCCAATAATTAACGATTTAGTATCTTTAGATTTTTTACAAAGGCAAAACTACAATGGCAGCGAGTAAATCAAAGCTGTATGACACGTCATCCCTATACGCTAATCGCCCCTTCTGTTTCGCGCTCGGGATTTTTTTTGTGTGCCCGGCATCATGCTAAATGATATTAAAAGCGCAGATGCTTAATAACGAAAAAACACCGAAGGAAAAGATTGTTGAGATAGTCGAAAAAGTAGAATGCGTTCAGCGTTGCTGTGATGAAATCAACGAACAACTTGAAGCGCTTCGCACTGATCTGGCTGCACGAGAACAAGAGGCTGTTCGCCTTGCTAATCAGAACGAAGATGGTGAATGCAGCGGTATGCTTCCCGAGTAATCTTCCTAGGAGTTTTTTTAAAAAAAACTGCCACCTATACTTTCGGAAGAAACAATATTCTTAGCTTTCTTTAATCGATCTGGATTCCCTACGTCGAGCCATATACCGTTATATACTTCTCCAGTTAGCAACCCCTTTTGTGCCGCCATTTCCAATACTGGTTCAAGCGGGAAAACCTCGTCTTTACAACCAGCCAGCAAATTTGGAGAAAGTAGACTGATTCCACTAAAAGTATATGGCCGCCGGTCACCACCAGTTCCTAAGACATTACCAACTATCTCAAAATCTCCTTTGGGATGATGTGGTGGATTTTTCACCAAAACCAAATGCCCTAACTTACCAGGTTCAAGTATAGTATATGGATCAATATCGTAATCAGAAATAACATCTGCGTTGACTAGATAGAAAGGATCATCACCAAGTACTGAAAGTGCGTGCTTTATACCTCCTCCGGTCCCAAGAATATTGCTTCCTTCATTTATAACTGTAATATTTAGTCCTAAATTTAAAACCTCTAAATATTTAGTTATTTGCTCTCCGAGCCAGGAAACATTTACAACCAAATCGATAATTCCCGCCTTTTTCACTCTTCTAAGGTTGTGCTCAATTAAGGTTGATTGTCCAATTTTCGTAAGGGGTTTTGGTGTTTTCTGGGTTACGTTACCCATACGTTCGCCGCGACCAGCGGCCAGTATCATTGCTTTCATACAACAGGTTGCTTAATGTGGAAGTAATTCGTATATCGCTTTTTCAATAATATTAAATCTATTAGTATGTACATAGTCATAATAGACTCTTATAACAGGATCCCACATTGATTGCCTGATTACTAATTTTTCTTCACTAGGGTTTATCTTTAAAATTAGTTTTTGTTTTATATATTCAAGATCAGTTAAATCAACATTTTCTATGCTAATATTTTTAACGACTCTATCATAATGTTTTAAGTTGGCTAGCTGATGTGGCAACTCCTTACCAGAGACATGAAGGACCTGAAGAAAATGCATCAATCCCATAAGTCCATCCATGGACTTACTCATTTTCGGGAAATAATAATGACCAGATGGCTCTCCTCCAAATACGGCATTTTTATCACGAACTTCCTCTGTTACAAAACGATCTCCTACCTCGGTTTCAATTAAATCTGCCCCCAGGCGTTGTAAATTATGGCTTAATCCAAGATTACAAATTTCCGTTGTAACCACTACATTAGATTTATGTAATAATTTTAAAAGTTGATAAAATAGGCACAGCATTTTTTCGCTTTCTATAATGCCATAATCTGCATTGACGAAAATAGATCTGTCCCCATCACCATCAAAAGCGACCCCATAAGCATAATCGCCAGCCCGAACAAGCGCTAAAAGTTTTTCGGGTTCAAGCGCGCCGCAATCTAAGTTGATGTTTCTACCATTGGGATTTATGTTAACAAAATCTACATTCTTAAAGTTCTTGAGAATGTCTTGTGCCACATCACTACATGCGCCGTTACTGCAATCCACTAAAATAGACTCATCTAGTTTAATTGTACGGAATTGATTTAGCACATAATCCGCATAAATTGCTGTTCCATCGACAGAACTCTTCCCTTGAAATCTGTACTGGCCTTGAAACTTCATTTCTTTTGGATTTAAAATTCCATTTTCTATTTCAGCTTCTTTACTTTGATGTAGTTTGAACCCATTACCATCAAATAGTTTTATTCCATTATCATGGTAAGGATTATGCGATGCTGTAATCATAATACCCATAGAGTATTTGCCAGAAGCTAAAACAGTAGAAAGGCCTGGGGTTGGAAGCACACCACATAATACAACTTCGATTCCTTTGAATAAGAGTATTGCAGAGATTAAATCTTCCAATACTACTCCAGATGCTCGGGTATCACGAGCAATCAAAACAGGACTATCAAGTTCGTGATTAATACAAAAATCACCTAATGAGTTAGCAAATTCATAAATGAATTTTGGTGTCATAAAGTTGACACCAAATTCACAACGAAACCCATCACTTCCAAAGATTTGCATTTGCTAATTCCGGATTTGAAGTAACTACCGCTATTTTTTGCGGTAGACTAGTGCCGTCAAAATTCAAAATAATTTTCATGGCAGCAGTAATTTTAGTTAGCAAGAGAACATTAAGTGGGTAAGCATACTGCAAAGCTACACGAGGCAATTTTATGATAGGCACAGTCATTTGCTTTATCTCACCACTACTGTTTTCAATGTCTATTGAATAAGCATCAAAACGATGATCACTAGAGTCCGTCACAATAATCGGTAAACTGTTGTGAGCAAGTATTTTTTTGATTTCTGAAATTGCATCTTCTTGATATCCATGTTTCCAAATACCCGCTATGAAAACAAAGATAGCTGCCTCAGCGGACATATCAATATGCTTATGATTCTCAAGGACATCGAACGCGCAAGCACGCCGTAATTCTTTAATAAGTTTTTTAGCTGAATTTTTCGCAAAATTATAATTGGCTCCGCTGCCAATGCATTTCCAGTTTTTCCTACTCAAAAACAATTTTGAAGCGTAAGAGATTTGATTGCCGATGCCTTCGGATTGATCAAGATGCTCCAACGCAACTACGAGCATATTAATTTCTCTTAATGCATCAATGTCAAATTTTTTTATTAATGACTTAGTCTTATTTAGGTTAGATCTATTTCCAAGTACTAGTTTACGAGAAAGCAATAGGCCCAATAAAAAACTCCATACGGACTTCGCGTAGTCAGTCGTAAGATTTTTTGATAAACAGAAATTTGAGATTATATAGTCACTGGGCTTCCAAAGCTCAAAATTACAAATTGTAAATTGATCACCTCTAAGATGGCTATATTCCTTATCAAGGCTACAATCAGTTAGAATAATCCAGTACTCATTGTCACGGTTCCCTTGTTTTTGGTGATCATATGGCTGAGCCAATCTTATCTTTAGTGAAGTGCTAAGCTGCCTTCCGTATTCACTGACATGATTGATAATATTATATGCGACAGACTCATCTAGACCCTCAAATGCCAACAATACTTCCCTATTCCCTACTAAATCAAATTCTTGATGTGCCGGAAATGAAATAAATAACTCCTTTTCAACATCATCAAAAGAAACAAGCCGCTCTTCACTAGATACCCCCATTTCACCTACAAGTAATTTTGATCCGTAAAACTGATCCTGATCATCAGAACTTTCACGTACCGCTCCGACAGTAATCGTCTTCGCTTGGTGCTTAATTGTGTCAATGGTTCTCCTAGACAACAATTCTAGCCGGGTTGTAGAGTTTTTAATTTCACCACGTATATCTTTATCTAATCCACCGGTAACAATATATTTTTCAAGATTGTCGTGTAGGTGACTAAGGTCGCTAACAGAGTATCCTTGATTAAAATACCCCGCTTTTAATGCAATTCCAAATTGATGAACTGCTTCCAAAAGCCTGTCTTTGTCATCTAATGAATTCTTAAGATTAGAGAAATATTGAATTCTTTTATCTAGTTCAATGGCCTGGAAATAGCTTATAAATTGGCCTGCCAAGATGGTTGGAATAAAAGAATAATACTTATCTGCCGGTGGCATTTCTACTATATAGAGTAAATCCGAATCGATTAACTCCTGAAGCTCTTTCGAGCTACCACCATCTATAGAGATGAGTACTAATATATTTCTTTGTGCAATTAAGCTTATGATTGTTGTTGCTAAAACAGATAATTTTTCTTCGCTAATGAGCATCAAAAAAGATTCATTGATGCCTAGTCTAAGCGCTTCACTTACTGTTATCGATGTAACTGACTGATAACAGTTTTCTGAGTATTTAATCCTAATCTCATCGGCACAAACAGAGTTACTAGATCCATCACGTAGTACGTACCAAGAATTATATTTCAATGCTTCTTTGGTTATTTGTCTAAAATTAGAATTTTTTTCGATAGCTGCAAAACTATCATCAATTAACTTTACAAGATTTAATAGCTTTTTAAGTTCCTCCTTTATTCGGTTTTTTTCTGACGCACTTTCCGCTAAATTGCATGCAAAATATAAACTAACGATATAGCCAAGTACGACCTGTGCTGTATAAGTTTTAGTTGACGGAACCGCGACTTCAATATCCCTACCCTCTCCAATATATAGTGTCCCATCTACTATAAAGGTTACATCTCCTTCGCGTTTGTTTGCTATGGCCAAACTGCATGCCCCTCGCTCTTTGGCCATTTGAACATAAACATTAGTGTCTACGGTGGTTCCGGATTGGGCAATAACTATAACGAGAGTATCTCGCATATCTGGCTTAATATAAAATGCACTGCCCTCGCTCGCTACATGTGGCTCGACCAAAATATCTGAAATAAAATATTTCAAGGCAAATCTCATATACATCGAAATAGCCACAGCCGCTGTATAACAGGTTCCCATTCCTGTTATAACAACCTTCTTAATCTCACGGCATTTTAGTCTATCGACTATAAATTTCGGTATCTGGTTTTCAGTGATATTGATTGCCAACGCTAAAGAGTCCTTAACTATCCTTAGCTCGGGTTGGAGGTAAGCATTTAACGTTCTTTCGACAATGTCACGAGTCTCATAAATTTCTTTTTCTAGAAAATGCTTATAGCCTCTTTTGTCTATATCCCTTGTAGTGATATTTGTGACTTGCAACTGGTGTGTTTTGATCGCACTTAGACTATTCGTTTGTAAGTTATGGATATTGACTTTAGGTTCTAATGCATTAACTAAATTATTACTAGACAATTCAAATGTCACATTAGAATCAATTGGTAAAAAATATTTGCAAGTTTCTACTAGGCCGTATACATCCGAAGCAAATAAGACTCCATCGTAAGAAAACCCCAGATACAATCCTTGAATCCCCTTTTTGACTAGAAACAACTTCTCTGGCACGGAGCTATGTTGAATAGCAATTGCAAATGAACCTGTGAAATGATTCGCCATTTGCGATATTCGTTCGACAGATATATCTGTTTCTCCCAATAGATAGGCTGGCACACATAGAACGTCAGATGTACAAACAGACTCATCCGTAGAGAGTACATGTGTTTTTTTTATGCGACTTATAACCTCTTTATAATTATAGATATCGCCATTTAAACAGCTCAAAGTATGGCATGCAGTGTCCCCGAAACCAGAATCAATTAAGGCTACTGGATGAGTATTCTCATAATTGACCTTACCCACAGATGCCCATCTAGTGTGGGCCATTATAGTGGCCGAAGTTACCTGACCACTTTTTATAAGTTGAATAAAGAAAGCATTACTACTGATCAATCTCTTAATTTCAATAGCATTATCTCCCAACCCTCCAATACTATTACAGGCTTTGAAAACAAAGCTGTAAGTACCAACCTTATCACCCTTAGTGTAGTAAATTGACTCTTTTTTATCCTCTACAACATGGTCATTAATATTACCAATGTTGAAGTGAGGTGATGTCATACAAATAGATAACCCAAAGGAATCTCTGCCTCTTAGCTCAAGTCGATTATCGATGGCATGAATAACTTTAGTTATATCTCTAAATAGTATAATCGTTGAGTCTTCAAGTTCGCTTACTGAGGTATTCGATAGCGTCTCAATTAAATCTTTAGTTTTGCCTAATTCTTCAGAAAAAAACCAATGTGCATCTACAAGATTTTGCCACTCAGATACGCTTTGTTTATATAGATCCAGTGTAATACTTTTGTCAATTAATGGCAGCTTTGATTTTCTTTCTTTGCTATATTTGAGAATATGTTCACATAACAAAGCTATTTTTGATTGTTCGGACGAGCTATTACAGTATCTAAGAAAGTTTATATTAGATTTGTACTTCCAAGCTAAATCTAATAATTCAGAACATTTTCCGTTGCCTTTCTGGATTTTTCTTAACAAAGTAAATAAATCATCCGGCTTTACATCAATCCCAGTGATATAGTTACTACTGTAAATAGTTCCCGCTATTCCACACATACTAATTTTGTTTGACTAATTTTTCTATGCCCTGAGACAACGTGATAGCTGGTTTCCAATTTAAAAACGTTAAAGCTTTACTATAGGTCATTACCATATTTTTTATATCCCCTTTTCGCTCTTCAATATGCTTTGGCTTTCCTTCGTACTGAGTTGAATCGACTAAGTATCCAAATAGATCATTCAAAGAAGTTTCTGTGTTAGAACCCAACAAATATACTGTGAACTTATCCCGGTTATCCAAAGCCTTATAAAAACCATTTACAATATCGTCTACATACACCCAGTCTCTTGTTTGCTTACCATCGCCATATATTGTAACAGGGTGCCCCATCCGCATAAGGTTATAGAAAATCGCTACTACGCCTCCCTCTAGGTCGGGCCTTTGCCTTGGTCCATACACATTGGGCAACCTAAATACAGTGATTGATATCTCAGTGTCCATTGAGAAGTAATTAAGGAATTGCTCGAAACCTAACTTGCTCAACCCGTAGGGGCTGATTGGTTTAGTAGGATGATCTTCATCGACCGGAAGATATTTAGGCTCTCCAAACACAGCTGATGTTGAAGCAAATACAAATTTTTTAACCTTTGTTCTTTTGCTGGCTTGCGCAAGCGCTATAGATGACAGCACATTTATTCTATATACAATTTCTGGGTTTTTCATGGACAAAAACACATCTGCGCTTGCCGCCAAATGATATACGGTTGTGATGTCAAACTCAGTCAAAATCTTGTCAAGCTCGTCAGGATGATCAATGTAACGGCACAGATCTCTTGTTAAGTATGTCGCCATATCATTATGATTTGCTACAATACCTGTGGAAAGATCATCAATCACTAATACCGAATGACCTTGTAGAACTAACAAATCTACTAAGTTGCTTCCTATAAAACCTGAACCACCCGTCACTAATATATTATTTCCACTAGTCACTGTAATATTGTTATAATTAATTTGTATATATATTTATAATAAACATATCGTTATATTTTAAATCATAAATACTATTTTAGAATTTTCTTTCTGTCTTTCCTCAGCACATTTGTATAGAGAAAGTCTGTAAATTTTTTTGGAAATATACGTATTATAATTCGTATTGCTATATTTGCTAGCAAATGAAAGTGGCCTAAATATTTAGTTTTATACATTAGCCAGAATACTCGTATTTCACCAAAAAATTGAGAAAGTTTTCGACGCCTAATTATCATTTCATCACCGCCTCTAACATAAACAAGGACTTGGGGGATATTACGAACGTTAACACCACCAACCAACATTCTTGATATCAACTCCCAGTCTTCTGTGTAGTTAACTTCAGAATAACCACCAACAGCCTCATATGCTGACTTTTTAAACATTAAAGTCACATGATTTATAGGGTTTCTCCATTTTCCAAAACCATATATCTCATTCAGAGTTAAGGGTGTTTTTCTTATAATACATTGATCTCCTGGGGAGTGATTAAACTCTTCAATCCAACCACCAATTACCTGAGTTTTAGGGTTGGAAAACTCTTTAAGTTGAAGTTCAAATCTGTCTTCCACACAAATATCATCAGAATCCATTACTGCAACTAACTCCGTCGAAGTTTCACTTATCGCTAATTTACGACTTACAGCAAGGCCTCTATTTTTGGACATCCTAATTATTCTGAGATTGCTTAATTTAGAAACAGATTCCAAAATCTTATTTATTTCATCGCCAACAGGCCCGTCAACAACAATAATAAACTCTTGCGCCTTACAACTCTGATTTAAAACGCTATCTATGGCATGTTTAAAAAATATCGGTGAATCGCCATGATAAACAGACATCACTGCGGTTAAGCCAAGTAACTCCATAAATAATATTAATTATATTTTTAAAGCCATAAGTAATGTTTGGTAAGCATATGAAGATGATTATTTACGGCTTACCAATTTAATTTTAAAATATTGCCATTAAAAAGATCGTCGTTATCAGTGGAATAATATTTTAGCTTTGGTAAGCATTTCTTTATTTTCCTTATATCGCCACTATCAAAAGATAAATTATCAAAAACAGCAATGCGCTTGGTAATTATAATACTTATGTTGTAACCATACTTTAAAACACATGCATCTTTGCAATCAAATCCTGCTAAAACAAGATTATATAGAAGGATACCAGCATTCCAGTTAGTCAAATGGCCTCCTGAGATCGTATTCCTGGCAGGCGGAACGGTAATTGCAAGTATTCCACCATCAATCAATAAACTATATATTTTTTTTAAAAAATAATTGGGGTTGGGTTGATGTTCGAGCACATGAGAGCACCAAACAGCATCGTACTGACAGTCAAAATTGTAATCGTTAAAATCAGCAATTATCGTTGCGCAGGCATCACTCTTTGCAAGCACTTGTTTTTCATAGTAAACAGAATCCCCGTAGTCAATAGCTGTTACCTGTTTGCCGGCATTAGTTAAAGCTTTAGAGTGAAGCCCTTCTCCTGAACCTATATCTAAAATTGACGTAAACTTAAAATCTTTTATCAGTTTTTGCATAGCATGACCTGAAAAAGGTAAATTCTTAAATTCTTTATCTAATTTTGGAACTGTAAACAATTCGACAACCATCTCGATTAACTTACGAAGTGTTTTACCACACAAAATATATAAAGGAGTATTACCATATCTCTTTGATGTGTATTTACTCATAATTAATAACTTTTTATTGATCTACAATCCGGAAAATATATTTCTTAGATACATATAAGCCGCTGGAAAGTACCGTTTTAATATTATTTTAATTTTATCCTCGAATACCCATACCCCCCCGCATAAGAAATCGGAGAGGCAAACCGTTCTGAGCGAAGGATGTATGAGTGGAGCGGGTGAAGGGAATCGAACCCTCACATGAAGCTTGGAAGGCTTCCGTTCTACCGTTGAACTACACCCGCATACCAGAAAGGGCAGCATAGCGGCCCGAATTGTGTTGTCAATTCGCCTTCTTAATCGTTAAATCTAGTATATTTAATAATTGATCAGATTGGTTTGGTCGGTCCAGCTTATGTGATAGATTAGGTGTGAAAACCTACTGTTTTGAAGGCAGATGTTGATCCATTTTTTCTAAAATAGGCACAGCAATTTTTCGTGAGGTATTAATAACTTTTTTAAAAGCTCACTAACTGCCGCTTTACCGTGCGCTTTGAGATGCAACTTTGTGGCTTGTTAACAGTTTCCATGTTCCGGCGCTCATATAGATCTCGTCGCTGATGGATAATATATCTCCAGATTCAATTTAAAATCGGAGTGCCTGTTTAATTAAACCATATTCTGTCAATTGCGCCTGAGTTATAATCCCGGACTCTTTCATGGCTAGGCGTATTTGTTCTTTTTCATCATAAAGATTATCTGATTGATCACGAGCATGTGTTGTTCATGCGATATATCCTCCATGAATTATAAAATTATTCTTCAAGCTGTTCAGAGTCAAATTTATGATTCAGTAATTCAGTTAAACGTTCCTTTGGCATGCCGGAGGAAGCTGGATTATCAACATGGATTTTGTCTACAGATCTTGAAACCTTTTCAACTGATGCATTCTGAAACTTGTTGGATAAAACCCAATCACCAAATAGGTATATCTTATTTTTTTGACTAAATGAGAAATCGCTTGGCTAAGTTATTTCTGTGTAAAACTAGAAGGTCTAATTAATTGACCTAATTTTACCATCTTCCTGCCTAGGCACCACTTCTAGCTCATTTTTATTTTTCACCAACCGATTAGCTGGCAAAACACCTCCAAAATTAATGTTTGGGTAAAGCACACAATCTTGTCCGATTATCGTCCCAGGCTGCAATACAGTATTGCAACCAATCTCCGTCCGGTCACCAATCAAAGCGCCTAACTTATGCATACCTGTCTCTATTTTTCTTCCTTCTAAACGTACACTCACATTTCCACGAATTAAACGGTAATTTGAAAGTATAACTCCTGCCCCTAGATGCACTTTTGTACCTAAAACAGAGTCCCCAACGTAGTTGAAATGTGCGACTTTACAGCCATTAAACAACAATGAATTTTTGAGTTCCACCGCATGTCCAATCCCACAGTCATCCCCAACGACCACATTTTTTCGTAAGACAGCCCCGTGTCCAATCCGACAATTACGACCAATCCTAACTGGCCCACAAATTAACGCTCCAGCATCAATAACCGAGCCTTCACCAATATACACATCACCTTGTATCACTGCCTGATTATGTACTTGCCCATTCTGCTCGGGTCGAAGGTTCGTACTAAGATATTCCTCAATACGAGGCAACACATCCCAAGGTTGTCTAACCTCATGGAACAACTCACTTTGCTCTGTCTGATTCAGATTAAACAACTCATCAGCACTAGGAATTTTAAAGTCGAGCTTCACTTAGCAAAAGTAATCCATAAAACCCTTCAATAGAAGGGTTTTATGGATAGAAATCTAAAGAACTAGATCCTCGCGTTCGAAAAAACCAGACAGCTGACGAATCCTTTCACGTGTCACCTTGAATTGCTTACCAACCTCTTCAAGAGTCCGGCGCCGAGGAGTTACAGAAGTTGAGAGTGTTAAGAGTCTGATGGCTCTTGAACTTGAGCTCGTGGAGAAGGGGACGTGATTGCAGTCACATCTGGGACAGTCAAACTAGCATTGCATGCGGGACACTCAATCGTATGGCCAGCTAGTTCTTCAGGTATATCCAACCGTTGATTGCAACTAGTATGAGGTATTTTCATTTTAGATAGACCGAAACTCAGGTTTTTTGATTATAAAAATCAATTTAAATTGTATAATAATGAAACTTACCTGAAAACGAACCTATGAAGTAATAACGTTTTGTCAGGTAAGTTTTGGAGGGTCGTTATTGACCAATGAAAACAGTACTAAAATGAACTTACTGCCAAACTATCGGATCTTTTTGGTGATCAAACAGGCGTTGTGTTCACCGTATGACTTTTAGTCCTGCAAACATTACATTATCTGAAAATCTACGGTAGCACCTGATGCTACCGTAAAGTTAATCATGTCGAAAGTTCTGCACTTTTTTTAGCGTCTATTCGTGTTTGCATTAGATGCTAAAAGTTTTTTAAACGCTTAACTATATTTGTAGTAATTTAATTGAGCTTTGGAGGGTGGGTTAAGAGGTCGATTACCTCTTTTCAGCTTTCATCAGTCTTGGCTTCGTTTTTGCGGAGGAGGGTGGAGGATCTGATCAGACGCAAATTCCTTATTCTTTGACCACTTTTTTGATGTTCATCGTTTTTCAGTCCCATGGTGATCTTTCAGGGGATCTGATGCTTCCCCCGAAGCCATCTATCCATCGCCAACTTTTTAGTCCTGCTATCTCAGTCTCGCGGTACCCTCGGACCTTACCATAGTCCGAAGTAATTTCGAAAATGACATTCACTTTATCTTTTCCATTTTTCTTTA
>MDSX01088059.1_pt1 | contig 12081 bp, 7 predicted proteins | sample 811141 | NCBI WGS metagenome assembly MDSX01 (sample SAMN05326642, study PRJNA326480) | marine metagenome | isolation source: seawater | place: Atlantic Ocean: South East | collected 2010
CAGCGTGCCACGGGTGGACGGCGAGTAGTCACGCAGCGCCAGCTGTGCGTTCACCACGGAAAGGCTCCACGCGCACCAGTCCTTGGCCCACGAGACCAAACCTTTGGCCCCGTCGCCGTCGACGAACCCATCTTTATTATTTTTCGTCTTCATAGTCCCTTTAGTCATAGCCGAGCGTTCCCCCGCGGGTAACGACCGCCACCACGAGTCGTACCTCACCAGCTCCGTCTCCAGCCCGCCCATGCCCACCAGCCGCTTCACCTCGTCCGGCACGTGTGTGGGCATGTGCGGCCACCCTTCGGACCGAATCGCCAGCGGAGCGGCCAACGCGGCGAAGACCAACTCCTCGCTCGCCGGGTTGGTGATTGTCGCGAAAGAATCCACGGCTCGTAACATGGCGAAGAATGGATCGCGCTCGAACAATCGGTCCATCGTCGCGTCGCTCACGCGCTTGGACGCGCGCCTGTGCCGCCCGTCGTGCCCGGCGTCGGTCGTCGATGACCCGCTTTTTCGTCGCTCCCACGGCTTGGGCTCCAAGAGCGTTTGCACCGAGGGGCGTTCGCGCTCAACCCCGGCTGAGGACTCGAGCGGGCCGAGCGATAGGGGCCTCGCGACAAAGTTGCTGTCGGGGTTGACCGACTTTGCGAGGTACTGCGCGTGCGCCGGTGCCACGTGTTCCAATAGCCCCGTCTCCCATAGGCTCCGGACGCTTTCCGCGGCGTACCCGCCGGATAGCAGCGTTCGAAGTTCGCCGGCGACGCGCATCGCCAAGGCGGTTCGTATCGCGGGCGCGTGTGCCCTAGTCGCCGCGAGGATCTCGCGCGTCGGTTGGAGTCCGTGCCGCGCGGCGACGCGGATCGCGCGGAGCATCAAAGTGGGATCGGCGGCGAACGCTTCGTCGGCTCGGTTGATGGTCCGGACGCATTTGCCCTCCACGTCGTCCAGGCCCCCGCAGAAGTCGTACAAATCCCCGGTACGCACGTCGTACATCATGCCGTTCACGGTGAAGTCCCGGCCCCGCGCGTTGACGCGCAGGCGACGTAGCCACCTTTGCCGCTGGGAGTCGTTCTCCCGGGCGTCGTTTTCACGAATCGAGTCGCCGTAGAGGATGTCGTCGTCGCCGACGTCGTGGTCCGTGTCCCACTTACCCCCGTCCCCCGGCATCGCGCCCTGCGACGCGAGGCGCCTGCTCCGGATCGATTCCATCTGACCGGACCGCCTCGCGCGTTCCACCCGGTCGTGCTCCTGCATAGCGACGAGTTCGCACATGTCGGCGCGGGGATCCCCGGGTCTCGAGGAGTACACGTGCGCCACCCTGAACCTCCGCCCGACGATGATCGCCCTTCGTCCCATCGTCCGCTTGATCTGACCCCAGGTGGCGTCGGTGATGAGGTCAAAGTCCCGCGGGGTTTTGCCCAGTAAGAGATCGCGGACGGCGCCGCCGACGATGAGCGTTCGTTTCGGCCGCTTCGGCGATCCGTCGTGGTGTTCATTGGACGCGAGCCGCCTCGCGATGAACCTCACGTGTTTCGGGATGAGGTCTTGATCGATGCCGTGCTCGTGGGGTCTGAGGATGCGTTCCCGTGGTCCGGGCGCGCCGGCGACGGGGGCCTCATCTTCATCTAGCGGGGATGATCCTAGATGACCAGTTAGTACTCCGGATAGTACGTCCGCGGAGTCCTCTGCGACGTCATCGCCTTCGTCTTCGATGCCGTCGTCGTCGTTCGGTTCCATCTGACCGTGGACCCCACCCCCGCCGCGGTGCCTGTCCAGTCTGTCGATGAGCACGTCCCTGATGCCCGCGCCGTCCAGCCCTCGTTGTGCGAGCAGCTCGCGAAGTTCGCCGATCTTCAGGCGCTTCAGCTTGGTCAGCCGTGGGATATCGTCGTCGTCGTCGGATGCCGCCGAGGGTTCGGGTGCGAGCGAGGATGCGGCGCGTGCGAACGGCGCGCGCCACGGCTCCCAGGATGCGCGTCGACCGTCGCGGTGCGGATACCTAACGATGACGTCAAGATGCCCACTCCCGATGATTCCCTCCCCACGCGCGCGCGTCGCGAGGGTGCGCGATGCGCCCGTTCCCGGCGCCGCCCACGCCCCGAGGTCCCCACCTGAAGACCATCGCCGAAGCGCCGCCGCCACGCGGTGCGCGCCTCTAGCAGCGCCGCGCCCCATACTCTGTCCTTCCAACGGCCGCCACGCGTGAAAACGGGTGCGCGCCTGATGACGGAGCCCGACGGGAAATTATCTTTCGCGTTCCCTGACACTTTAAGACGCGCCGCGACTTTGGAGGCATGTCGGATAACGTGTTCATCGACGTCGTCGAGCCCATAGACCCCACGTTGCTCGCGCCGAGCGAGAAGGAGCTGGAGCGATGGTGGGCGCGGCAGAACAGGCACGGAAGAGGCACGGGCGGAGCATTCGACTTTAATTCTATCGGAACCAGCGGAAGCGACCGAGGGAGCGACTCGGACGCGAGCGATTGCGGGGGTCTGACCCTGCGCGAGGCGCAGCAGCTCGTCGGTAAGCGTCACGCGGAGCATCCGGGCCGACTGGACGAGAGGTTCGGGTCGGGGATGCGGGTAAAGACGAAGCTTCCTCTTTCGGCGACGCCCCTTTCGGCAATCCCGGCGAGCCCAATTCGCCGGACGCGAGAGGACTCCGCGAGCTCCGGAGAGGGCACGATGGACCCATCGCCGAGATCTCCGCTGGACCGAGCCGCCGCACGCGACGCGGCGTTGGATCTCGTCGGATCGCCGAAGCGGGGCCGACCCGCGACCATCGCGCCGCTGCTCACCCCCGCGACCTCATCGAGCAGAGCGGGCAACGACGCATCTTACGCACCTTCTGGAACACCGGTGCCGAGCATCGATGAACTGGCGCCGACCACGAGTACTTCGAGTGATGGTCTCCAGTGCGTGGACCTGGAGACGGGCGTGAGGGAGATCATCGCGCGAGAGACGCCCGTCGGGAGCTCGGACATCGCCGCGGGCGGCTCGTCGGCGTTGGAGCGTATGATCAAGAGGGGAATGGACCGAAAGATTCCAAAGCCGGTTTGGACGGCGGTGGGGCTGCTTTGGCTGTACGCCATCGTGCGGTTAATACTCGGCGCGTGATGAATACCTAGTCGGTGAACGAGGCGGTGTGAACCCGTGTGTGTGAGCGTAGCGATGTAGGACGTGTAAAACGGTGAGAGCCGCCGGTGTCACGGGACTACTTGTAGATTCGTATTTTTTGCTGTCTTCAAAGATTTTTTTCGCCGAAATTGAATGAATGCGAGTGCCCGCCGCCACTGTGAGCCGCACGGCGGACCACGCGAGCTAGGCTCGGAGCCCGATACGGGATCTCGTACGTGTCTCGTGGACCAAGAGCGGACGCGCGATGACCGCAGCGGCGGTCGAGCCCATGCAGATCGACGGCGGCGTCGCCTCCGCGAAAGAGGCGGCGGCCAATGGTTCCTCCAATTCGCCCACCCGGGTGCTCCCCGAGGCGCGCGACAAGGCGCGCCACGACGCCAAGTACGACAAGAAGAAGTCCAAGGGGAAGGATGCCGACGGTAAGGACGGCGGCGACTCGGACAAGGAGGGCGAGAAGGAGGGCAAGCGCAAGCTCACCCCGCTCGAGCGATGCGAGAAGAAAATCAGGGCGGCGAAGCGCGCGACGCGCTCCGAGCTCTCCGTCACCGGCGGCGAGTGGCAGAAGCACGGCTACGCCTACGACGCCAAGGTCCTCTCACCCGACGGCATCGGCGACGACATCGAGCGCATCTCCGCCAAAGAAGTGTCCGTCGAGGAGTTCATCGAGCGATTCGAGCGCCCGTGCCGTCCGTGCCTCATCACCGACGCGATGGACGGATGGACCGCAAACACCGAGTGGACCTACGACAAGCTCCGCGCCAAGTTCGGCAAACACAAGTTCAAGGTTGGCAGCGACGACGACGGCTACGCGGTGAGGCTCAAGTTCAACCACATCCACCACTACGTCAACGACCCCGCGCACATGCGCGACGACTCCCCGCTCTACATCTTCGACGGGTCCTTTGGCGATAAAGAAGGATCTCAGCCGTTGCTCAAGGATTACGAAGTGCCCAAGTACTTCAAGGAGGACCTCTTCAGGCACGTCGGGGAGAAGCGCCGGCCGCCGTACAGGTGGGTGGTCATCGGCCCGCCACGGAGCGGCAGCAGCGTCCACGTCGATCCGCTCGCGACGAGCGCGTGGAACGCTTTGATCTCCGGTCACAAACGCTGGGCCCTGTACCCCCCTGACGCGGGTCTGACCAAACCCGATTTGAAGCCCAAGGGTATGGGCCTGGACGGCGAGTCCGTGACGTGGTTCCAGCGGATGTACCCAAAGACCCGCGGTGCGGCGTGGACGGACACTCGTGGGTTCCCACGGCCGATGGACTGCGTGCAAGGACCGGGGGAGATAATGTATGTGCCGGATGGGTGGTGGCACGCGGTGCTCAACCTGGACCACACCGTGGCGGTGACGCAGAACGTGGTGACGACGGCTCGGTTCCCACGGGCTTGGCGGATGACCAAGCGCGGGCGCCCGAAGATGTCTGATCAGTGGCTGAGAAAGTTGAGGGAGAAGCGGCCGGACCTGGCGGCGGTGGCGGACGCCCAGCCGCGGCGAGCGGAGACGAGCGCGCACGAAAAGACGTCGAGCAGCTCGAGCTCGAGTTCGTCCGAGGAGAGCTCGGACACCGAGCCGGACACGAACGACCCGGCGTTCGTGGACGCCAACGCCGCGGCGATGAAGCTCAACCGGCTGTTCCTCGGGAAGGGTGGGAAGGGCACCCCGGTGAGCGACGCGACGCTGATGGAGATGGCGCGGGAGAGGAAAGCACGGGCTGAAAACGAACCCGCCTCGCCCAAGAAGAAACGCACCGAGTAGCTGAGAGTGTATTACCTAGCTAGGCGCCGACGTTGAAACGCAACGCTAAACTAACTCTTATGATATGAATTAATGAATTAATCGATCGAAAGAATCAAACACCCACACGTGACCTCAACACCCGTCGTTCATTCACCCGACCACGAACTCGAGCTCGACGGCGGTGTCGTTCACCTTGGTCGAGTACACGCTCGGCACGCCGCACAGCCTCAGGTACCCAGTCAACGCGTACCCCAAATACTCGTTCGTGGGTGTCACCCCCCTCGCCGCCAACGCCTGCGCGCTCCAAAGCGTCGCAGGTCCGTCTAGCCGGATCGTCACCACCCTCTGTTTGTCACCGACGCCGTTGTTCACGACGTCGACGGCCGACTTCAACGCGTACCCTTTCCTGACGAAAGAGTTTACCAACTTTCGCATCCCACCCACCGCGCTGTCCACGTCGCCGTCGAACGACGGTTCCGGGGCGTCGAAATCCGTCCCTTCGAACCCGTACCGCACGCGCGCGTATATCGTATCACCCAACCGCTGCGCCAACACCGCCGGGAGAACCTTGTTATCGGAGAGGGTGGCGTCGCGCCTGACCACCTTCATCGTGCCCTCGGCGCCGGATCGCTCCTCGAACACGCTCTGCGACCGCGGGATCTCTTTGCTCACAACCTTGAACTGCGTGTACGAGATGAAGTCAAAGTACAGCGGGTCCGTCAGCTTACCTTGCTCGATCTTGAGCGGTGAGTACTGCTGTGTGTACGGCTCCCACTCGCTCTGCCGCGATTTCCAAAAGTTGATCTGGAAGGTGTCCATGGCCATCACGTCCATCGCGTCGACGGTCTCGTACGTGGATCGCAGCAGCAGCACGGCGAGCTTGATGTCGAGTTGGGCGCGCGGGAACCGCACGGGGTCCGGCGGTAACGGTAAGGAGAACCCCTGCGGGATAGGGAGGTACTGGTTGGGCGCGGTCGGGGACGCGAGCTTTATCGAATCTTCCGACGCGCGTTGCACCGCGGCGTTCACCTTGTCGAGGGCGGCCTGCTCCTCGGGGGTGAGCGTAGGGGGCGGGGGGTCCGCGTCGTCCTCAGCGTCCTCAGCGTCATCCGCGCGCGCGGAGAGGGGCGTCAGCAGCAGCACGGAACCCGCCGCGATCAACGCGGCGCGGCGGGAGACGTCGACGTCATCCCAGGTGCCGAGTGCCGCCACCTCGGTCCGATGCGATGATGCGCGCGTCGACACGGCTGTGCGAGGGCGATGGACCCGGCGACACCTTCGCTCACCTTCGCCCGTTCCAACGCACCGTGTGGTCACCGCCGATGCGTGTGGTCGTGTGAGGGCGTTCATCTCGCCGTCTCGCCCCGCTCGGCCGCGCCTGCCGAGTGTGAGCCGCCTTATCGTCTCGGCGCTGGTAAACGCGCGAGCGTTTTGGCAAAATGTGCACCCCCGTACGCGTGTTCAAGCTGGACAGAGTGAAGTTAATACACGAGCTCGGAAAAGAGCTCTGGGTGCACTGCGACGTCCGGCAACCCCCAAACGTCATAGAGGAGGTGTGAAACATTAGCTATTAGGCGTTGTACAAGTACAAGTATGTGCAACACTTGCAACAGATTTGAGTTCATCTCTCTTTGGATTTCCCGACGACGAGATCTGCATTGCGCCCCCGCGCGCGGGTCATCGCGATGATTATGTATCGGCGACAGCGGTCGCGGACCGGTATGGGCGGTCCGTCCGTCACTCCCGAGCCCCCGTCCCTGGCTGAGCAGCTGGAGAGGAAGGCTATGTGCGAACGGACGAAGGCTATTTTGCTTCCGTGGGCGGAGAAGCCCTTCACTTCTATGTGGGACCCACTCTTCACCAAGGTGGGTCAGCACGAAGGTGTCGGTGTGATGCTCAACGTGATACGGGCAATCGAGAGTGGGAACGAGGTTGAGACCGAGCGGACGATCGTGAGGCAGTGCGACGACCTGGTCAGTCTCGCCTCGACCTCCATGGTGGTGTCGGGACTGGCACTGACTTGCAGCATCCCACTCGCCTTTCAGCTGTTGTCAGCTGACCCTATACCCCTGGCTTCTGGCACCCTCGGCGGCGACGGTTGGGATGCGCAAGGTGCCGGTGTGGATGCAGCGGTCGGATGGTACGAGGGCTGGGTGACGCGCAAGTCCGCGCTACATGCGTGTCACTGGCTCGAGATTCTCTTACTGAGCCTCAGCGCCGGATTCAACCTCCTTTGCCTCTTCTTCTGTTTCTGCGTGTGCGCGATGATGTCGCTGTACGCCCCGACGCTCGACTCGAAGATATGGCATCTGGTGGAGATGTACATGTTTCATCAATTCGTCTGGGCGTACCCAGTGCTCGGCATTATAAGCTTGGCCCTTGCGTTTCCATTCGCCGCTGTGAGAGTTTCTCCAGTGGCTACCGTCGGCGCCGCGCTGCCATTCGTGATGTTGATGATGAAGATGAAATGGGGTTTTAAATGGGGAAATAATACAGCGCGGTTGTAGCACACGATGACGCGTCAGGTGTTGAAGATTGACGGAGGCGGCGTCGGGAAGGGCGCGATGTGAAGCCAGCAGGTCTCGTAGCATTGTTAGTAAAAACGAAAAAAAAAACCGTTAGGTCATCATTGTCCAACGCGCGTGAACGCCATGCAGGCCTTCGCGAGGGCGCTCATCTTCCGAGCCCCCGGGCTCTTCGCCCCCCACGCGTACGCCGCGAGGGTCTCCATCGTCCCGCGACGCCTGACCCGCGACCTCAGCGCCAACGCGGGCGGGTGGAGCATCGGACCGGGCGGACGCGTCGGGGGCGGCCAAAGCGGCGGCGGGCGCGATTCCCCACGGGACGCGCGCGACGACAACCTCCGGCGCAACAGGTTCGGGGACGAGTACGAGGACGACGGGCGCGACCGCGGCGGCTACGACGACAGGAACGAGCGCGGCGGCTACGACCGACGTCCCGCGCGCGGCGGCGGCGGGAGAGGCGGCCGAGGGCGCGGACGAGACGAGCCCCGCTACAGGGATGATGCGCCCCGCCGACGCCGGGATGAATACTCGCCGCGCGGGGGCAGGGGCGGCGGACGCGGCCGCGCGCGCGATGACTTCCGAGACCGACCCCCAGCACGCGAACGCTACGATGATCGAAGATACGACGACCGACCACGATACGACGACGGGCCACTCGTCGTGGGCCCGAAACCCGGCAGCAGGAACGCGCCGAGGGGAGGATGGGGAGACCGAGAACGAGAACGCCGCCGGGGAGGTCGAACGTCGTCAACGCGCGGCAGGGACGAACGCGGCGGCAGGGGAGGATACCGCGGAGGCGGCTACCGCGACGAGTACGACCCTCGCGATCGAGGCCCGCCCCGCGACCGACGCGAACGGTACGACGACCGCGACGGCGGGTACCAAAGACGAGAGCCCGCACGACGAGAGCCCGCACGACGAGAGCCCGCGAGGATGAATGCGCCTCGACGAAGAAACCCGCGCGACGATCCCTTCCACGACGGCCCACGGCCCACGCCGGGGCACGACATGGGCGACAGGTACGATTACAGGAAAGAGTGCCCACCCGAACAAACACGCGAGCGCGATCGATCGACTGGCATCGCCGACGCGTATTACGCCGCGTATCTTCGCGGCGAGGTTGATCTGGCGGATCCCCCCGAGACGGACTCGTACCCTCGCGACGAACCGGGCTTTAACCCGATCGGACCTCGATGGAAGATGCCGGACGGTACTTGGTTCGGTGAAGGTGACCCTGAACCGCGGCGGATGTTCGACAAGGAGGCGTACGATAAGAAGGAGAACTGGGGCACGAAGGAGGAGCTGATGCGGGCGGAGCGGGTGGCCATCGGTCTCGAGGAGCCTTACGTCGAACCCGACGACGTCCTCGTGAAGCTCATCTCGCGGCCTGAGGGGTACTGGGAGATCACCGCGAAAGATGAGCGCGAGGGAAGTAAAGGGACGTTCTTCCCAACCCCGGGGTACGAGGAACGCGTCGAGCGGGCGATCCGCGACGGCGACGAAGCGCCGACGTGGGCGTCGGTGTCCCCCGCGGCGAAAGGCGTCAAGAAACCAAACGCCGACCGACCCGTAAGCCGCTCAACCGCCGTGGGCGACTACTACGCCACGTGCCACCCCGGTCTGGAGGACGTCGTCGCCGCCGAGCTCGAGTCTTCGCTCATCGGCGCGCAGGACGTGCGCGTGGGCGCGTCGGGGGTGTCCTTCCGCGGCGACGTCAAGGTCGGGTACCGCGCAAACGTGTGGCTGCGATCCGCCATTCGCGTCCTGGTGGAGCTGGACCGCGGGTGGATCGATTCGGACATCCCGGGCGGAGCCGCGGTGTACGACTTTGTCCGCGGCGCCGCTCCTTGGCACGAGGTGATCCCAGTGGACGGCGAGCTGACCTTCTCGGTGGAGGCGCGGGTACGAAGCTGCACCGACGTCACCTCGACGCGCCTCGCGAGCACGAGGGCCAAGGACGCCATCTGCGACGCGCTCGTGGATGTCAACGGGTGGAGACCGCCCCCGCCCGAGTTTGGCCACTCCTCCGCGGACGTCCCGCTCTATCTATCGTTGTACCGGGACGAGGCTAAGCTGTACAGGGACATGTCCGGGGAGTCGCTCCACCGACGGGGGTACAGAGACGCGGCGATTCACCGCGCCGCGCTCAACGAATCCGCCGCCGCCGGCGTGTTGAGCCTCGCCGGGTGGGCCGCGGCGTGCGACAGGTCACGTGAGCGCGGGGTCACCCTACCGGCTCTCGTGGATCCCATGTGCGGCTCCGCGACGCTTCTCATCGAGGGCGCCATGATGGCGGGACGCGTCGCGCCGGGGCTCATCCGCGTGGACGCCGCGGGTGGCTTTGGTAAGGATTCCGCCGTCGGCGTCGACGGACCGCTATCGGAGGGCATGAGGGGTACCGACGCGAGGCCCGCGTTCGCGTTCGAGCGGTGGCCCGACCACGACCCGGCTTTACTCGCGTCGGTGCTGGAGGAAGCCGCGGAGATTGGCGAGGCGGCGCGGCGGAAGATGGGCGCAGCGCCCGTGATCATCGGCAACGACGTCCACGGCGGAGCGTTGTCCCTCGCCAGGCGCGCGGCGATGGCGGCGGGGGGGGACGGCATCATCGACTTTATCCACGGTGACGCCGCGGACCTCACGCACCCCAAGCTCACGCAGTACACGTCCGCCGCGCTCGAGAGCGACGGGTTACGCGAGAACGACGAGTCGGTGGACCTGGACGAGCTCGGGCCCATCGCCATGCGCGAAGACGGCGGCGGCGTCCTGGTGGTGTCCAACCCGCCGTGGGGCATGCGCATCGGCAACCGTGACGACGACAGGTACGAGCGCAATGACGACAGGTACAACCGGGACGATGACAGGTACGATGACCGCGATGACCGCGGGGCTGAGTACGGGGATGGTAACTGGGACGCTGATCCCGACGCGGCGAAGGAGGCGCCCGCCCACGTTCCCGACGTGGAGGAGGCGTGGCAAAGCCTCGGGACGTTTTTCCGGCGCGAGTGCGGCGGCGCCACGGCGCATTTGCTCTCGGGGGATGCCAACGCGACGAGGCCGCTGAGGATGAGGGCGAGGCGGAAGAGGGTGTTGGGCATCGGCGGCGTGGACTGCAGACTGCTGGAGTACCGCATCTTGCCGCCGAAGAAGGAGGGACCCAGTCTCACGGAGCTCGCCCAAGCGGCGCGGGAGGAGGAGAAGAAGGACGAGTCGAAGGAGGAGGAACAGAAGGACGAGTAGTCAACGCGACAGCGCATTAATAGGCACTTGACATTAATAGTTAATAATCGTGTTGTGATGCTAAGGGGTATTACTCGTAGTACTCTGCCCTGTTACTGGTAGTACTGCTCAACCGCGAGTTTCTTGAGTTCGCCGCGAAGCTTGGGCCCGAAGTTCGCGCGTCGCACGCTGGTGGGCGGCGGCGCCAGCCCCCCGAGCCACGCGTCACCGTTGGGCCTGAAGACCAAAAACTCCTCGTACCCAACCCCACTCACGGGATCCACAAACTCATCCTCGTCCGAGGTGGTGAACTGCCCATACTCCGAACCAGCCCTGTGGCTCGTCTGCACGATGGCTGCGTAGTACTGGTGCCGATCCGTGTGCGTCGTCGCCGCCGATCGAATGGCGCGGGCAAAGGCGCAATCGCCCACGCCGTGTCCGCCGCACCGCATGCCGCCCACGTTACCACCCTCCAACCCCTCCACGCCGCCGTCCATGCTGGCCATCGCGCCGTTGACGAGGGAGACGCCCAGCCCGTCGCACCCTTCGTCGAATGTCTCATCCATTGAGAGCACCGGGCACGTGACGCAGTACGTGCTCAGGCCGCGGGCGCAGCAGTCGCCCGGGTCGTTCGGGTCGCACTTGCACACGGTACCCTCCACGATCACCCGCCTGGTGCCCATGAAACTGCCAGCCTCCGAGAACGTCTCGTCGAAATCGAGCGAGCGCGCGACTCCGTCGGTTTCGGATAAGCCCAAATTCCGCCCGATGATCACCTGTTCCCCCTCGTCCAGCGTCTCCCGCGTCGCGCCCGGCCCGCCCACGTCCATGATGAGCGGGTCCACGATGGGCATCACCAGCACGGTCGCGCCGCCTCCCTTGATGTGCCTCTCCAGCTCGCCCCGGAGCGACGACGCGTCCACGCTGTCGCCGTGCGCGATGGCTCGGTGCGAGACGCCAACCTGCCTGGCGTTCACGCGCACGACCGGCAGACCGTCGTTCCTGATCGACCCCTCGGGGGTGGCGATGAGGGACTCTTCACCCCCCCTGTTCGACGTGGACGCCTCCGCTTGTTGACGGGGCGCGTCCGCCAATAAACTCGCGGGCATGCGGATGGTGTCGTCGTCCTTGTCCACGTACCACACGGAGGGCGCGCGCGCCAGGCCGCTGCCCGCGGTGAGCGCCTCCACCAGCTGTTTGCGATGGGGCGACCAGGAGTGCGACGCGTTGCTATGACCGTCTCCGTTCGAGCCGCCTTGGGGGAACGCCTGCGCGCGGACCGGCGCCCTGATACTGGGCTTGGTCCTGCGCGTTGGGGCTCGAAGCCCCGCCGTGCTCGAGAGCATCGATGTCGCGCTCATCTTCGCGTCCAACTCTGACCCGGTACAACTGGCTCGTTCTCAGGCCTGTAAAAACGAGCACACGCCATTTCTGTATGTCCGACCATTAATGACTCATAAATGAC
>MDSX01015271.1_pt1 | contig 12078 bp, 10 predicted proteins | sample 811141 | NCBI WGS metagenome assembly MDSX01 (sample SAMN05326642, study PRJNA326480) | marine metagenome | isolation source: seawater | place: Atlantic Ocean: South East | collected 2010
AGTCGGTGAATTCATTCGCTGATGACAGCTTGATCGGGGCCTCGCAACGGCCAAATACAGTTTCCGGTCCAAGCAATCTTCGCCAACTCGTGCGTCAGCAATCTGCCTATGCCGATCTGCGTCTAATTATTGACATACTAGCATGGGTCGCGATTGCGTTGTTCTTACTGATTGCAGTAATTTCGATGTTTTTCTACACCTCAGCGCCTGTCGCGATCATAGCACTACTTTGGGCGGGGGTGCAAATTATTGGAGTAATAGTCGCTCGTCTGCTAGTGCACGTGGTGCTTGATATTCCTGACATAGCGTTTCAACGATCATCGCAAAAATCTACTTCAAAGACTGTTATAACTTAAAGTCAGCGTGTGCTGTTTATGTTTTTCTTTATGTCGGTAGAGTGCACTTCACTTTACCTACCTGGAGTAGCCGATGAGCTCAATTCCTAGCTTAGCGGCTTTTTCCAATAGCATAACCTTATTAAGCATGATCACACGGTCGACTTCAAGCGCGGCGGTTTGAATGCCTGAGTCCAGCATTACTTCGAGGGTGCGCTCGCCAAAGACTGGTACATCAAAGCGGTAGTCTTGCTTGCGCTTGGCGGTCTTGACAAAAATGAGGCCATCAGTATTAAACGTGCCCACGCGGATAAGCATTGGGTCGGTGCCCTCGTAGGCTTCGACCGCTAGGACAGTACCTTTACGTACAACTGCGCCTTGGCCGATATCTAGTTCGGCGATGCCTTTGGCGACTTGTATGCCGTGTTCGATGAACTCTTCTGGTGCTTTAAGTTCACCTAAGGTCATCAGGCCATTGCTGGCGAGCTGATCGTCAAGGACGCAGCGTGCATCGAGCATCTGAATATCGATGGCTTGAATTTCTGTGGCGATGGCACCAAAAATGGTTTCGGCATTTTTGATCTTTAGGCTATTGAGAATGGCGAGCGCCTTTAGGTCAGGATGCAGACCGTGAAAGAGTCGTTTAGGGGAGATTTGGCCAGCCATTACCGCGTATTTACAACCCAACTTTTTGAGCGACTTGAGTAACTTACCTAGTTGGCCGACTTTGACCTGCAGGTGATCGTTGTTAGGTGTCGAATCGATAAGGCTCTGCTCTGTTTCGCCGAGAAAGGAAATAAGGCGTAGGGGGATGCCCGCCGCGCGGATACGCTCAGCCATCAGGATCGGGTAGAGACCTTTGCCCGCGATTAAACCGATGGGCTGAGAATCGAAGTTGTCGGGCAGAAATTTGGATGTTGGGTGCATTTTATTTGTGAAGTGGGTGACGTGGCTGGTGAAGGCTCATGCTTTGTGAATCGTAGTGGACGCATGGAGCGTTTCTGTGTCTCGAAAGTGCTTATAGCGATTGCCCGGGGAATTCTTAGCTCCTAAACAGTATGGCTTTCCAAATGAATAATGGCATTATTTCTAGGAAAGTTTATTCTTCGAATTGATAAGGACGAAGGTTAGGTTGCTGAAAATATTGTGGTCTAACAATAAGAACTGGTTCGGGCGGCAGTTTGGTAGATTCGTTTGCTTGAAAGGTGACGCGCTTGCTGGCATGCTGCGCGGCTTGGCAGAAGCGGACTTGTTCTATCTCGAGCGACTCCACAGTTGAGACCTTGGTTATCTTTTGGCGCTCCATGCTTTGATCACTAATGCGTATGCCCTTAGGCGCTGAGACGAATTCGCGTGATTCACTGTTAGGGTAGTAGTAGGTTAAACTACCCTCGTAGGCTGTGATGTGTAGGCCAGTTGCTTCTAGGCTGATCAGGCAGGTTCCTTTGTGCAGACGCAGTTCACCCTTTGGGAGTTGAACACGCAGGTTGGAGAGCGGAGAGAGCCGATTACTGGCGACAGCAATCTGCCCATCTATCAAGCGTAGTTTTAAATTTGATACAGATGGTTCGAGGCCGAGGGATTGATCCTCTTTGTCGAAAAGGCGCTGAGTGTAATCAACGCACTGCAAGACGCTTGCTTCGTTGAGCGCGACAGCGATACCATTTGAAAAAGTTAGGAAAATACGAGCATCCTTTATTGTAGATAGAGTAAGGCCTCTCGGGTGTAGGATTTCGTGCGAAACGACAGAAATTGGTTCGCCAGACGCGTCGATCGCAGAGACGAAGCCGTTTCGACTCGTGACGATAGCACTACCTTCGATCATTGTTTGAGCTTGGAGTGGGAAGAATATAAACAAAGCGGCCAGTAGTCTTAGTAGGCGCAGCGTGCGGTGTCGGTGCCTTATTTGTGAAATCGATCGAGTATTAGCAGAGTTGCGGCGGTCTACAAGACTGTAGCTACCTAGGGTAAATAATCGCGATAGGGCACGGATACGGTTTCTGCTATTGCTGTCGGAGTTTAAACATGCAACTGCAATATGGAAGATCGACAAGCTGGCTCCCGCTTGATCGTTCAGGCTGTTCACAGGCAAGCGGTAGCACGAGAATCCATTTAATATTAAATTCATTTATATCGCTACGATATTAACAATCTTACCTGGCACATAGATCTCTTTTTTGATCTCTTTTCCCTCGATGAAGCTCTGCACGCGCTCGTTTGACTTGGCTGCGGTAATGGCAGCGTCTTTAGAGGCGTCGGCAGCCATCTGGGCGTCACCACGATACTTGCCGTTGACTTGGAAAATAATCTTCACGCTGTTTTCGACCAGCTGGCGCTCATCGTGTTCCGGCCAACCAGCCTCGGCGATACTGCCATTATGGCCGAGGATCTGCCAAAGTTCCTCGCTGATGTGTGGAGCTAGGGGAGCGACTAATTTGACTAAAGTTTCAACCGAATGCTTGGCGACAGATTCGCCCTGAGAGAGTTCTTTGACGCAAATCATCATTTGCGCGATCGCAGTGTTAAAACCGAGTGCGGTGTAGTCTTGCGTGACTTTTTTGATTGTCTGGTGCAGAACGCGAAGCTTTTTCTCCTCCTCGGCATCTGCAGACATACGTGATTCATCGGTGGCGAGGCTCCAGACTCGACGGAGGAAACGGGCGATGCCCTCAATGCCTTTAGTGTTCCAAGGCTTCATTGCTTCGAGTGGTCCTAAGAACATAAGGTAGAGGCGTAGCGTATCTGCACCATAGCTCTCGATGATCGTCTCGGGGTTGACCACATTACCACTGCTTTTGGACATTTTCTCGCCGTCTTCACCCAAGATGATGCCTTGGTGGAAGAGCTTTTTAAATGGCTCGGGATCGCTGACTACGCCGATATCGTAAAGAATATGATGCCAAAAACGAGCGTAGAGCAGGTGAAGCACTGCGTGCTCAGCACCGCCAATATAGAGGTCGGGTGTGCCCCAATATCTTTCCTTTTCGGGATCAATTAGCGATTCGGTGTTCTTTGGATCTACGTAGCGCAAATAATACCAACAGGAGCCTGCCCATTGCGGCATTGTATTTGTTTCGCGGATGCCTGGCAGCCAGCCTTCTTTGGCCTCCGCAGAACTCACGCCTGTCTTGGGGTCGATAAAGACTTTGAGCCAATCACCCGCTTTGGAGAGAGGACTTTGACCGTCGGGTGAGGGTGTGTAGCTCTCGACTTCAGGGAGTTCAAGCGGCAGCTCACTTTCTGGCAGTATGATGGCGTAGAGTAGCTCACCGTCTACTTCGCATGTGACGGGCCGTTCGATGGATTTCAGTGAGTTGTCGGCTTGAGCATAGTCGCTTTCATTGAGCCAAATTACAGGGAAGGGTTCGCCCCAATAGCGTTGGCGTGAGAATAGCCAGTCACGCAGTTTGAAGTTGACGGTAGCCTTGCCGCGATTGTCGGCAGCGAGTTGTTCGACGATCGCGGTTTTAGCAGACTCTGAGTCCTTATTGCTTTGCTCGCCGGAGTTGATTAATTTACCGGCGCCTGTATAGGCTTCGGCTAGGTTGCCTTGGGCGTCTTTTTTGGCAGATCCGCCATCGTCGATTACTTGGGTTATTTCGAGGCCAAATTCTCTGGCAAATTCAAAGTCGCGCACGTCATGCGCGGGAACTGCCATGATCGCGCCAGTGCCATAGGTCATGAGAACATAGTCTGCCACCCAGATGGGGATTTCTTTGCCGTTGACTGGGTTGATTGCGAAGGCGCCAGTCCATACGCCAGTCTTTTCTTTGGCTAGTTCGGCGCGCTCAAGGTCGGACTTGCTTTTGGCTTTTTCCGTGTATGCTGCAGCTTTTTGCTGTTGGTCGGCACTAACGATGGAAGCGAGTAAGGGATGCTCAGGCGCGATCACCATATAGGTGGCGCCGTAAAGTGTATCGGGGCGAGTCGTGAAGACAGTTAGCTGAGCGTCATGCTCGGACAGATCAAAGGTGATTTCGGCACCTTCGGAGCGACCAATCCAGTTTTCCTGCAAGCGCTTGGTTGAGTCTGGCCAGTCGAGATCCTTGAGTCCGGCGATGAGGCGTTCGGCGTATTCGGTAATGCGTAGCACCCATTGGCGGATCGGGCGCCTTTCGACTGGAAAGCTACCACGCTCAGAGCGGGGCCCTTCAGGGGTGTTGAGCACTTCTTCGTTGGCAAGGACGGTGCCAAGGTCGGGACAAAACCAGACGGGTTTCTCATCCACATAAGCGAGACCTTTTTTAAAAAGTTGCATAAAGATCCACTGCGTCCACTTGAAGTAGCCAGGATCGGTTGTGTTGACCTCGCGGTTCCAGTCGTAAGCGAATCCGAGCTGGGTCAGCTGTTTGGTAAAGTTGGCGACGTTCTGCTTTGTAGTGATGGCTGGGTGGGTCCCCGTTTTGATAGCGTATTGCTCGGTAGGTAAGCCAAAGGCATCCCACCCCATTGGGTGGAGCACGTTGTAACCTTGCGCCTTTTTAAAACGTTTGAGCGCATCGCTGGCGGTGTAGCCTTCTGGATGCCCGATATGCAATCCCGCGCCCGAGGGGTAGGGAAACATATCTAGCACGTAGAAGGTTGGTTTATCTTCGAAGTTTTTGGCCTCGTAGGTGTGATTGTTGGCCCAGAATGCCTGCCACTTGGGCTCGATACTGGAAAAGTTGTATTCTTGGGTCGTATTAGCCATTTCGAGAAAACGACGGATTTAGAAGCCTGCTTGGGTGCCCGTCAATGTCGGAAGGTTGATTTGGCAGAGTCAGCTTCATTCTTGATTTATACTTCTGGACAAATAACAGTCATTATTCACTCCAATGAAAGTCCAGTTACCTTTACTTGTTTGTTGTTTGTTCGCCCCATTAATGACGATTTCATTACTGGAAGCCAATCCACGTACGGTCGGTTTTGCGGGTAAGCGGGCTACTTCAGTTGAAGGACAACGCGTTGAGAAAAAACTCTGGGCCCAGCCGCAGACTAATTTCATGATGAACAAGACCTTTCCCATTGAGCAATGGGATAAGCATTTCTCATCGCTCGGAAGCAAGCGTGCGCCGATCTCTTTAAGCGAAGATAAGGAGAAGCAGCTATTCAAAACAAAGATGCTCGACCAAAAGATGGTCCGTTTTGAAATGTCGCAATGGAATCAGCAGCTGAGTGATCTCCATAAAAAGGCGGGTATAGAAATGGACGATAAGGCGCGTCTTGTAGCGGATCAAAAGCTTTACTATAGGATGTTGCAAGATTCTCAGAAGTATAGCGGCATGGCAGACGAACTTTCGCTACGCGAATTAAATCGCTATCAGTTCCGTCGGAATCGATCGGACAGTGACATCCCGGTTGAAAAGGCTGGCTCAAGTCGATAAAACAAACCGTTGAAGTTTTATAAGGCATAGTAACCTTTACTGTGCTATTTCACGCCTTTGTTATTGCTTAGGTTGCTACTTGCTTGCTCCCAATCGGTTGCTTAAGGTCAGGCCAAGGTAAAAGGAGCTTGCCTAGAAGCTAACCTCAGATTCTTTCTGAAGGCTATGAAAACGATGTCTGCCGTACACTATCTACTCATTGCTCTTAGCCTCTTTGTTACAAATAATGCGTTTGCTGGCGGCGGTAGTGGGGGATCACAAGGTGGTGATCATGTTTTTCCTATTCCAGAGATGGTTTATTCCGAAATGGAGGCACACCATGCCAAGGAGTTCGGGCATGAGCTTGGGTTAATCGAGCAGTTGAAGATCCGCGCGGCAGCTGATCCTTTTAATGTGGTCGCGACGATCATTTTCTTTCTCGCCGTGGTGCATACCTTTCTAGCAACTACCTTTAACAAGATGGCGCATAAGTTCGAGGTCGAGCACCGTGCGAATGTTAGTTTACATGATAGGATTTATGTGGAGGGAAGGCAACCTGTTAGTTTTAAAGCTACGCTTTTTCACTTTCTTGGTGAGGTGGAGGCAATCTTTGGAATTTGGCTGATTCCGCTACTGATTTCGCTCGTGCTTATGGAGCCTGATGGCTTCGCTACAGTAGCTGTCTATATAGACACGCGAAACTACACGGAGCCAATCTTCGTCGTCATCATTATGGCGATCGCATCCAGTCGCCCCGTGATTCAAATCGCCGAATCTGCGTTGCGGAGCGTGGCTTCTATCGGCAAGGAAAGCCCAGCCGCTTGGTGGCTCTCGATTCTGATCGTTGCGCCAGTACTTGGCTCGTTTATTACCGAACCTGCCGCCATGACGATTGCAGCGCTCCTACTCGGGCAACAATTTTATCAACTCGATCCTACACCAACATTTAAATATGCCACCCTTGGTTTACTCTTCGTGAATATCTCGGTCGGTGGCACATTGACGCATTTTGCTGCACCCCCCGTGCTCATGGTAGCTGATACGTGGCACTGGGATCTGCCCTACATGTTCACAAACTTTGGTTGGCGTGCCGTAATCGGGGTCATCGTGGCAACAGCGATCTACTATTTTGTCTTCTGTAAGAACTTTGCCGCCCTTAAGGAGCGCGCTAACGAGTTCAAGGCTTCAAAGAGTGCCGAACCAGAACCCGAACCTGCACCGCTTTGGGTGATCTTCGTTCACCTCGGCTTTGTTGCTTGGACAGTCCTTACACTGCATCATCCTGCCTTCTTCATTGGTGGTTTTCTCTTCTTTCTAGCTTTTACTATGGCAACGCACCACCATCAATACGATATTCAGTTAAAGTCACCGCTTCTTGTTGGCTTTTTCCTCGCAGGGCTCGTCACGCATGGAGGTTTACAGGGCTGGTGGATTTCCCCAGTGCTTAGCTCGCTGGCCGAAGTGCCGCTCTTTATCGGTGCGACCATTTTGACTGCTTTTAATGATAACGCCGCGATTACATTTCTAGCCTCACAAGTGCCCGCCTTCAGTCCCGATATCCTTGTTGCAGATCACTGGGTGTCCAAGACCGGTAGTGCCCTCGCCAATGCCCAAGGGCTAGAATACGCTGTTGTAGCCGGAGCAGTTACCGGCGGTGGCCTCACGGTGATCGCTAACGCACCCAACCCCGCTGGTCAGAGCATTTTGAATAAGCACTTCAAGAATGGTATCTCGCCCATTGGGCTACTCCTTGGGGCGCTCTTTCCAACTCTAATCATGGCAGTGATGTTTATGGTTTTGCCTCACTAGGCTGATGGATAAGAGGAAGCAATACCTAGAGTTTTGGCGTCGCTTTTTGGCGCAAATACTGGGACCTATTTTGCCAGTTTTGATTCTTTGCCACGCCTCTGCGGGGTGGGCGGGAGAGCCTTCGATTAGCAATGCAGATATTGAGCCTTTTGTGCACTGGTTACTCGATGACGGTGAGCGTCTCGAAGATGTGCGCTTCGCTGAAATCGCCGAGACGGTTTCCGGTTACAAGGTTTTACCCGTCGATACCACGAAGACAGTGGATGGGGCTATGCTAAGGCATTTACAGGGATCGCTTGACGCCATGCTCCTAGAGCTGGCGAAAGCAGAGAATCCGATCCATGCGGTGGGCCGAGTTAACGAGATCAGCCGTCACGTCGAAGACTTCCTGTTAAGTCATTTAAATGCCGCTGAGGGTTATGAATGTACGATCCCACCCAATGCTACGGGTCGTGTCCAGCGCTCTGGCTATCCAGACCTGCGACTATTTCATACGGCTAGTGGACGAGTCTTTTACATCGATCCAAAAGTTTATAAACTGGGTAGTGAAACGAGTAGTTTTCGTAGCTTTTATTTTGAACCGAAACTCGAGACGAATAAGATTTTAGACAATGCTAGTCATTTGATCGTCGGTATTGCTCATACGGGCAAAGTAGAGGGTCACTGGCAGTTGGATACGTGGAAGATTGTGGATTTGATCAATTTTCGCGTGCGACTAAAGGCCGAGTTTCAGGCCAGTAATCGTGAGTTGTACAAGGACGAAGCGGTCTTGGGCGAGAGTCAATGATTGCTGCGAGCACCCTCGTCCTGTGTGTTGCAATACCTAGCTAAAGCAAACTTAGCCGCTCGCTATTCTTTTACTAATTCTATACTGGTGTCGGTGAATTGAATACGCCGCTCTTTGTAGAGTTTACCTAGACCTTGCTTGAAGGCCTTTTTGCTAGTGTCGAAAGTCGCGCGAATGTCTTCGGGACTGCTTTTATCGTTGAAGGGCATTTTACCACCAGCGGCTTCGAGCTTTTGTAGAATGATTTGGCTCACGCCTGTTACGCGACCGTAACCGGAGGGGTCACGTCGGAGGTCGATTTTCCCGTCGTTGTGTACCTTCTTAATGTAACCAGTGAACTGGTCGCCAGGTTCTAGGACATCAGAGGTTTCTTCGTGGTAGAGAAGCCCACGGTAGCGCTTATCGATGATCGACTTGAAGCCGAGTGGTGAGTCGCCGTAGATAAGTACCTGCACGGCATCGCCAACTTCGTAGGGAGGCTTTTCGGGTGGTAGGTGATTATGGAGGCGGGTAGAGGCTACGATTCGGTTGGTATAGTCGTCTACATAGACAGCGACAACGGCGCCGTCACCTTCAGTGTAGTGGACGTCACCTTGCTCGCGATAAGGCAGCAGTAGATCTTTACTCAAGCCCCAGTCGAGGAAGGCTCCGGCGCTGGGGTGAACGCTGATCACTTCGAGATATGCGAACTCGCCGACTTTAGCGAGAGGGGTCTCGGTAGTAGCGACCAGTCGGTCTTCGGAGTCGTTATAGACAAAACACTCGACTTCACTGCCGATAGTCATCTCGGGCATGACATAACGAGTGGGCATAAGGATTTTATCATGCTGCCCACCATCGAGGTAAAGACCGTGGTCGCTCTTTTCAAGTATGGTGAGGGTGTTGTATTTTCCGATATCGGCCATGTCGTTCTTTGTGAATTTTTAGTGTGGTAATTATGCAAACCCTTCCACCTGCCAAGTGAGTGACTCCTATTTGTCAGGGGAGAAGTTGTTAGCCACTAATGCTTATTAGGATGGAAGGTAAATTTGACCGATTTGGGTGGTCTATTTTTAATTTATTAATGAATGCGAGTCTCCAACTCGCGGACGATTTCAAGCAATGTTTGATTCTCACCGCCAAGGGATTCGATTGCGGTCATGGCGGCTTTAGTGTGACGTTTGGCTTCAGCTTGGGCGCCTTCGATTCCGTGGAGGGCGACGTAAGTAGATTTGGCTGCTGCGGCGTCGTTGCCGACGGGTTTACCTAAGGTTTTAGGGTCGGAGGTGGCGTCAAGGATGTCGTCGACTATCTGGAAGGTGAGACCTAGATGATAGCCAGCGTGTTGCATATACTGTATCTGTGCCTCGCTCGGCTGTGAAAAAGCGAGCCCCATCATGAGGGAGGCGGTAAGGAGGGCCGCAGTTTTATTTTCGTGGATGTAGCGTAGAGTGTCGGCGTCGAGTGGTTTACCCTCATTCTCGATATCTTCTTGCTGGCCCCCGATGAGCCGCTCGCTACCGCTAGCGTCAGCGAGTTCGCTGATTAGGCGGGTGGCAAGTGAGGGAAGGTCTCCATACTCACGTGCGAGTAGTTGAAAGGCGTAGGTAAGAAGGGCGTCGCCTGCCAATACGGCGGTGGCCTCGTCGAATTGCGCATGGCAGCTAGGTCGGCCGCGGCGTAGGTCGCTATCGTCAATTGAGGGCAGGTCGTCATGGATAAGTGTGTAAGTGTGCAGGCACTCTATGGCGACGGCAGCTGCGGTAGGGTCGGCCTCGGAAGCGAAGAGTTCGGAAGCAGCAAAGAGCAGAGCTGGTCGGATACGCTTACCGCCAACCTCCATAGAGTAGCGCATGGCGGAATGCAATTTAGCTGGGCGCGTTTCTTCAGCAGGCAGTAGTTGGTTGATACCGCTTTCAACACGGGCACGATAAGCTTCCAATTTTTCTTTTAATGCGATACTCACTTTACTAGCTTACATTATACTTTTTATGAAGGAAATGCCAATATTTGAAGAAGTTTTTAATCGTCTGATCAAATTACCTGGATTTGGGGTAAAATTTTTAATCGGGGGCTTGCTGTCTTTTGTGCCAATTGTGAATATTTTTGCCTTCGGTTATCTGTACCGTTTATCGCGGTTGGTCCGTAAATCAGGCCAGCCCGCTTTACCTGCATGGGACGACTGGTCGGGGCTCTTTCTCGATGGATTACGGTTCGCGGTCGTCTGGTTAGTCTTTTGGTTGCTGCCAATTATGCTAGCGTTTTTGGTCGCTAGGCTGATGTCTTTTATTTACCTCGGGGCACTAACTGGTATTTTCTTTCTAACATCAGTGCTCCTCTCAACGGTCCTCTTTAGCTCCGCGCTTTACCGCTACAATATGCGAAGGAATTTTATGGATTTATTGGACCTCTTGCTGATCATTAGGATGACTGGAATGGAAATGCCTCGCTTGATTTTGCCGGGCTTTGTTTTTCTTGGTTTCCTAGTTTTGCTGCAACCGTTCTATGGTTTTGCTATTTTTGGTGGTTTTCTCCTATTAATCACTTATACGAGTCTCCGCTTCCGTAACATAGAGGGAAATCCATCTGTTTCTTTCTAATTTCCCTGGATATTTATGGTGGCTATGAATACTCAAAAATCACTCGAGTATTTGGGTGTTTATTTCTGTGTTATGTTGATTGTGCTGCTTAATACATTAATCGGTCTCTAATTTGCGTTATTCGCTTACAATGCCACTAGCTATCTACAGACCTTTTACCCTTCTGCTTCTTACTCTCTGCGCGAGTGCAGCATTCGCCCGTCAAGCAATGCCTGGCTTGCGGTCGATGGGTAATGAGCACTTTGATGTAATCGGTCTGCACTTACGCTCTGTGTCCCATATGAACGAGCTTAGCGCGCTTAGTATACAAATAGCTGAACGTTATCTCCCGCCGGAAGGTTTGGCCTTTCCGACGAATATTTTAATCACTTTGTTGCCGGAAGATCATGTCGACTTTAAAGGCGACTACTGCATCCGCCTTGCTGAGCGCGGATCTGTTCAAGTCGATCTACGTTGGGAAGATTCGATGACGCTTGAACGTAGCTGTTACGCCATATCGGAAGCACTTTTAGTTCAGTATGCGATCTACAACTATGGCACCGAAGCCACTAATTTACTACGTTCATGGACGATTTCCGCTTTGGCGAATGATATATATCTTACGCTTCGTCCTGCGGAATTTGCAGATTTATTGAAAACGGCTAAAGAGACGAAGGCTCTAGAGTTAACTGAAATTCTCGAGTCCTCGCGCTCAGGATTAGCCGTCCCAAGCGCTGCGGGCTATTGGTTGCTACAAACTATGAAATCTGGCACCTTTGAGCGCCCCGTTTTAAGAAGCCTCTTTCAGCAATCAATCGCTGGTATCGATATCGAGGGAGCGCTCACCGCTGCGATAGAGGCTAGGCAGCCGGCTGCTGAATTGCTTACCGTTCAAACCTGGTGGATGCAGGAGTTGAGTCTTATATTTAATCAAGAATACGAGGTCGTCGAAACGATGGAAGTCTCGCGAGAATGGCTAGCCACATTGGGGCGCTTTAATACATCAGTCACCTTAGAGCTACAGGGTGCAAAAGAGGAGCTAAATCTGGATTTACGTGCTATTTGGACAAATCGAGCGAAGTCCGAGGTGCAAGAACTAGTTAGAGCCCGTTACGAAATCCTCCGCTTACGAATAGCTCGCATTAATCCCGCCTATTACAACTCAGCACTTTCTTTGGGTGTTTTATTCGAGGGCATTTTGAATGACGAGTCGTCTCATAAATATCTCCATTCGCTCACAATTTATC
>MDSX01059056.1_pt1 | contig 12077 bp, 10 predicted proteins | sample 811141 | NCBI WGS metagenome assembly MDSX01 (sample SAMN05326642, study PRJNA326480) | marine metagenome | isolation source: seawater | place: Atlantic Ocean: South East | collected 2010
AACGCGGGGTGGAGCAGCCCGGTAGCTCGTCAGGCTCATAACCTGAAGGTCGTAGGTTCAAATCCTACCCCCGCAACCAATAATAAAATATAAAAAGCCGCCCGTAAAAAGGCGGCTTTAATTATGTTAGTTGGGGAGTATAAAAAAGGAGAAAATTATGGCAATAAAATTATGGGGGCGACCTACATCGGCGAGAACGCAAAAGGTTATGCTGGCATTGGCCGAATTAAATTTGGAATATGAATATATATTAGCAAGCGCCACAATGGGACGAAAAGGGTCAGTTGCTAAAGGTGGTCAGCCATTTGGAGTTGTCGATACACCAGAGTATATTTTGATGAACCCAACCAAAACTATACCTACGATCTGTGATGATGGTTACGTTTTGTGGGAGTCAAATGCCATAGTTCAGTATTTAGGCATGCATTACAACCCACATCTATTTTATAGAAATGATATTCTTCTTTGCAATTCGGCTTTGCGCTGGATGATGTGGGAGAATAATCGTTTAATAGGACCAATGCATGATATTGTAGAGCAACGTTTCAGGGTTCCGGCGGCTGATAAGAATCCACAATTAGAAAATGATGCCGTTCAAAAACTGAATCAGGAATTCGAGGTAATAGAAAATCAGTTAGAAAAAACCGAATTTATCGCCGGTAGTAGTTGGAGCATGGGGGATATCCCTATTTCTATAAGATGCCATCGTTTCTTTCTATTGGATATTATAACGAAGCCGATGCCTCAATTGGCCCGGTATTATGAAACACTAAAAGCACGCCCTTCCTTTAAAGTTATAGAAGATGAGACCCTCCACATAAGCGGCTAGAACGTGGGTATTTGATGTGTCAAAACGAATGTGTTCTGCTAGAGCCGGTGAGAACCTTCCAAATCAGTTTGTTTCCCTTTTAGGCTATTTAAGGGGATCCAAGATGTAGCAGATAACTGATAAACGCCAATATTATATGTAATACACTTGTGGTCTGAAATCACCCCACCTAAGGTTTAGGCACAATGTGGAGGGGCTGTTTCAATTGGATGAAAGCACAATGTTATAGAAAGCTTTCGTTAATAATAGGTAGCTCTGGGTATTAAGCCATTAGAAGTTTGAGCCCGCTTGGCGTTTCAATGAGGAGGTTATTTATGAAAGTTAAGTTATTTAAAGCCCTTGCTTTTGCAATGGTTTCGGCAAGTGTTTTTGGTATTGTGTCGACATCAGCGTTGGCTGAAAAATCGGGAGGAATAATGAAGTTCTACCATAGAGGGACTCCTCCTAGTGGATCGATACATGAGGAAGCAACGAGCTCAACGGTCGTTCCATATATGAGTGTATTCAATAACCTTGTAATGTTTGACCAAGCAAAACCAGTGAATAGTGCGGAGACTATAGTACCGGACTTAGCAAAAAGCTGGGCATGGGGTGGTGACAAAACTAAAGTAACATTTAGTCTTAGAAAAGGCGTGAAATTCCACGATGGTAAACCCTTTACAGCTAAAGACGTGGTTTGCACATGGAACCTAATTTTAGGAAAGTCCAAGGCTAAGCTGAGGAAAAACCCTAGAAAGTCATGGTATAAAAACTTAGCAAGCGTTGAGGCTAATGGCGATTATGAAGTAACCTTTAACCTCAAGAGAAGACAGCCTGCCTTCCTTATGTTGTTGGCCAGCGGCTACTCGCCAGTTTACCCATGCCATGTTCCTCCGAAAAAGATGAGAACCAAGCCAATAGGCACGGGCCCATTTAAATTCGTTAGTTTAAAGCAAAATGAGCATGTAAAATTTACTAAGAATAAAAACTATTGGAAGAAGGGGCGACCACTTCTTGATGGGCACGAATGGACAATCATAAAAAGCCGTTCAACCCGCGTTTTAGGATTTATTGCCGGTAAATTTGATATGAGCTTTGCTGGGGATATAAGTATCCCTATTTATAAAGATTTGATCAAACAGGCTCCGCATGCGATTTGTGAAAAGCACGCTACTAATGTTTCAACAAATCTAATCGTTAACCAGTTCAAGCCACCATTTGATAATGCAAAAATAAGAAAAGCAATGGTTTTGACTATTGACCGAGCATCCTTTAACAAAATTCTTGGTCATGGCGAATTCATAATGAGTGGTGCCATGCTTCCCCCTCCACATGGAGTTTGGGGCATGCCTCCTGAAGTTTTGAAAACTGTTGCTGGATATAACCCAGATGTTGCAGCAAATAGAGCTGAGGCGCAAAAATTAATGAAGAGTTTGGGCTATGGTCCTGATAATCGCCTTAAAGTAAAAGTAGCGACCCGGAACATTGCTATATACCGGGACCCTGCTGTTCTATTGATTGACCATCTCAAAGAGATTTTCATAGATGCGGAATTAGATACAGTGGAGACCAGTAATTGGCATGCCAAAGTGGCCCGAAAAGATTATCAGGTTGGTCTTAATCTTACAGGAATTGGCGTTGATGACCCTGATGCGATGTTCTATGAAAATTATGCCTGTGGTTCCCAGCGTAATTATACAGGATATTGTAAAGAGGAAATGATGGAACTCTTTGAGAAACAATCCATGATGGATAATGGTCCGGAGCGTATGAAGTTAGTATACGAAATAGATAAGAAGCTTCAAGAGGATGCGGCGCGACCGATTATAGCGAATAATGTTCGATATAATTGTTTTCAACCTTACGTCAAGAATTTCAAAACTCAAACTAATAGCCTTTATAATGGCTGGAGATTTGAAGATATCTATCTTGATAAGTAAAATATAAAGACTGCCAAATCGGTACTATTAGTATCGATTTGGCTCTTCAAATATTCTCAACTCGTTAACTAAATGTAACGCTTATAAGGAGGATAGTGTTGTATAGCTATCTTATTCAAAGATTCTTATTGATGTTTCTTACCCTACTAGGAATGTCTATTATCATCTTTGTTCTCTTGCGATTAGTCCCAGGTAATATTGTTGATATCATGTTTGATTCTGCAGGTTTTGTAGACCCTGCTGAGAAGGCGACGATAGAAAAAGAATTAGGCCTCGATCTGCCAATTTATCAACAGTATTATCATTGGATAGCCGGCCTAGTATCTTTTGATCTTGGTTATTCTTTTGTGTCCGAGATGCCTGCAATAGATGAAATAGGGCCACGCATTCCTATTACTGCTAAACTAGCGGGGCTTTCATTGTTCTTTTCCATTTTATTTGGATTGCCCTTGGGCGTCATTAGTGCGGTCAAGCAGAATACGGCGTTAGATTACATATTACGAGTTTTTAGTTTAAGCGGTCTATCTCTCCCATCGTTCTGGCTTGCTCTTTTAATTTTGATGGCTTGCGTCTCATATACGGGGTCTATTCCAATCTATACAGAGGCTCCGGAAACATTATGGGATGAGCTCCTGCTTTATCTTTTACCTTCTGCGGCGGTTGGGTTCAGAGCTTCGGCACTAATAATGCGTTTAACCCGCTCATCTATGCTTGAAGTTATGAGGCAGGATTATATCAGAACGGCAATGTCAAAAGGAGCTTCGGATAATGCAATAAATTATAAACATGCCCTTCGAAATGCTGTTTTGCCAGTAACTACTATTATCGGTATTGAGGCAGCTTTTTTAATCGGTGGATTAATAATAACAGAGACAGTTTTCAACATTCCAGGGGTAGCGCATTTCCTGGTGGAAGCTATTCTAATGCGTGATTATCCGATAGTTCAAAGTTTAGTTATGTTTATCGCTATTATTGTTGTCGTAATAAATTTCCTAACTGATCTGGCCTATGCTGCATTAGATCCTCGCATCAAATATTCGGATTAGGATTTCAAATGTCTTCTACAAAAAATAAAGCAGAAACAATCTCAAATAGAGTAATGCAACGTTCAACTTGGTATAAATTTAAGCGTTTGTGCCGGCAATACCCTCTTGGCGCCATAGGTTCTTTTATAGTTTTTATAGTTGTATTCGCTGCGATCTTTGCTGATTTTGTGGCACCTTACGATCCGACATCCACTAGTGCAAAAATGTCTTTGTCTCCACCTGGCTCAGCCATGTTATTTGGTGGTGATATGATGGGTAGAGATGTTCTCAGTCGCATTATTCATGGGGCCAGAATTTCTTTAGCTGTTGGAATAGGGTCAACAATTTTAGGTGGTGTTCTTGGAACCATCATTGGTTTGATGTGCGGATATTGGATGGGATTATTTGATCTTCTTATTCAACGTCTTATCGATATGATGCAGGCTTTGCCTTTGCTGGTAATGGCTTTGGTTATGGCGGCGTCACTTGGTCCATCTCTGGAGAATACTATCATAGCAATTTCGATACCTTTAGTTCCGCAAGTTGCTCGTGTGATTAGGTCAAATGTGTTATCCCTGCGAGAATTACCGTTTGTTGAAGCTGCCCGTGCCGTAGGCATGAGTGATCGGAGGATTATATTTAGACATATACTCCCCAACACGCTAGCACCTCTCATTGTGTTAGGCACGGCCCAACTTGGATCTGCCATATTGACGGAGGCATCATTATCCTTTTTAGGTTTGGGGGTTCCTGAGCCATATCCCTCATGGGGACGAATGCTCTCAGAGTCGGCAGCGGAATATGTGCGTGTAGCCCCATGGCTTGTGATCTTTCCTGGTATAGCCATTAGTGCTGCAGTTTTCGGTGCCAATTTGATGGGAGATGCAGTCAGAGACTTTTTAGACCCAAGAAATCAAGGTTAATGGTGTTTCATTAAGTTCTTGAGGTTAATATTCTGCTATATCTCAAAACCAGTATTATATGTCTCTAAGTAAAACTGTTATTCGTCAAAAATATATGGCTTGAGCGTTTTCTGTGCTTCTTCTCGGTGTTCGTGCCATTTTTGCGCCCCTCCATAATAGGCCAAACTGCCTGGTTCTCCCTCCCCATGACCATTATAATAAGAAATGCAATCCCGTAATGGCCTTGTTTTTATATCTGCTATTTTACAGTGTTCTGCGTATTCATTCTCGGCTTTGGTTTCGACGTCTACTTTGGTTGCGCCTCTTTCTCTTAATGTTTTTAGCATCCAAATCACATAGTCTGAATGCGACTCAATTATCCGTGTAAAGTTGAATTGACCACCTCCGCCTTGCGGCCCTGAGATAATAAATAAGTTTGGGAAGCCTTTACTATGGAGACCAAGGAATGTTTTGGTGCCTTCAGTTGCCCATTTTTCTTTTAGAGTTTGTCCATTTTCTCCCGTAATCATATTGAAGGTTGAGGTCGCCATCCATTGAAAACCAGTAGCATAAATTAAAACATCTACTGGATATTCCGTACTACTATGGACTACCCCATTTTCATTTATTTCTGTTACACCCAAAGGTGCTGTGTCTATGAGAGTGACATTGGGTTTGTTAAACGAAGGCAGAAACTCATCATGAAATGTGGGGCGTTTGCAACCGTAAGGGTAGTATGGTTTTAATGCCGCGGCTGTTTCTGGGTCCTCTACAATAGAATCAACTCTTGCACGTATTTGTTCCATAATTCGAAAATTAGTATTTAGCTGTTTTTGGATGAGTTCTTGTTGTGAAAGTTCTTTAGTGTGTCGTTTCCGGTCTTTCAAATAGTCAACTTTTCCAGAGAGATATTCGTCATTACCTTTTAAGGCAGTTCGCCCAGAAGATATTTTTGCAAGACGTTCGCGCCTAGCAACAGCCCAGCCAGGTTCGTTTTTCCATTGTTCTATTTCTTCAGGAGTTGTTTCGCGTTGATCACGAACATCGATCGATGAGGGTGTTCTCTGAAAAACAAAAAGATTGTTAACAATTTTGGCTATTTCTGGAATAACTTGGACTGCTGTTGCCCCAGTTCCAATAATACCGACTCGCTTTTTTGTTAAGTCTATATTGTAGTCCCATCGAGAGGTGTGAAATGCCTGTCCAGAAAACTTTTCCATCCCTTTAATTCGTGCTAGTTTAGGGGTAGTCAAAATCCCATTCGCCAATATAACATACCGTGCACGCATATTGTCTCCACGGTTTGTTCTTACTACCCAGCGCTGATCAGTTTGATCCCAATTGGTTGATTCAACTGTTGTATGAAATAAGCATTGCTCGTAAAAACCGAACTTTTCCGCTAGTTTTTGACAATATTCCATGATTTCAAAACCAGCGGCAAATTTCATTGTTGGAATGTAGTTCATTTCCTCCAATAAAGGCAGATAACTGTATGATTCAACATCGCAGGCTATACCGGGATAACGATTCCAGTACCATGTGCCCCCGACATCGCCGCCTTTTTCGCAAAACCGGACGTCGGTAAAGCCTTCTTTTTGGAGTTTTTGCCATAAAAGAAGGCCGGCAAAACCTGCGCCGACGACCAGTATTTCACACTCATCACTAAGTGTCTCTCTTTCTATTGGAGGGGCGGAGTATACATCTTCTAAATACTTGCTAAACTCTCCTTCCAATGCCATGTAATCTGCAGCTCCCCTGCGGTCTTCTTTAAATGCTCTATATTTTTCTTGTTCAACTGCACTGAAAACAGTCCCTAAGGGAACAGGCGGTAATGATGTCAGTTTCTCATCTCTTATCGTTGAATAACCCTTGCCTGTGATTTTATCATTAGCTTTTGCCGCTCTAGTGTTGAACGATTTTTTCCCAGTTTTCGGGTTTATTTGAATAGCTGAACTCATTTAATGCGAACCTCAATAGGAGAATATATAAAATATAGTAACATGATTAAAATTATACCAAACTAAGTATCTCTCATTTTTAATAAAAAGATTTTCTTATATTCAAAGGTCTATTAAAAGAAGTATCACAACATAAATATGACAAAGCCGAAAAATATTGTCAGAAATCTAAGTTGAAAATAAATGTAATATTTTAAGAAATCCGTTTAGACTCATTAGGAATGAAAGACGAGAAACAAAATGACAAATCAGGTAAATGCCTCACATATTTTATTAATGCACTCTGAATCAGAAAGATCATCCGCTACTCGAACGAAAACTGAAGCTGCAGATTTGATAAACAATATTAAAATGAAAATAGATGCGGGAGAGGAGTTTGGTGATTTAGCCGGAGAATACTCAGATTGTCCGTCATCTAATGACGGTGGCTCATTGGGTTCTTTTGGAAGAGGGGCTATGGTGCCAGAGTTCGAAACCGCAGCATTTGCACTTGATGTTAATGGGATAAGCGATGTGGTCGAAACGTCATTTGGATTTCACCTGATCAAGCGAACGGGATAATTTTAGTTAGAGCATTAGGCTAGGAAAAACAATTTGGTCTAATAAAAATTAAACTAGGCGTCATTGGGGCTTAGCTCTAGTAGAGAAATATATGAGGTAGTCTCATTTGGTTGTATTTGGCGTGTTATTGAACTTAGTCATTATCTGTGTGGTGATGTTATCAAATCCAATCGCTATTAACGCTGGCCAAAATAATAATCTATCATCTGCTTTAGTCAGTCTAGGTTGGCAAGAATTCACTTTTGAGAATAAAAGCCCTAATAAGTATTCTACCTGTGGGTTGGGGTGTGTCGAGGTCATTTCACAGTCTAGTGTTTCTATGCTTGGTCGTTCTATCCAAAAAAAATTAACTGCAAAGTCAGTTTTATCGTGGGAATGGAAAATCTTGCAGCCAGTTTTTTTATCAGACATCACTTTGAAAGGAAGTGACGACCGTAGTTTGGCTTTATACATAACATTTCCATTCGACCCTGAAACTGCCTCTTTCAGAGAAAAACTTTTGAGGCCTATGGTCGAATTAATTGAAGGGAAAAATGCTCCAGGCCGCATGTTATCATATATTTGGACTGGATATGGAAAGGCTGATGAATTGTATAAAAGTCCTTTTTACGGTGGTGTAAATGTTATGATCGTAAAACGTAATTCGTCTGACCCACTAAATAAATGGCAGAACGAGAGCGTGAATTTGGTCGCTGATTACCAAAGGGCATTTGGCTCAAAGCCACACAAAATTTCAGAAATATTGATCGGGGCAGACACCGACGATCTATTGGGCTCCAGTATTGGGAGATTAAGAAATATAAATCTCTCTCAAAATAGGTAAAAATTATTATCTCAGTTCTAAGCTCTAATAACTAATGGTATTCGTTCTAGCAGTCTTTATTTTTTCTTTTTTGACGCAGTTTTTTCAGGATCCATATCCATGGCGCCTAATGTTCGATCTCTATATGCATCGGGCACTTCTCTGCCAGTATCGGTGAAGGCTCGTCGAACAGCTTCCACGTTACGTCCGACGACTTCTACTCTGTTTTCTTTAGTGAATTTATTGGAGGCATAGAGTGTATCTAATGAGCCCTGAAAATGTGGCATCACATATCTTGCAAATAGCTCGTAACTTCTCATTGTCTGCTCTCGGTTGGCCCATTCATGGGCCCTGAACATTATGCCTCCAAAACCTCCACCACTGAGTTCTAGGAGGTGTTTAATGCCTTTGATCGCTACGTCCGGGTCACCCACTAGTGTTGTCCCCATTTTTACACCTTCTCTCAGCGGGTCATCTGACCTCCCCGGGGGCCTTCCGAGGGTATCGGCAAAATATGACAATGTTTCCCTACGTTCTCCTGCTTGTACTTCTTTTAATGCCTGTTCTGTATCTTCAGCAATATGGGCTACAACAATCACCCGCCAGTCTTTGCGGTTCATCTGTGTTCCATTTTCACTTGCAGTCTCCTCGGCAATTTTCCATTGACCAGCAAGAGCTTCCGGGCCACCAGGCAACCCAGCGCCGATGGATAATACACCTAGGCCGTGCCGGCCAGCTGCCATCATTCCAAAAGGAGTTATTGTACTCGCTACAGCAATAGGAAAACATGGGTCGCTGTAGGGAGCTAAATGTAATCGAGCATTTTTTAATTCGTACCAGTCTGTCTTTCTTGTTACTGGCTCTTCGCACTTTAATAATGCGACAATCGTTTCTAGAGATTCGACCATCCTATTTCTCTGAGTAACAGGATCGATCGCTAACATATATGCATCGGAAGTTAATGCTCCTGGCCCACAGCCGAGCATGGTACGGCCGCGTGTCATATGATCAAGTTGAACAAATCGCTGAGCCACCATAAAGGGGTTATGGTACGGCAAGCTGGTAACGCCTGATCCTAATCGGATATGTCGTGTTCTTTCTGCTGCTGCAGCGATAAATATCTCTGGGGCGGCAATCGTTTCCCAACCAGCCGAATGATGTTCGCCCACCCAAGCTTCATCATAACCAAGGTGATCGAGCCAGTCGATAAGTTCCAAATCTCGTGACATTGCTAGAGTTGGGTTTTCCCCAAGCCTGTGAAAAGGGGCTAAAAATACGCCAAAATTTAATCCACTCCTAGACATGCGATATTTTCCTTCGTGATAAAAAAAACCAACGACATAATAGACTCGATAAATAATACTAGTTTTAATTAACCATAATAATCTAGAGGCAAATAATAGAAAGAAGAGATAGATGGCAAGTCATTCAACTGGTGATGGGGGAATACCTAAAAGAGGTGTTGGTAAGAACGGGTTAAAACGAGTTATGTCGCTTGGCGGTGCATATGGAACTCGTAACTATACCATAAAGGACCTTCGTGACTGTAAAGGAAAACGTACCCTTGTAGAGACTTTACCGTTTTCCACTGAGGAGGCAGCGGCAGCTGAGGAAGCAGGGATCGATACAATGAAAGTGCGGTTTGACCCAAATCAACCTGAACTGGCAGCTAATATCAGACAGGCTGCGCCTAATACCTTTATGGCATTCTCTGTGCCTTTGGTGGCGGCTGCTAGCGAAGTTGAGGCTGTGCGTCTTGGATATCAGGCCATGTCAATTGGAGCAGATGCGATAATGTGCCAATGGAGTCCAAAATTTATCAGTGCTGCTGCCGATGCAGGGATTCCTATTCAGGGGCATGCCGGTTTGGTTCCCAGAAAGAGCACTTGGACTGGCGGTTTGCGGGCAGTAGGCAAGGTCTTGGATGAAGCTGTTTGGATATACAATGAAATAAAAACTCTCGAAGAAGCGGGAGCCTATGCTGTAGAGGTCGAGGTGATTCCAGAACAATTACTCTCAGAAATAAGCAAAAGAACTACGTTAATCACGTCATCTATTGGTGGCGGTAGTGGCGGTGACATTCAATTTTTATTCGCTGACGATATCCTTGGGAACAACGCGCCTCCGTATCCGCGTCATTCCAAACAATACCGTAATTTATTTAAAATGAGACAAGATATGCAGCTGGAGCGGGTTGAAGGGTTTAAAGAATTTATCGCTGAAGTTCAAAACGGGAAGTTTCCAGAGAAAAAGCATATTATAGAAGCACCAAGTGGATTGATTGAGGATTTTCTTGCTAAGATTTAAGACTGACCCGTGAAAAGATTTTTACTGACACCGGCACGTTAATAATAACGATTTTAATCTATTGTATTAACAATCATTACGCACTGGGCAAATTATAGGATTGGATAGGGTATGAAAATTACTGGATGCAAAATACTCCATTGTAATGCAGGTTGGCGCGATTTTAGTTTTTTGAAAGTGACTACTGATGAAAATATTACAGGTATCGCGGAGTTTAACGAATGTTATGGTAGTCCAGGGTTATCAGGCGTTATCAGGCGTTTAGTTGAGCGGGTTAAGAATATGGACGCCATGGGGCATGAGCGTATCCATCAATACCTTTATGCGGCAACACGACAGGCACCAGGAGGTGTTAATCAGCAGGCAATAGCTGCAATTGAAAATGCGTTACTTGACATAAAAGGAAAAGCGCTCAATGCCCCTGTTTACGATTTACTAGGAGGAGCTATAAGGCATGAAATCCCAGTATATTGGAGTCATTGTGGAACATACCTTATGCGTCCTGAGATTGCTGAGTTGTGTGGTGTTGAGCCGTTGCAAGGTATTGACGATTTGGTCAATCTTGGACGACGTGTAAGCGCTGCCGGATTCACTGGTCTGAAAACCAATATGATCACATTTGATAAAGAAGGGAGGATAGGCAGGCATGCACCAGGTTTTGGTGCGGCTCCAGGCTGGCCTGAACTTAACACGCCCTCTGATCTTGTAGAGCAATTAAGGAATCAACTCATGGCAATGGGAGAGGGGGCCGGGCCCGAGGTTGGATTGAGGTTAGATTTGAACTTTAATTGTAAGCCCGAAGGCTACAGGCAGATTACGAGCGGCCTAGATGATCTTGAATTATCCTGGATCGAAATAGATCTTTATGATCCTCTCGCGTTAGCCTCTATTAGAGAGCGAATAGCAACACCCATCGCCTCCTGCGAATCCCTATTTGGAATTAGGGAGTTTAGACCATTCTTTGAAAACGCTTCTATGGATGTTGCAATTATAGATATACCCTGGAACGGTGCATGGTTAGGCTTGAAAATAGCAGCAATGGCGGAGGCCTATGAAGTGAATTGTGCACCACATAATTTCTATGGGCATTTATCCAGCTTAATGAGTGCGCACTTTTGCGCTGCGCTTCCAAATTTCCGTGTCATGGAAATAGATGTTGATGATGTTCCTTGGAAGGATGAGTTAATAACTTGGAAACCGGAAATTAAAGCTGGATGTGTTCAAATTCCTCCAGGCCCTGGATGGGGAGCAGAACTTAATGAAGATGTGATCGCTGCGCACCCACCAAAATTTGTAGTTGATTAGAATTTTTAGACTGCGCTGAGGCATTATCTACTTGAGGCTCGTAGGAGCGAGATCACCTATCGATTCTGTAAGGGCAGCGTTTTTGCCATTGATAACCTTACTTGCGCTGGGAACGGGTGTGTCAAATTCATAATTTGGGTCCAGTTGCTGTTGTTGTTTGATTTCTAACATTTCTTTCCATGCACCAAAAAAAGTCCGTAATTTGGGCATATCATGCGCAACTGCGTTATGTAGTTTTTTAAGATTATAACAGGGGACACCGGCAAACATATGATGTTCTAAATGCCAATTCATCCTCCAATATAAAAACTCGGAAATTGGATCTAAAGTAATAGAACGCACACATTTTCGAAAATCGGCAACATCGCTGCGCAGTCCACAATGCATAGGTAACCCTACGAAGTGCTTCAACCAGTTCGCTGTGAATTGTTGTGTTGATAACACTAGTGGAAGAGCCCATAACCCAGAA
>MDSX01068269.1_pt1 | contig 12075 bp, 12 predicted proteins | sample 811141 | NCBI WGS metagenome assembly MDSX01 (sample SAMN05326642, study PRJNA326480) | marine metagenome | isolation source: seawater | place: Atlantic Ocean: South East | collected 2010
AAACCCCGGCTCCACTATCTCGAAGGATGTGATATCGATATTGACCAGGGTATTGTGGTGGATGCGCATATGCAGACAAACCAGCCCGATGTCTATGCCGCAGGGGACTGCGCGCAGGGCCTGGACTTCTCGACCGGAGCGACCGCGGTGCATGCCGTGCAGCCGACTGCAACGGAGCATGGTCGTATCGCAGCCGCAAACATGGTGGGGAATAACAACTTGGCCTATAAAGGCAGTTTGAATATGAATATTCTGGATACTTTGGGGCTGGTGACCTGTTCCTTTGGCGCCTGGGAAGGCGTCGCAGGCGGTGACAGTGCCGAGATGTATAACCCGGATAACTATCAGTATGTGAACCTCCAGTTCAAAGATGACGTTCTGGTGGGTGCAAATTCAGTCGGCTATCACGAACACCTTGGTGTCTTACGGGGCTTGATAGAAACGCAGATTCCTCTCGGCGAGTGGAAAGACCGCCTTAAGGACAGCCCTGTGAATCTTGTCGACGCTTATCAGGGTGTGAATCAGGCGGCGTTGCAGAACGGTTGATCTGCTGCGGTCGATGCGCCATGACCATTACTTTTAAGCTCTACGCGGGTCTCAGCGAACACCTACCGGCCCACGCCCGTCGGAATAGCGCGGAAATTGAGCTGTTGCCAAACGAGACCGTTGATCAGGTGATTGACCGTCAGCAGGTGCCTCGTGAGGATGTCCATCTGGTTCTGGTGAATGGCAATTATCTGGACGAAGGCCAGCGCGCTACTCATGTGCTTGCCAAAGGGGATACCCTCGCCATCTGGCCGCCAGTGGCCGGTGGCTGACGAAACCGTCTGGATCGCAACCCCCGGTCACGATGGAAATACAACGCGAAATGGGCGTCAGTCACGTTGTGTTTTTCCGCTCCTTGGCGCAGTTGCCCGAGGGTTGGGTGCTCGAGACGCGAACGCATGGCGCAACGCTGGGTTATGCGGGGGGCAGGATTGATATCTTGCTGGGAGACGAGTGTGAGCGTATTCTCGGCCTGATTCGATTGCCCTACACCCCTGTGACCTTCCGCTATACTGGATTATCTGAAGCGGATCGGGAAAAATTTCAGGCGAGATTCGATCTTACGTTCCAACGCGGCGGCGGTTGATGATTTTGATGAGTGAGCACACCCCAACAAGTAAAGCCGTACGAGACAGGTTGCATAGACCGTTGCGGGATCTTCGGATCTCGGTAACCGATCGCTGCAATTTTCGCTGTGTTTACTGCATGCCGCGAGAGATATTTGGGCCGGGCTATGCATTTTTACCGCGAAAGGATCTTCTGACTCTTGAGGAAATCGCGCGCGTTGCCCAAGTCTTTGCAGCGCTCGGTATGCGCAAGGTTAGACTTACCGGCGGTGAGCCTCTGATTCGCCGCAACCTCGAGCACCTGATCGAGATGATCGGCGCTACGGAAGGCGTGCAGGACATTAGCCTGACGACGAACGGTTCGATGTTGACTGCAGATCGGGCCGCCTCTTTGAAGCAGGCTGGGCTTAAGCGTCTGACCATCAGTCTCGATGCGCTTGACGATGCCACTTTTAAAAGCATCAATGATGTGGATTATCCAGCTTCGCGAGTCCTCGATGGGATCAACAATGCTCGGGCGGCAGGCTTTTTAGACATCAAGGTCAATGCGGTGGTGCGTCGTGGACTCAATGAACACGCCGTTTTGGATCTGGCGAAACATTTCCGACATTCCGGCTGCATTGTGCGCTTTATTGAGTATATGGACGTTGGAGAAACCAACGGCTGGAATCTTGACGATGTCATTCCTGCGGCTGACCTCGTCGACAGGATCGACGCGCTGTATCCCCTTGAGGCGGTTTCGCCGAACTATCCCGGTGAAGTGGCCAAACGCTGGCGCTACCGGGACGGTGCCGGAGAAATTGGGTTTATCACTTCTGTGACGCAGTCTTTCTGCGGGGATTGTTCTCGCGCACGGCTCTCGGCTGTGGGCGAGTTGTATACCTGTCTTTTTGGGACCCAAGGCCACGATTTGCGTAGCCTGCTACGGTCAGGGGCAGACGATACTCAACTGCTCCAAGCGGTGAGCGAGATATGGCAGGCGCGAACGGACCGGTATTCAGAGCTTCGAGCGACGGCAACGCCGTTACCGGTGACGGGGCAGGCCAAGGTCGAGATGTCGCACATCGGCGGATAGACGGGTAGTCCAAACCTCTCGGGTCAGGTGTAGTGCGGTCGAGCACCGCAGGCAGGACAGTCACCGTTTCTCGGCAGGTTAATCATTTGCCAGTCCATTGCGATCCCGTCAAATACCATTACCCGTCCCCGCAAGCTGGGCCCGGTCTTGAGGAGCACGTTAAGGGCTTCCAGCGCCTGCATGGTGCCTATCACACCGACAATTGGGGCGATGACGCCCTCCATAGCGCAGGTGGCTGCCTCAACTCCAGTATCTGGGTAGAGACATCGGTAGCATGGGCAGTCAGGGTCCCGAGGGTCAAAGGTGGCGATCTGACCCTCCCAGCGAATTGCCGCTCCTGAGACCAGAGGCGTGCCCATCGCGATGCACGCTTCGTTGAGGACAAATCGTGAAGGAAAATTATCGGTACAGTCGAGAACAACGTCGGCCTCGCCGACCTGTAGCAGCAGTTCCTCACCCTCCAGTTCATAGTCCAATGCCTCTACCGCGCATCGGGGGTTCAGGTTTTCAACTGAGCGCTGGGCAGATGCGGACTTCAGTTCGCCGACAGAGGCAAGGTTGTGGATAACCTGCCTTTGCAGGTTGGATTCATCCACCCGGTCAAAGTCCGTAATGGTGAGGTGTCCGACCCCGGCACTGGCAAGGTAGAGCGCGACCGGCGAGCCCAGTCCCCCCATACCAATAATCAACGCCCGGCTTGAGGACAACTGCTCCTGGCCGTCAATTCCGACCTGGGGGAGTTTGATTTGCCGGCTGTAGCGTTCCTGGTCGATGGTGTCCATGAGTTTCTGTCCGGAGACCGTGCCCGCTCTCAAGGATGCAAGGGTAGGGCTCAGTATAACGACAAGCCTTTTGCAGGCGGGTCAGAGGATAATCTCAAAAACCCGGTAAGCTGTCTCTGACATGCCGAGTTTCCGGTAGACCTCTTGGGCGCCGTGGTTATCTTTTTCTACATAAAGGCGAACCCCCGCTGCATCACCACTCTGTTTTGCGAGGGAAATCACGTTGTCGTAAAGCAGGCGAAAAATCCCCTGTTTGCGCGCTGAGGACACAACATAAACACTCTGAATCCACCACAGATTGCCGTTGCGCCAGTCACTCCACTCGTAGGTGACCATCAAAGAGCCAACTGCCTTTCCATCTGAGCGAGCCACGAGGTAAAAGCCTCGGCGATCGTCACTGACGACGGCCGCCACGCCGGCGTGTACGGTTTGTGGATCCAAGGCCAGATCCTCCGTCTCGGCGGCCATCGCAATGTTAAACTGGGCTATCGCTGCCACATCTTCAGTGGCGGCCCTACCAACGGCAATACTGCTAGAAGACACGACAGGGCAAGTTCCGGCTGTTCTGATTCAGGATCAAGGTCGGTAGAGGAATCATTGAGATGACGCAAGGTTTAGACAACCGCGAGTTTAGCAAAGCCGCTTTCATCGGATTGGGTGTGATGGGTTATCCGATGGCAGGGCATCTGGCAAAAAACGGGTTTGAGGTCACCGTGTATAACCGCACGGACTCCAAGGCTCAGAAATGGGTAGAGGAGTACAGGGGGAAGAGTGCATCGACCCCGGCGCTTGCCGCGGTCGATGCCCAGATCGTGTTCGCCTGTGTCGGGAACGATGACGATGTGCGTGCCATCAGCACGGGATCAGATGGGGCATTCTCAACGATGGCGCCCGGCACAATTTTTGTTGACCATACCACCGCATCAGCGGAAGTCGCCAGGGAACTTGCCGCCGAGAGCGCCAAGAGAGACATCGCTTTTCTGGATGCGCCGGTCTCGGGGGGTCAGGCTGGCGCTGAAAACGGAGCGCTCACCGTGATGGTAGGAGGACCTCAGGCGATTTTCGATCAGGCTCGGCCGGTCATCGACAGTTACGCACGGTCCGTGGGACTGATGGGGCCAGTGGGGAGTGGTCAGTTAACCAAGATGGTCAATCAGATTTGTATCGCCGGCCTGGTGCAGGGCTTGTCGGAGGGCCTGGACTTTGCGAGTCGTTGCGGATTGGATGTCGGCAAGGTGCTCGAGGTGATTTCCAAAGGGGCGGCGCAGTCCTGGCAGATGGAAAACCGGGGCCACACCATGGAGCGCGATGAATTTGAATTCGGGTTCGCGGTGGATTGGATGCGCAAGGATCTCGGACTGTGCCTTGATGAGGCCCGGCGGGTAAAAGGGCGATTGCCGGTTACGGCCCTGGTGGACCAGTTTTACGCCGAAGTACAGGCCATGGGCGGCGGCCGATGGGATACCTCCAGCCTGATTCGTCGCCTGCGGGATTCGACGCACTGAAATCATCGAAGAGGCCCGTGAAGAAAAGCATTATGAGCAAACTGATAGGGAGGAAGACAAAGATGAATATTTGGACAAACCAGATAGCAGCGGAATCTCGGAAAGAAAGGCGCCAAGTAAGTCGTTTTTTGTTTCTTGCTCCTATGCTGCTTCTGGCCGGCCAGCTTTCTGCGCAAGAGCCTGTAGGGACAGGCTTTTTGCCTTCCGCGGATTACAAACGACTTAAAAAAGTCGATGTCGCTGAAGAGGGGGTCACGTTATATCGGTATCTTAATCCTAATTTCGATATGGCGAAGTATTCAAAAATCATGCTGGATCCAGTGATGCTCTACCAAACCGCGTTTGCCAACGAGAATGGCGAGTCTCTAACCGAAGAGAGCCTTTATAAGGCGCGGGCAAATATTGATGCGGCACTAAAGGACCGGGCCAATAAAAGATTCCCGGTTGTTCATCTCCCTGGGCCTGACGTGGTGAGGGTCAGTGTGGCGATCACCGGTATGGAGGTCGAGGCGGAAGGTTTTAAGCCGAGGAACATATTGCCGGTATCGGCAGTGCTTTTTGCGGTAAAGAAGGTTACGGACCTCGATACCAAGCGGTTGATTCTGGTGGTGGAAGCTAAAGTCCGTGACAGTATGTCCGGGGAAATCATGGGTGAAGGGATCTACACGATGACTGGAGCTAAGTTTCGTCAGGCATCGAACACCGGTGAAGTGCTAAGAGATCTTGCAGTTGAGTGGGCAGCCACCGCAGTCCGTTTGGCTTCAGGTTTGGCCGCAAGCGGACAATAGGCTTTCATCGGCATCGAGGATCCTTGTGCCACTGCTGGATAAGAACAACAGCGCTTTAGTGGTTATTGACGTACAGGAGAATTTCCTTTCCAAACTCCCCCTCGCTGACCGTGAGCCATTGGTAGCGCGCATTGCCTGGATCATCAATGTCGCGAAGGCGCTCAGGATTCCAATCCTTGCCACCGCAGAGGACGTCTCCAATGGGGCCGATATGTTGCCCCGGATTAAGACACTGTTGCCCGAAGGTCAGACCGTGTTTAACAAAATGGTCTTCAGCCTGTACGGGCAACCCGATATCCGCGATGCGCTGGCCGCCTTGAACAAGAAAGACCTGGTCCTCGTTGGTCAGGAGACGGATGTCTGTGTGGCGCAGTCAGCTATTGATCTGGTGGATGCGGGTTACCGGGTCTGGGTGGCTGACGATGCCACTGCGTCACCGGGATCCCACCACGATTCCGGGCTTTGTCGAATGCGTGATGCGGGGGTGGTGCTGAGCGGCATCAAAGGAATCTATTACGAGTGGCTGCGTGATGTACCAAACGCTATTACAATGGAATCGACCGTACGCGACACGCCATCTGACCTCACGCTGTAAGCTCTCTTCCGGAAGTCTCCTGCTAAGCGTCTTTTAGCCACTTTTCTGCAAGCGTCACATGATGTCTCGCAAGCCACTGGAGCGCAATGAGGGTCATGCTGTTATAGATCTGGCCGCTCTCGAGCATCGCGAGAGCCTCTGCTACAGGCCAGACGGTGGCGCGGATATCTTCTCCTTCTTCGACCAGTCCATGCACGCCTCCCAGACCAGTCGCATCCACCCGGCCGCAGAATAGATCGACTTTTTCCGAGCAGGCGCCCGGTGTCGAAAAATACTGGGCGATAGGTTCAAGGGCTGTCAAGTCGCAGCCGGCTTCCTCACGCGCCTCGCGCTTGACCATCTCTTCCGGTGTTTCGCCCGCTTCGACAACGCCCGCAACACATTCGACAAGCCAGGGTTGAGCCCAGTCAGCAGACCACGCTCCGACACGAAATTGCTCGATCAGGACAACTTCCTTGCGGACCGGATCGAATGGCAGGACCGCAGCCACTTCGCCGCGCTCCATCACTTCCCTTGAGAGGGTCTGCGTCCAACTGCCATCGTACTGCTCATGGCGAATCAGATACCGGGTGACTTTGACGTAGCCGTCGCTGATCCGCTCCTCGCTTTCAACCTGGACCTGGCTTGGCGCAATCATGATCTCAGTTTCTTTTCAGCAAAGGGGGGATCCCCAGACGATCTCGACCGGATCCCAGAATGTTTTCAATACAAGTTGCCACGGCGAGCAGCTGTTCTTCATGCCCCTGTGGGGCAATGAGCTGCAGCCCGACTGGCATCCGGCTCGCATCAAGCCCGATCGGCAGCGTAATAGCGCACAGGCCGAGATAGTTCGCCGGACAGGTGTTTCGCAGGGCGCCCATATTCTTTGGGCGGTAGGTTTCTAGGGTCTGGACATCGTCAATGACAGGCGGCGTAATAGCAACGGTCGGACTTGCTATTACTTGGCATCCTGTAAATCGCTGGGCCGCGCTGCGGCTGAGCTCTCTCAGTCGACGGTGTCGGTGCAGGTATTCACTGGCGCTGATGGACCCCCCATCACGAATACGTGAGGAGACGATCGGATCAAGGGTGTCGCGCCATTGCGGCGCTGTTGATGAGAGCATCTCGTCAATCTCGGCCGCCACCACGCTGCCTACCCCCAACAGTTCGATTGCGGGTGTAGCCTCCGGCAGGGGTGCACTGACGGTTTTTACACCGGCCTGTCCCAATGTCTTCAGCGCTTCATCCACAGCTTCGCAAATTCCGGGCTCACAGCCCTCCCATAAAGCGGACTCACCCGTTCCCATAACAAAGTCGCTGGGCGAGCATCGGGCAACCTCGCGGGTGAGTCGCGGACCATAGCTTCGCTGATGAGGATCGATGGCGGAAAACGCGGTAACCGCATCCGCAACACTTTTGGTGAGAATCCCGGCAGTATCTAACGTCGGACTCAGTGGAAAGATGCCTGAGACAGGCCATCGGCCATAACTCGTTTTCAGGCCCACGTTGCCCGTCATGCTTGCAGGAATCCGAACCGAACCGGCTGTGTCGGAGCCCAGCGCGACGAGCGCAGTGCCTTCGCACAGGCTGACGCCGGCGCCGCTGCTTGAGCCTCCTGGAACACGATGCCTGTCTGCATCCCAAGGGTTTCTCGGAGTTCCCCAATGGCTATTGACGCCCAGCCCACCGAATGCGAACTCCACGGTATGGGTTTTGCCGGAAAACACGGCGTGACTCGCCCGCAACCCCTTGATCATTTCTCCTTCAGATTGCCAGGGTGGCGGCATCGGTGCTGGAGAGCCAGCAAAAGTCTGCGTGTCGTTGACGCCATAAAGATCTTTGACGGAAATCGGAATTCCCTGAAGAGCGCCAGCATCTTGCGCATTGGCAAATGCCTTATCTGCTTGCTGAGCTTGCCTGAGAGCCTGTTCCGGGGTCCACTCGCGATAGGCGTTCAGTGACGGCTCGTGCTGGTCGATGCAGTGCTGGGTCAGAGCGACCGCCTTCAGGGATCCCTCTCGAAATTTCTTGCCAATGGCAGAAAGGCTTAAGCTTTCAATAGATTCAGACATGATTAGTCTCGTCAGTCTCCATCAGCGTGCAGTGTACGCCATCTTCGGCGAAGGTAATGATGTTCGCGGGGTGGCCCGTCTGTGCACAGTAAGCCAATAGATCGACCGTGGCCATCGTCGTCGTTCTGGTATTGACCAGCGGATGCAGGTAGATCACATCAGTCTGGGTCAGTTTATGGTCTATGACGAAACGCACCGACCGGGTTCGGTCATTAACTAGGGCAAGAGGGGAAACGGATCCTGGTTGGATGCCAAGGTATTCCATCATGCGGACCTCTGAGGCAAAAGAAAAGCGTCCGGCCCCCAGCGCCTTGGCCAACGCCTTGAGGTCAATCGCTCGGTCCTCCTGACAACTGACTAGCCACATCTTTCCCTTCTTGTTTCTCAGGAAAAGATTCTTGATATCGCCCTGTCCGCCTGGGGTGACGCGAAGTGCCTTGCTGTCCTCAACGGTAAACATAGGCGCATGCTCGATGGTTGGGGCGTCGATGCCAAGCGACGCCAGTTCCTTCAGCAGGGAATCCGAGTCAGTCGGCAACGACCCGTCAATCAAGCGATTTGGCATTGCGTTGTTTGGGTTTTGCAAGGGATTGAGCGGGTGAGATGGCTATAATGGCCGTCACTGAGCGCGACATTGTGCCACACTAAATTCAGGTTACTTTATGCCACCCACTGCCCGCCGCAAAACGACATCGAAATCCAAAAGGACGAAGCGTCCCCCTGCAGCGGCCCAACTCAGTGCTCGCAATCACGAGACCGTGCCGGTCTCTGCGTTTACCGAACGCTCTTACCTGAATTACTCCATGTATGTGGTGCTCGACAGAGCACTGCCCAGCCTTGCAGATGGGTTGAAACCCGTGCAAAGACGGATCGTGTACGCCATGTCGGAGTTGGGCTTGGCAGCTTCATCAAAATATAAAAAGTCTGCGAGAACCGTTGGCGATGTCCTGGGCAAGTTTCATCCGCATGGGGACTCTGCCTGTTATGAGGCGATGGTACTGATGGCGCAGCCATTCAGTTTTCGTTACCCGCTTGTCGATGGGCAGGGTAACTGGGGCTCTCAGGATGATCCGCGGTCATTTGCGGCGATGCGCTATACCGAAGCCCGGCTTTCCGGCTTTGCTGAGATGCTGTTGTCGGAACTGGGGCAGGGTACCGTGGATTGGGGTCTTAACTTTGACGGGACGCTGCGCGAGCCTCGGTTGTTGCCCGCACGGTTGCCCAATGTGCTTCTCAACGGAAGTTCCGGTATTGCGGTAGGAATGGCGACCGATATCCCGCCGCACAATCTCAGAGAAGTTGTCAGTGCCGCCATCCGTCTGCTGGAGAATAGTCAAACTACGCTGGAGCAGTTGTGTGAGCATATCCAGGGACCGGATTTCCCAACCGAGGCGGAAATCGTGACACCCGTGGAGGAGATTCGCGAGGTATACCGCACAGGATATGGCTCGGTTCGGCAGCGGGCCGTGTGGCGTGAGGAAGGTGCCAATATTGTTATCGCGGCCCTGCCCTACCAGGTGTCCGGAGAACGAGTTATTGAGCAGGTGGCGACACAGATGTCGTCAAAGAAACTGCCCATCGTTGATGATATTCGTGATGAGTCAGATCACGAGAACCCCACCCGAATCGTTATCGAACCCCGATCCAACCGGGTCGATAAAACCGCACTGATGGATCACCTTTTTGCTACCACCTCTCTCGAGCAGAGTTACCGGGTCAACATGAATATGATTGGCCTCGACGGCCGGCCGAAAGTGTTTGATCTCAAGAGCGCCCTCAAGGAGTGGCTGGAATTTCGGTTAACGACGGTCAAGCGGCGGCTCGAGTTTCGACTCGACCGGGTAGTGAAACGCCTGCATATTCTCGACGGACTGCTGATTGCGTATCTCAATATCGATGCCGTCATCAAGATCATCCGCCAGGAAGAAGAACCAAAAAAAGTCCTGATGAAGCAATTCAAGCTGAGTGAGACCCAAGCCGAGGCTATCCTGGAGTTGAAGTTGCGGCATTTGGCGAAACTTGAAGAGATCAAGATTAGCGGGGAGCAGCAGGAGTTGGCCCGTGAGAAGGCAGAACTTCAGAAGATCCTGAAGTCGCGTGATCGCCTGAAAAAGATGGTAGGCAAGGAACTCATGGCTGACGCTGAGGATTTTGGCGATGACAGGCGCTCGCCTCTCGTCGTGCGGGATGCACCCCAGGCGCTCAGTGAGACAGCTCTGATTCCCTCCGAACCCATTACGGTTGTGCTATCGCGTAATGGGTGGATCCGAGCGGCCAAGGGAACCGAGATTGATCCGAGAGAGCTCGCTTATCGTGGGGATGATGGATATCTGCACTCCGCCCCAGGGCGAACCAATCAGCCTTTGTTGTGTATTGACTCCACCGGGCGGGTGTACGGTCTGCGCTCTCATGAATTGCCCTCTGCCAGGAGTCTCGGCGAGCCGGTGGCCAAGCAACTGAAGCCGCCCGTGGGTGCGACGTTCTGCGGAGTCATGATAGGTGAAAACGATAGCCGTTTTCTTCTGGCGTCCGATGCCGGATATGGGTTTGTGGCGACCCTGGAAGATCTGCTGACCCGAAACAAGTCAGGCAAAGCGGTTCTCAGCGCCCGCGGTGCCGGGGTGCTGTCACCACAGCGCGTGTTCGAGTACGAGGACGACTGGGTTGCAGCCATCACCGATACTGGACGTCTCTTGATCTTCCCTTTGGCAGAGCTGCCGCTGCTGCCAAAGGGCAAGGGCGTGAAATTGGTCAATATCCCCGGGGCGCGCCATAAGGCGGGAGAAGAGAGGTTGGCGGGGATTGCTGTGTTTCGTGAGGGCGATGCGCTGCGTCTTTATGCGGGGAAACAGAGTATGCGCCTTAAACCATCCGATATTGATACCTTTGCCGGGTCGCGGGCGCAGCGAGGCAGGGCACTGCCTCGGGGATACCAGCGCCCAACCGCAATCGAGACCATTCCGGCGTCATAACGCTCTGACGGGTACTGTTTTGGGAGGCGACGTTTATGAAGATGACGGTTCGATCCCCATCCCGATCCACAATTGAGCCTACCCAGCCCCTGCATCAGCGGGTGCCGACCCGCGCAGAGGACGGCTCGCCCTACACTGACTTTATGGTCCTGATTCCGGGAATACGTGAGCTGCCCGAAGCCGAGATCGCAGAGCGGATATCAGGGCTACAGGCGGTGCTGGGCCGCTACCGCCAGGTCGTGTTCGCTGACCTGAATGTCCGGTTGAACCTTCTCTGGGTGACCCTTGTTCCGGAACGGGGTCTTATTTCAGATTTGATGAGTGCGCTGCGTCAGAGGGTTCCTGAGGTCCGACTCGTGGGGCACGAGTGAGCCATAAAGGAGTCGCTCCTAAAACGGCAGTGTGAGTGTCGGCCGCAGAGCGAGAATCTGAGCGCGGTACAGTTCCTGGATTCGTTCTAGCGCAGAGGTCGTGTCTGCCTCAAAGCGCAGAATCACGGTCGGTGTCGTGTTCGAGGCTCGTGCGAGACCGAAACCGTCTTCGAAATCCACACGCACCCCATCAATGTTGCAGACCGAGCCGCCGGAGAAATTGCCATTGGCGACAAGCTCTTGGATGAGAGTGTGATGCTCTCCCTCGTTCATTTCAATTCGGAGTTCCGGTGTATTAACGGTGTCGGGAATCTCAGCGAAAACCGTACTCGGTGGGCGGTCATCACCCGATAAGACTTCGCACAGTCGGGCGGCAGCATACAGCGCATCATCGAAGCCGTACCAACGTTCCTTGAAGAAGAGGTGCCCGCTCATCTCGCCGCCAAATGCGCCGCCCGTCTCCCTGAGCTTGGCCTTGATGAACGAGTGCCCTGTCTTCCACATGAGGGGTTCTCCGCCGGCATCCTCGATGGCTTTAGGCAACAGCCGCGTGCATTTGACGTCGTAGAGGACCTTGGCGCCAGGATTGCGGGTCAGTATATCCCGGGCAAAAAGAATCATTTGCCGGTCCGGCCAGATCACCTGACCCGTGTCAGTGATCACCCCCAGGCGGTCACCGTCGCCGTCAAACGCAAGCCCTAAGTCAGCCTTCTCGTTGCGTACGGCTTCGATGAGCTGCACCAGATTATCTGCAACGCTGGGGTCCGGATGATGATTGGGGAAGGTGCCGTCAATGTCACTAAAAAGCTCAATAACCTCGCAAC